>Ga0307472_100000418_pt1 | contig 14732 bp, 11 predicted proteins | sample atmos_gasesAM5C__2_FD_204582 | JGI IMG/M metagenome (GOLD analysis project Ga0307472, IMG submission 204582) | Hardwood forest soil microbial communities from Morgan-Monroe State Forest, Indiana, United States - atmos_gasesAM5C_05 | ecosystem: Environmental > Terrestrial > Soil > Temperate...
AAGCCCGGTTGCCAGAATATTTCGCCTAAACCTGGCAGGAGTGGAGGGACTCGAACCCCCAACCCCCGGTTTTGGAGACCGGTGCTCTAGCCATTGAGCTACACTCCTCCGGAAGCGGGTGCGGCGGCGCAAACGCCCCGCCGCAGGGTTTGTCATGCATGAACGTGACCGCCATTGCAAGCCCGGCTGATCTCGATCACGCGACGGCATCTCCAAGCGACAATAATCAGTGGTCTGTGATCGGACGGAGCCTCGCGCGATCTGATTACCGATTGCCGACCAATGTTCCCTGATGGTTGGAGCGGGTGAAGGGAATCGAACCCTCGTCATCAGCTTGGAAGGCTGTTGCTCTACCATTGAGCTACACCCGCACCTCGGCAGTCAGTTATCAGAAAGCGGATTCCAAACCTGGATCCTGGATGGTGGGGGAGGTAGGACTCGAACCTACGAAGGCTAAGCCAGCGGATTTACAGTCCGCCCCCTTTGCCGCTCGGGACACTCCCCCCGCATGCTCTCGAAGCTCCGGTGGTTCGCGCAGAAAACGCCGAATTCCCTACCGGAACGCAGGGATTCCCGCGGGCCGTGTTTATGGTAAGGAGGGCCTACGGTGTCAACCGGAAAAGCGCCTTAACTATATGGTGTTGTACGCTGCCGGCGCCAAGGTCATAGGCCGGTCAACCAAATTGCCAACGCGCCCGCCGCGTGAAACAAATTCGCCTCATGCGCGAGCGTAATTTCGATCCACGACGGTCCCGGCCCTGGTCCAAATCGACGCGGCCAGGCAAGCCCGCAAGCGGCGGCCACCACAAGCAGCGACCACGGTTTCGCGGCGGCGACCACGACGGGCCGGTGATCCTCTTTGGCTGGCACACCGTGAAGGCGGCGCTGGGTAATCCGCAGCGCCGTTTCCACCGCCTGCTGGCGACCGAGAACGCCGCGCGCCGCTTGGAAGAAGCGGGGTGCAAGCTTCCGCTGGCGCCGCAGCTCGTGCGTCCAGAGGCAATCGCTGCCGCGGTCGGGCCGGAGGCGGTGCATCAGGGACTGCTGGCCGAAGCCGATCCCCTGCCCTCACCGCACATCAACGAGCTCGATCCCACCGGCGTGCTCCTGGTACTCGACCAGATCACCGATCCGCACAATGTCGGCGCCATCCTGCGCTCGGCGGCAGCCTTCGCGGTCTCGGCGGTGATCACCACCGCGCGTCACAGCCCGGAAGCGACCGGCGTCCTCGCCAAGGCCGCATCGGGCGCACTCGAATATGTGCCGATGGTCACGGTGCCCAACCTTGCCCGCGCCTTGCAGGTGCTGAAGGACAAGGCGGTGCTGGTGGTCGGACTCGACTCCTCGGGCGAGGCCGATCTCGTGGCGCTTGCGCTCAGCGCCCCAATCGCGCTCGTGCTCGGCGCCGAAGGCAAGGGCCTGCGGCAACTGACGCGCACGACCTGCGACCACGTCGCCCGCCTTGACCTGCCGGGCGCGATCAAGAGCCTCAACGTATCGAATGCGACCACGCTCGCGCTCTATGTCGCGAGCCGCGGCATCGCAGGTCAGCGCTGAAGAAGGCGTCAAACCACGAACACTGCCCGACCGATCAGCGATCCCGCACGTGGATCACGCGCGCATTCGGCGCCACGCGATGGCGGTAGGCGGCGGCATAAGGTCTGATCAGGCTCGGCCGATAGATGTAGGGCGCATCGAGGCGCCGGTAGTCGTACCAGCCGGCGTAGGTGCGCACATAGGGATAGGGCAGCGCGTAGGCATAGCCGCCTTCCGAATAGGTTGGCACGGCGTAGGTAACGATTCCCGGTCCCGAATAGGTCGGTCCCTGGTTGACGACATAGATCGGCCGGCGGGCATCGGAAGGATCGAGCACATAGCCGACCGGCGGCAGGTCGACGGCGACCGGTGGCACGCCGTAGACAATGGTCGGCTCGACAACGGCGTCAGCCGCGCGAGCGACACCCGTGAGGGAGAACGCCGCGATCGCGATCGCGCAGAGCAAATCGAACTGGAGTGGACGCATGGGACTCCCCGACAAGCAGGCCTCCTCGATGACCAGGCTGCCACGAAAGCGGGAGCGATTCCAAGGCTATCGCCCGATTGGGTTTACCGTTGCGCCGGGCCGGTGCCGGTTGGCCGGCGGCGCCAAGATCACCGGGGGCGGATCGTAGGGCGGATAGACGCTGGCAGGCTCCAAGCCCGATTGCGACGACCATGTGCGGTAATAGGTCTCAGCCGGCGCCTGCCGGCGGGGTGGCGTATCGACTTCGAGGCGGCCATAGCGCGGGGCGCGGCCGGTTGCCGGATAATAGCCGCCCGGCGCCCACCCGATGAGCGCTTGGGAACCCAGGCGATAGATGACCGTCGGGCTCACCTGCCCCGGTCGAGCGAGGCCCCAGTCGCCCTCGACCACGGACCAGGCGATGTCGAGGCCGTTCATCATCACCGGAACACTCGCCCGCCCCGGCACCACGATCACCGGCTCATATTGCGCCAACGCGGGCGCTACACCAAACGGAAATCCAGCGCCAATTCCGATGACTACGGTCGAAAGCTCAATCCATCTGCGAGTACGCATCGCCGCCTCTCGGTCATCGCCAAACCGCGGCCATTCTAGTCGATGGGGGCAAATGGTCCGTGGCGACGGGAATTGAATTTCCCCGTTAGGATTAATGACCCGTCGGACGATGTTCGACATCGCCCGGTCCGGAGCGCACCGTCGCTCTTGTCCATCGCGGCGGGCCAATGCTACCGATACGCAGATCTCGATTCTGTCCAATGATGCAACGCATCGAAGTCCAATGATGCAACGCATCGAAACTTTAGTCGTAAGACCAGTTGCGGAAAGACACGGCTGCCTTGACGGCCGTAGCGTCGAATGGGGCGGTATGAAGTGGCTCGGCTTTCGAGCGCGCTGGGCTGTCCTTTAATGAACCTCATTTTCGGGGACAAACGCTCATGACGACAGTGACTCAAGCCTCGGCGCGCGGCGCCGGGATGACGCGTGACGAGAAATTCGTCATCTTCGCGTCTTCGCTCGGTACCGTTTTCGAATGGTACGATTTCTACCTCTACGCCACGCTTGCACCGTTTTTCGCTGCCCTGTTCTTCCCGTCGGGCAACGACACCGCCGCATTGCTCTCGGCATTCGCGACCTACGCCGCCGGCTTCCTCGTCCGCCCCTTCGGCGCGCTGATTTTCGGGCGCATCGGCGACCTCGTCGGCCGCAAATACACATTCCTCGTCACCATCGTGGTGATGGGCGCTGCCACCTTCCTCGTCGGCCTTCTGCCGACCTTCAATCAGATCGGCTGGCTCGCGCCGGTGCTACTGGTCACGCTGCGGCTGTGCCAGGGTCTCGCGCTGGGCGGCGAGTACGGCGGCGCCGCGACCTATGTCGCCGAGCATGCGCGGCCCAACGACCGCGGCTATGCAACAAGCTTCATTCAGACCACTGCGACGCTCGGCTTTTTCCTCGCCTTGGTGGTGATCGGGCTCTGCCGGGTCTACATGGAAGCGAAGATGTTCGCCGAATGGGGCTGGCGCATTCCCTTCCTCGTCTCCCTCATCCTGCTGATCTTCTCGGTCTATATTCGGCTCAAGCTGAACGAGACGCCGATCTTCCAGCGCATGAAGGAAGAGGGTAAGGGCTCAAGGGCACCGCTGACCGAGAGCTTCCTGCACTATCCCAACAACAAGTACGTGGCGCTGGCGTTGCTCGGTGCGACCGCCGGTCAGGGCGTGGTATGGTACACGGGGCAGTTCTACGCCCTGTTCTTCCTGCTCATCACGCTGAAGCTCGACTTCGTCTCGTCCTACACCTTGATCGCCCTATCGCTCGTCATCGGCACGCCGTTCTTCATCGTGTTCGGCTGGCTGTCCGACCGCATCGGCCGTCTCAAGATCATCCTGGCGGGATGCCTCATCGCGGCGGTCACGTACTTCCCGCTGTTTGCTGCGCTGACCCACTACGTCAATCCGGATCTCGAGGCCTTCCAGGCGAAGAACCAGGTGGTCGTGTCAGCCGACACCTCGACCTGCAACTTCCACATCTTCGTCGGGCCGTGGTCGAAGTTCTCCGACTGCGACCGGGCGCAGGACTTCGTCACCAAGCTCGGCGTGTCATTCACCAAGCAGGATACGCCCGGTAAGCCGGTTGGCCTCGCGATCGGCAACGCCAAAGTCGAAGGATGGGACGCCGCCAAGTGGCAGGCCGCGTTCAATGGCGCCGGCTACCCGGCCAAGGCTGATCTCGCCAAGGTCAACTGGTTCATGGCCGAGCTGATCCTGGTCATCATGGTGATCTACGTGACCATGGTGTACGGGCCGATCGCGGCCTTCCTGGTCGAATTGTTCCCGACCAAGATCCGCTACACGTCCATGTCGCTGCCCTATCACATCGGCAACGGCTGGTTTGGCGGAATGCTGCCGCTGCTCGCGACCGCGGTGGTCGCGGCGACGGGCAACATCTATAACGGCCTCTGGTATCCGATCGTCGTGTCGGTGATGACGGTCGTCATCGGCTTCCTGTTCCTGCGCGATACCAAGGACGTCGATATCGTCACCGGTTCGGGGGTCGCGGCACAAGCCAAAGCCTGAAATGCCTGAAAAACACGGGGCGCGCAGCACATGACGCCCCCTCCGCCCTTCTCCTTTGCCCCGCTTACGCGGGGCATTTTTTTCTGGCAAAAAGCTTTAGACTAGCGCCATGCAACAACCGCTCGATAGGATGGCTAGATGGATGCGCGCCGGCGCGAGCCCGGGCGGGTGGCGGGGCATTGTCTGGTCGCTCGGGCTGGTTGCCCTTGTGACCGTTGCCCTGATGATCCTGCGGCGGCTCTTCGAACTGCCGCCGGTGGCAATCACCTTCCTGATCCCGGTTCTTGTCAGCGCCATCCGTTGGGGGACTCTGGCCGCCATCGTCAGCGCCACCGCCGGAGCGGCGACGTCAGCCTATTTTTTCTACCGGCCGTTCCACAGCTTCCACGTCGACGATCCGGCACGCATGCTCGGGCTTCTGCTCTACGTGACGGTGGCCGTCGTCGCCGGCTACCTCGCTGCGCGGATGCGCGGCGAGGCCGCACTCGCGCGCAAGCAGGAGATCGAAATTCGCGACCTCTACGCCTTCTCACGGCGGCTCGCTTCGGCCAAGGCGGCATCCGACATCTTCGAGGCGATCCACCAGCATCTGTCCTCGCTGGTCGGGCGCAAGGTCGCGCTGTTTGGCCCGGCCAAGCCCGGTCGCGGCGCGGGCGAGCATTTCGGCGACGCCGAGATGCCGGGCCGGGTCCGTGAAGCGGTGATGGCCGCCACCGCCGGCGAGGTCGATCCGGCGACCGCCACCGTCGTCGACGACGGCACCGGCAACCTGTGGCTCATCCGGGCGGTATCGCCCAAATCGCTCGACTTCGGCATCGTCGCCATCGACCTCGGCCAACGTTCGAAAGAGACCGAGGAGGATATTCGCGCGCAAGTCGACGCGGTGCTCGCCGACGCAACCACGACGCTCGAGCACCTCGGACTGGCGAATGCCATCAGCGAGGCGCGCATGCGCACCGAGACCGAGCGCTTCCGCGAGGCGCTGATCGGATCGGTGTCGCACGAGCTGCGCACCCCGCTCGCCTCGATCCTCGGCGCCACCACGGTCCTTTGCAACGCGCAGGCGGTGCAGCGCGAACACCGCCTCTTGGCGCTCGCGAACGTGGTGCGGGAAGAGGCCGAGCGCCTCAACTACGATATCCAGAACCTGCTCGACGCCACCCGCATCAGCAGCAAGGGACTGCAGCCTAAGTTCGAATGGGCGGAGCCCGCCGACATCGTCAACACGGCGCTCGAGCGCCGGCGCAACCGGCTCGCCGGCCGCGAGATCGACGTGGAACTGCTGGACGAACTACCGCTCGTCTATGTCGACGCCGTCCTGATCGAGCAGGCCCTCGGACAAATCCTCGACAACGCGGCGAAATATTCTTCGCCGACCACGTCGATCCGGCTCGCCGGACGGCGCGACAACGGCGAGGTCGTGCTCTCGGTCAGCGACGACGGTGCCGGCCTCACCCCCGACGAGCGCGCGCGGCTGGGCCAGCGCTTCTTCCGCGGCGATCGCCAGATCAACAACACCCCGGGGTCAGGGCTTGGGCTGTGGATCGCCAACGCGTTCCTGGCCGCCAACGGCGGCTGTTTCGAGGCTACCAGTATTGGCGAAGGACGTGGTACCACTGTGTCGATCCGGCTGCCCATACCGGATGGGGGCGGGGCAAGCGCGAGTTTGGACCATGAATGAATTGGCACCTGCTGTTCTCGTTGTAGACGACGAGATTCAAATCCGGCGCTTCCTGCGCGCCGGTTTCGAGCTCGAAGGCTATTCCGTGTCCGAGGCTGAAAACGGCAACGAGGCGATCCGCGCCACGACGTTGCGGCCGGCCGATCTCGTCATCCTCGATCTCGCCCTCCCCGACATCGACGGCGCCAACGTGCTGCAGCGGCTGCGGGCGTGGTCGACCGTGCCGGTCATCGTGCTGTCGGTCCGCTCCAGCGAGGCCGAGAAGGTGCGCCTGCTCGAGCTCGGCGCCGACGACTACGTCGTCAAGCCGTTTGGCATGGCCGAGCTCCTGGCGCGCGCCAAGGCGGCGCTGCGGCGCCAGGCCCGCGGGTCGTCGGGAGAAAGCGCCATCACCGTGGACCGCCTGCGGATCGACCTTGCGGCACGCGCGGTCTTCCTCGACGACGAGCGCCTGACGCTCACGCCCAAGGAGTACCGGTTGCTGCAGATCCTCGCCCAGCATGCCGGCAACGTCGTGACGCACCAGCAGCTGCTCAAGGACGTGTGGGGCCAGCCCCATGTCGACGACACGCACTACCTGCGCATCTTTGTGCGCAAGCTGCGCAAGAAGATCGAAAGCGATCCCAACCGGCCGCGCATCCTCCTGACCGAACTCGGCGTCGGCTACCGGCTCGCGCTGCCCGGCGAGGTCATCAACCGGATGACGAATTGACGGACGCTTGTCGGCACGCGCCAACGCTGCTAGCTGTCGCCCGGGGCCGGGTTAGCTCAGTGGTAGAGCAGCGGTTTTGTAAACCGCAGGTCGGGGGTTCGAGACCCTCACCCGGCACCACGTGCCCCCCCGAGGCTGCTCGGGTACTGCTAAGGCGGCGAGCCTACCTTCGACTACGATCGGTACGGGGTCCTTCCCGACGCTGGGCTGTACCGTAACCTTGTTGACCAGGGCCCTGAACGCCTGCAGCGGCGCAGCCTCGCCATCGGCCGCATTCTCGCGTAGCAGCTCTTCGAGCCGATCCAGGTCGCGCAAATAACGATCGATGTTCGCGGGATGCAGCACCGCTAGCTTGGGGGGCGTCTCGACACGGGCGAGCTCCAGTCTCAACGCATCGGCCTCGCGTCGGAGTTCAGGCAGCCTCACGCTGGCTTCCTGTTCGGTTAGCACGCCCCGAAGCACAAGACCAACGGACCGCTCAATTGCCTTCTCCGCGGCACTTAGGGCCGTTTCGAGACGCTCGCGGGAACTGACAGCCTGGCCTGCGATGCGCTGGCGTTCATTGTTGTAACAGCGGATGTACCATTTGAGCGCCGCGTGATCGCATAGGCGGTCTTTGAGGCCAGCCACGGTCGCGCGCTCGATTGCGTCGAGATAGTAGGTCCGGCGATTCCCACAGGTGCCTGCCTCCTTGGCTTGAGTGCAGACGATGCGCGGCCGGCCATGATCGATATCCTTAACCGACATCCCGGAACCGCACGCGCCACAGCGCAAGAGGCCCGAGAGGATGCGTCGCGGCTTGATCCGTTGGCGTGGCGAAAGAAACGAGCGGCTTCGGCGTTGTGCCTGGACAGCTAGGAAAAGGGCATCCTCGATTATACGGAGGTGCGGCGCATTTGCTGACTTCCACTCCACTTCCGGATTGGGGCGGTTGACGCGACGACCGGTGTCCGGGTCGAGGCGCTTGTGGCTCTTGTTCCAGACGATGCGACCCACATAGAGGTCATTTTGGAGAATGCCATTCTTGCGCTTGCTACTGCCCTGTAGCGCCGATGAGCCCCACCACGCCCCGCGCGGCGGCGGAATATTCTCCGCGTTTAGCGCGTGCGCGATCTGCCGCGGCATCTCACCAGCGAGATAGCGCTCGAAGATGCGACGGACGATCGCGGCCTCCGCAGGCACAATCTCTAGCTCGCCCGGCTTTCCAGGGACGGCGCGATAGCCATATGCCCGGCCCCCCGCGTGGCGGCCGTCGCGCACTACCCCCTCCATTCCACGCCTTATCTGATGTTTGAGATCCTCGAGCTGCTGGCTGTCGATGACCGCCCGGATGCCATCGGTCAACGATGACACAATGCCATCAACCGGCGTGGCGAGCCTGACGTTGGCGAAGTGTAGCCGCTTGCGGATGCCGGCTCGATCTTCCTGGTCGCGGCCGATGCGGCTCATGGATTCCGCGATGACGATATCGAAAGCGCCCGACCGCGCGACGCCGAGAAGCCCCTTGATGCCTTCACGACGATGAATGGAAGCGCCCGAAAGAGCGCGATCGCTGAAGGTCGCGACGATCACATACCCCTGACGCTCGGCGTCGGACCGGCAGAGTGCAATTTGGTCATCGATCGAACGATCACGCTGAAGGTCGGATGAGAAGCGGGCGTAGATCGCGGCTCGGAGCGTCATGGTCGCAGGTTCCGAACTCTCACCGGGCAACCGCGATCATCAACCGTAAGAGCCGACAGTCTTGCGCGCTCGGATTTCGACGCGGCTGCACATAAATCAGCCCCCTTCCCCCATTCAAGCCGATCATCACGCCGCGCCGCGGCGCGTGCAAGAGCCTCGACGAGCCGGGCAATCCCGGGGTCGAGATTGGTCGGTGGCACAAGCGGGGTACCCTGGGCAATCATACCGTCGGCTCCAGACCATCGGAGCCATGCGGGTCAAAGGTGATGCCGGAGCAAGCCATGAACGCAGTGTGGCATGGCACTCGACCTGAACAGAATGGCCGAAATACACGCGGCACTGCGCTACGACCCGCCGCATACGTCCTCCATGCCGGTTCCACTCCTCGGCCTAGACACGGTGGCCGGACGACGAATTACAGGTGTTTGAGGGAACAAGGGGTGATAAGCCTCTATGCGTTGCCCTCCGAAGGCAAAGGTCACAAGTTCGAATCTTGTCGGGCGCGCCAATCAAATCAACGACTTGTCCAAGACCGTCCGAAGCGCGCGAAAGCCAAACTCACCACAAACTCATCAGCAAAACGGCTGTATTGGCGTGTGATCGGCCACGACTCCGTCACAGCCGAGGGACGCATTGTGACAACGGGGCAGTCGACCGATTACTGAGGGATCATCTGCGCAAGCAGGAGCAGAGAATCTCGGAGGGGGTGGTCGGTAGCCTCAGAAAGGAGCGGGGATCCTCTTGTGGTCCGTTGGCTTGGCAGCACGAAAATCGACGACACTACGGATCAATCTGAAGGGCTGGCGATCGCAGCGTAATATGGCAGCGTAATGATGTGCGTGTAGTCGTGTCTGTTCGACACGCCAGTGAACCCGCCGGCGCGTGGCGCTCTCATTGGCGCCGTGAATGCGGCGCCACCCGCTTCCCCCAGCGAGCGCGTGACTGGTCCTTCCTTCAACGCCATGGTCGCGAGCGCTGAGATGACCAGTGTGAAGCTCGTTCCCGCATCGGTCGGCGTAAGTTCGAGCGTGCTGCCGTTACGCTCAGCGAGTTCACGGGCGATTGCCACGCCGTAGCGTCCTTGGGTTCGAGGCGGATCGCCTCGTTGTAGTCAACAATCGCACGGTCGTAGTCGCCCATGGCTCGGTACGCGAAGCTGCGGTTGTAGTAGGCAACGGCGTACGTGGGTTCGAGGCGGATTGCCTCGTTGTAGTCGGCAACTGCGCGGTCAAAGTCGCCCTTGCGTCGGTACTCGACGCCCAGATTGTTGGCGGCGGCGGCGCGGCTCGCCGTAGATTCGTTCTGGTCCTCAAGCGCCTTGCCGCGATCGAGCGGGCCGCAAACGGAAAGTCGGCACCGGAGGCGCGGGTTGGTGGCGCCGCCGGCGACGGCTTGGATAATCGTTCGCGAAATGCATGACCATGGCGCCCCCGGGGCTCCGCCATATCTCTCCAACCGGTCCTCGTTGTCGGCCATGTCGTTGAGCGGCGGGGTCGGGATACCAGACATCGAACCAGTCGTCGGGCGCATAGCGTTCCTTTCGAACGTCACGCGGCGGACGCCGCACCGTGCCGATCCGAATTCCCTCTTTTGGATCGCGGGGTTCGCCCAATCCTCAGGGTCACGATGCGCCCATCGCGGTCAGAGCGGGCGAAGGACTCTTATCTGTCTCCCGCCAGGCTGGTCCGATGTGGGCGAACTGATACAGGTTGAACCACTTCTGGAGCGCCCGGGTAAACGTCTTGGGCCCGTCAATCGCTAGCTCGATACTCTGAGCCTTGAGGAAACTCATGTCGCCGCGCCACCAGGCGACCAGGGCGGCAAGCGGTCCCCGTACACACACCGGCTCGGGAAAGCCCGGGTTGTGATGACAAAGTGAAGCTTCGGTCTTCTTGAGCAGCATGAAACGCTTGTGGCGGCCACGAACCTCGAACCGCACCACGAAGGGCTCCTTGGGAAGTGGCCGCAAAGCGGACTCGCCGTTGCATATCGACCAACAACGGCTCCAAATCGAGGTCTTCATTCGCCGACTCCCGCGCTAGCCAGCGCTGTCCCCATGTGCCGAGTGCGCTCACCAGCATCGCCAGCTCCTGCCCCGCTTCGGTTAGCTCGTATTTGGGGCCGTGGGGACCGTCGGTCCGGGTAATCGCCCTGACAAAGACGAGACGAGAGCTTGGAGCCGTCCGGAAAGGACGGTGCGAGACACGCGGGGAATGCCCCTGCGGATGTCGTTGAAGCGGCGGCTGCCGCACAGGATTTCCCGTACGATCAAGAGGGTCCACCGACCGCCCAGCACTTCGTGGGCGCGCGCTATGGAGCAGAACTGTCCGTATCCCGTCATGCCCGACAACCTATCACGGCGAGCCCAACCGGTGCAGTACGGATTCTGGACCTACTTCGAACGGCTCGCGCCCGAGACCGTACGCCAACCTATTGGAGTCACTCAGTGCGAGCTCGACCGAGGCCGCCGCACGGGCATGGGTCGTTGCGGCCAGGGACGGGCGTCTTGTGGATTGGCAGCTGCGGATCGCCGATAGTTGCTCCGGCAGCAGCGCGGCGGGCGAGCATAGGCCAATCTTGGATATGAGGTCTGCGATCAAACGGTTGCCGGCTGGTGCGGTAGCATTAGTGAGAGTTCGCACACAACTGCTCGAGCGCAAGTGTCCCATCCATTTCGCATAACTGCAGCGATCCGGTGCCTGCTTATATTTTCTTTCAAATCATAAAAGCTTGACGTTTTTTGCATAGCCAAGCGACATCGCTCGCCCAACACTCAGCGCAGAGCGTTTGAGGATCCGCCACCGCGGTTAATCTGCAACACGGTCATACGCTGACGCAACGCAGAGGCCCAAGCGATCATCGGTCGTCCTCTCACGCCCATTAGCTATGCCGGCGGCGCACGACGGCGCGAGCGTATGGTGCCGCGCGTCCAAGTCTAAACGCCTACGGCCAGCTCAGCACCGTATGTCGGTAACGACACCCGGTAGGAAGCTGCCATCGGTCGGAGGTTTGCACCGGCAAACAATTGCGTCGTTCGTAATTGGACACCGGCGAACGTCTCCTGCCCTTCTGAGCTACTTTCGATCGTTCCCGGCATCCACAGAGGAGGATCGTGCCATGAAGATCGCTCTCGTGTCAGCTCTACTTGGCGTCCAGTTGGTGGTTCCCATCGCGGATCGCGTTCCGACGTTAAAGGTAGACTCGAGTTGCAAGGCGGCCGCGTCCATCAACAAGTCGATGAATCTGGCTGAATCGCAGAGTTACGAGAACTGTATGAAGGATGAGAACTCGGCACGCGATCAATTGAATTCGCTTTGGACCTCGTTTTCTGCGGCCGAACGGGAGTCTTGCACGGCGGAAGCGTCGAATACAGGCTCTTCAAGCTACGTTGACTTGCTCGTGTGTCTGCAGATGGCACACGACGCCGATGCTCTGAAGACGACGACGCTCAAGGGGGCGAGAACGAAATAGATTCGGCGAGGAGAATGCAGGCAATTGTTCCGGGCGACGCAGATCGTCTGGCGTCCGCTCATCGCGACGGGTGTTGTCATTTAGAGACGATCGCGAAGCTACGAGCCGGACTCATAAACATGCCGAGACAGGGAGAGACCGGCCTGTTCACATTCCGAACATCAATAACCTTCGCGGTGATGGCATTCATTGGTTCCCTGGCCATCCTTCTGATCTTCATCCAGTTCAAGACGTTTCATCTGGCCACCGAGGAGGCGGCATCTGCCTATATGGATGCGGCCAGCTCGAGGGCTTTCGGGCGTCTTCAAATGCAAATAGCGGAAATCGCCTCGCTGGTTCGCGTGTTGTCGACCAGTTCCGACCTGGCCGATTCGGACGAAAGGACCGAGGTCGACCGCGCAATTGCGCTGTTCAAGGTTGTGCTACTCCAGCTACCGCAAGCGGACAGTATTTATGTCGGCTATAGCAATGGCTGTTTTTTGCAGGTGCGGCGCGTGACTGGATTAAGTGATGAGCAACGCGCCACCCTTCGTGCGCCTGCAGGTGCCGCCTTTAGCGTCAGTTTGATCCGGCCTACATCAGCCGGCACATTACCGATGCGGCGGATCTTTGAAGACCAACAGGACAACCAGATCGAGCAGCTCGATCTATGGAAATACGGCTACGACCCGCGCAAGCGATTCTGGTATTTGGACACGATGGAGGCCGACCGGCCCGTCATTTCGTCGCCCTACGTTTCGTTCAGCATCAGCGCTCCAGTAATCACCGTGAGTGCACCGCTGCGCGGGACAGGGCGCGGTGTCATCGCCGTCGATCTCAAGCTCGACAATTTCAGCGACTTCGTCAATGCGCAACGGCCTGGAGCGCATGGGACGGCCTTGATGTTCAACTCCGCCGGTACGCTCATCGCCCACCCAGACTTTGCGCAATTTGTGGTGAACGCCGCAACGCATCCGTCCCACCCGCAACTCCCCAACGTCAGGGAGATCAACGGCGGATTGGTGGCGGCGGTCTTGAAGGGGTGGGACGGTCGCGACCAATACAAAGGAAGCATTCGCGATGAAGGAGGGCTAGACTACTTTTTCCGGGTAAAAAAATTTACCTTGGACGAACAGTCCGACGGAAACATGCTAATGCTTGCGGCGCAAGGCGACTTTGCCGAAGATATTCGAAAGTGGCAGGTCGTCGCGTTGATCCTCGCGATGATTGCGGGCGCCGCCTTCATTCCTGGCGTTTGGATCTTTGGCAGCCAGATGTCACGGTCCTTGAAATCCATAACTGCTCAAGCCGCCAAGCTCCAGACGCTGGCAGCGCCCGACAGTTCGCCGGTCGAGTCATATGTCAAGGAGATTCACGAGCTCGGCCTCACCGTGAACCTCGCGCAACGCGCCATCTGGTCGTTCGCACACTTTGTTCCGAAGGAGATCGTCAGACGTGTCGTCGATAATTCAATCTCCACTGACCTCGGCGGCGTAAGGCAGGAAATCACTATCGTCTTCACCGACGTCCGGGGTTTTACGACCATTGCGGAATCCGCCGACCCCGACGCCCTCATGTGCCAGATGTCCCGATATTTTACCGCGCTGACGGAGGCTTTTCTTACCGAGGGCGGAACGGTGGACAAGTTCATCGGCGATGCGGTGATGGTGTTCTGGAACGCACCCAATCCGCAGCCCGACCATGTCGAACGGGCTTGTCGGGCGGCCCTCGCGGGCAAGAGGGCGAGCGAGCAGCTCAACACTCAATTTAAGACCGAGGGCTTAGAGCCGTTTTTCACGCGGTTCGGCATTCACGTTGGGGAGGCCGTGGTCGGCAACCTCGGCTCGGCCGAACGCATGAATTATACGGCCCTGGGTAGTCCCGTGAACTTGGCGTCTCGCCTGGAAGGCCTGAACAAGGAGTATGGGACCGCTATCCTAGTGAGCGAGGATGTGTACGCGCGGGTTCAGCATCGCTTCCGGTTCAGTGCGATCGCTTCCGTCATTGCCAAGGGCATGACGAGGGAGACTCGCGTCTATGAGCTTGTCGAGGCGTCTGCGTGAGGAGGTCTTTGATATTGCCCAGTTACCTGCCTAGATGGGGATTGCTGCTGTTGCTTTTGCTGTTTGCCGCTCCGGCTTCCCGCGCGGACGATAACGTTATCAGGATTGGCATTCTGCATTCTCTTTCCGGCACGATGGCAGTCAGCGAATCCGTACTCAAGAGCACGATTCTCATGCTGATAGCGGACCAGAATAAGAAAGGCGGCCTGCTTGGGCGGAAACTAGACCCGGTCGTCGTCGATCCCGCCTCCGACTGGGACCTCTTCGCCGAGAAGGCGCGAGACTTGCTCGTGAAGGAAAAGGTCGCTGTTGTGTTCGGCTGCTGGACATCGGCCGCACGCAAGTCCGTTCTGCCAATTTTCGAACAACTGAATGGCCTCCTTTATTACCCCGTCCAATACGAGGGTGAGGAAAGCTCCCGCAACATCTTCTACACAGGAGCCACGCCCAACCAGCAGGCAATCCCGGCCGTCCAGTACCTGATGAGCAAGGAAGGCGGGGAGGTTCGCAGATGGATTCTTCTTGGCACGGACTACGTCTATCC
>Ga0307472_100000419_pt1 | contig 14725 bp, 14 predicted proteins | sample atmos_gasesAM5C__2_FD_204582 | JGI IMG/M metagenome (GOLD analysis project Ga0307472, IMG submission 204582) | Hardwood forest soil microbial communities from Morgan-Monroe State Forest, Indiana, United States - atmos_gasesAM5C_05 | ecosystem: Environmental > Terrestrial > Soil > Temperate...
GCACCACCACCGCGCGTCCGCTGGCCGCCGGCACGACGATGCCCAGCGTCGCCCCACGCTCGTCGGCGAGGTCGAGGCGCGCCGGCAACCCGTCGCCCGCCGGGAGGAACTCGAGCGCCACGATCCCGTGCTGGATCATCGGTGCCCCCCCCACCGCGACCGAGCGGAAGCGCGTGGACGCCGTGAGCAGCCGCGGCCTGTCGAGCGGTCCTGGATCCGACACGATCTCGGTCGCGGCTCGCCCGGGGCGTCCGAGCATCCACCGCTCCGCATCCAGGTCGAGGACGAGCCGCATGGGCACCCCGGTGAGCACCGCCCGCTCGCGTCCGAAGTTGACCGCGTCCGCGAGCTGCCGCCCTTCTGCCTCGAGCCGGAGCTCGCCGGCGTCTCGCAGCCGCGGCAGGACGATCGTGGCCGCCAGGCCGATGACCGCCAGCGTCACCATCACCTCGAGCAGCGTGAATCCGGAACGCATCAATTGACGATGTCGGCGAACTTGCCCTCGCCCCCCTCCACCCCGTCGGCGCCGAGGGACTTGAGCGTGAAATGACTGCCGTCCGTCACGTAGACGTAGGGATTGCCCCACGGATCGACCGGCGTGCCTTCGAGATAGCCGTTCGGGTTCCAGGTGCGGGGCACCGGGGGCGTGGTCGGCTTGTGGACGAGGGCCTCGAGGCCCTGCTCGGTGGTGGGATAGCCGCCGGTGTCGAGGCGATAGAGGTTGAGGGCTTGCTCGATCGCCTTCATGTCGGCGACCGCCTTGGTGTGCCGGGCCTCGTCGGTCCGGCCCATGATGCGCGGGGCGACGAGCGTCGCGAGCAGGCCGAGGATGAAGACCACGACCATGATCTCGAGCAGCGTATATCCCGCGCGTGACGTCATCATCGCACGAGCGCGTTCAGCTCGAAGAGCGGCAGCAGGATGGCGGCGACCAGGACGAGGACGACGCCCCCCATCGTGAGGATGAGCGCCGGCTCGACCAGGGCGACCAGCGCGGCGAGCGCCCGTTCGACCTCGCCCTCGTGCGCGACGGCAGCGCGCTCGAGGGTGTCGGCGAGCGAGCCACCACGCTCACCTACGGCGGCCAGGCGGACGAGCAGCGGTGGAAAGGTCCGGCTGGCCGCGAGCGCGGTCGCGAGCGGCTGGCCCTCGCGGACCGCCTCGCGCGCCCGTGCGACCGCGGCCGCCAGGGCCCGGTTCCCCATGACGGGGATGGCAATGCCGAGCGCGGTCTCGAGCGGGACCCCCCCGGTGAGCAGCGTGGCGAGCGTGCGTGCCAGCCGTGCCGAGGCGACCTTCCGCACCAGCCCGGCGACGAGCGGGAGTCGAAGCACGGTCGCATCGATGCGTTCCCGGCCGGCGTCGGTCCGCGCCCACGCCGCGATACCCAGGGCTGCGCCGACGCCGAGCGGGAGCACGACCCACCAGCTGACCGCGACGAGGTGGGTGACCGCCACCAGAATGCGGGTCGCGACCGGGAGCTGCGCGCCGCTCTCGGCGAAGAGGTGCGTCACCTGCGGCACCACCCAGGCGAGCAGGAATCCGAGGACGGCCAGGGTGGCGAGCACCATGACCATCGGGTACGTGAGCGCGGCCCGGAGCCGTGCCCGGGTCGCCGCGCTCGCCTCGGCGTGATCGGCGAGCCGCAGCAACACGGCGGGAAGCGCGCCGCTCAGCTCGCCGGCGCGCACCACGTCGCAGAAGAGCGGTGCGAACACGGTGGGACTCGCGCCCAGCGCGTCGGCCAGGGGGACGCCCTCGCGGAGCCGTGCGTGGGCGTGCGTGAGGGCGTTCGCCAGGACCGCCTGCTCGGTCTCCTCGCCCACCGCCGCGAGCGCCTCGGTGACCGGCACCCCGGCCGCGACCAGGGTGGCGAGCGCGCGGGTTGCTGCCGCCAGCTCTCCGGCGGCGACACGCCGGCGTCCTGCGCGAGGGGCGCTCGCCCGGTCCTCGGCGAGCTCGGTGGGGAAGATGCCGCGGTTGCGGAGCGCCTGCCAGGCAGCGCGCGTGCTCTCCGCATCGATGACGCCGCGGCGGCCCTGGCCGGCGGCGGTGAGCGCGCGGTAGGCGAAGACGGGCATCAGCCCTCGTCCTGCGTCGCGCGCAGCACCTCGGCCAGCGTGGTGACGCCCGCGCGCGCCTTGGCGAGCCCGTCGCCGCGGAGCGGGGTCATGCCATGCGTCGTGGCGTGACGGCGGATGGCGCCCGCATCGGCGCGCGCCATGACGAGCGCGCGGATCGGGTCGTCGACGACGAGGAGCTCGTGGATCGCCGTCCGGCCGCGGTAGCCCGTGCCGCGGCAGTCCGCGCAGCCGCTCCCCGCGTGGCGAAGCACGGCGGGCGTGGCGTCGCCGAACATGGCCCGCTCCTCAGCCCCGGGCAGGGCGTCCTGGCCGCAGGTCGCGCACACCCGGCGGACCAGCCGCTGGGCCAGCACGGCGAGCAGGGAGGACGAGATGAGGAAGGGCTCGACCGCCATGTCGAGGAGGCGCGTCACCGCGCCCGCGGCGTCGTTGGTGTGGAGCGTCGAGAAGACGAGGTGCCCGGTGAGCGCGGACTGGAGCGCGATCTCGACCGTCTCGCGATCACGGATCTCCCCCACCAGGATGACGTCCGGATCCTGTCGCAGCACGGCCCGCAGCCCGCTGGCGAAGGTCAGGTCGATGCGCGGGTTCACCTGGATCTGTCCGACGCCGCGGAGCTGATACTCGACCGGATCTTCGATCGTCATGATGTTGCGCTCGCCCGTCCGGAGACGCCTGAGCGCGGCATAGAGGGTGGTCGTCTTGCCGCTCCCGGTCGGACCGGTGACCAGGACGATGCCGTGGCTCTGGGCGAGAAGGCGGTCGAGGGCGGTGGCGATCGAGGCCGCGAGCCCGAGCTCGGGAAGATCGAGCAGCGTCGCGGCGCGGTCGAGGAGGCGCAGCACGACACGCTCGCCGAAGCCGGTCGGGACGAGCGAGACGCGGACGTCGATGTCCCGCCCGGCGACGCGGAGCCGGATGCGGCCGTCCTGTGGCAGGCGGCGCTCGGCGATGTCGAGGCCGGCCATGATCTTCACGCGCGCCGCCAGCGTGGCGTGCACGCGCGCGGGGGGGGCGAGGACGTCGTGCAGGATGCCGTCGATGCGGAAGCGCACGGCGGTGGTTCGCTCGAAGGGCTCGAGGTGGATGTCGCTGGCGCCTGCCTTCACCGCCTCGAAGAGGAGGGCGTTCACCAGGCGAATGACGGGCGCCTCGTCGCCGGCCTCGAGCAGGTCGAGGGAACCGTCGGCCGGCACGTGGAGCGGATCGGCGCCCGCGGCGAGCTCGAGGACGACGCCGTCCCCCGTCATCGCCTCCATCGCGTCGCTGGCCGACGAGGCGGCGGCGTCGTAGGCGCGCGTGATGGCGTCGCGCAGCGCCGGAGCCGGGACGACCAGCGGGCGGAGACGTGCCTGGAAGAGGAAGCGGAGGTCGTCGAGCGGTGCCAGGTCGGCGGGGTCGGCGACCGCGACGGCGAGCCCGTCGTCCTCGCGCACCAGCGGGAGGACGAGATGGCGCCGGGCGTACGGCATCGGTAGCCGGGCGAGGAGCTCGCGCACCGGCAGCACCGGCGGAGCGGGGGCGAAGGGTAGACCGGCGGCGTCCGCGAGCGCGCGCGCGAAGGCCGCGCCTTCCGCAAGCCCGGCCTCTGCCAGCGCCTCGCCGCACGTCTGGCCGTCGCGCCGGCGGAGGCGATCGAGCGCCTCGGAGGGAATGCCGAGGGTGGCGGCGGCTTCCTGGTCGAGGGTCACGGGCCCGTGCCGACCTCGCCCGCGCTCCCCGGCGCCGTCCATCCCGGGCCGGTGAGCGGCGGCTTGTGCCGGAGCCCGGGCGGCATCCCTGCCTGCATGCGCGCGCGCTCGCGCAGGGAGTTGTCTGCCATCTGTGCGTCGCTCGAGATGATGTGCGGCGTGAGGAAGACGAGCAGGTTCGTCTTCATGCGCCGGTCCTCGTTGTGCCGGAAGAACGCCCCCAGCACCGGGATCCGACCGAAGTAGGGGACCGCCGTCTCCATGCCACGTACCGTGTCGGAGAGCAGGCCGCCGATGACGACCGTCTGCCCGTCGTGCGCCGCGACCTCGGTGCTGGCCGACCGGATCGTCGTGGTGGGGCCGACCTGGTTCGGATCGCCGGCGTCGACCGTGGGCACGATGTCGGAGACCTCCTCGAAGAGGTTCAGGCGCACGAAGTCGTCCGCGGTGATCTGCGGCGTCAGGCGGAGCGTGATGCCGACGTCTTGGCGCACGATGGTGGTGAAGAGATTCTCGAGGTTGCTGGCGCTCGTCGCGCGGCTGGCGACGAAGGGAACGTTCCGGCCGACGACGATCTCCGCCTCCTCGTTGTCGGTGGTGATGAGGTTGGGGGCCGAGAGGACGTTCACGGTGGTGTCGTTCTCGAGGGCGGTGAGGAGAGCGGTTTGCGCGGGCACCTCCTGCCCGTTCGGCAGGCGGACCTTCTTGTTGCTCGCCGCGGCGAGGACGAGGCCGGCGAGCGAGGTCGGGTCGGTGAGCGCGTTCGCCAGCGGATTGAGATTCGTCTGGGCGAGCCCGACGCCACCACCGATATCGCCGGCCGCCCGGAATTCGACGCCGAGCGCCCGCATGTTGTCGAGCGTCGCCTCGAGGATGATCGCCTCGACGAAGACCTGCGGGCGGCGGATGTCGAGCTCCTGGATCACCCCGCGCAGGGTGTCCCAGTCCGCCGACGTCGCGCTCACGACCAGGGCGTTGGTGGCCGTATCGGCGGTGATGCGCACGGGCGCCTCGAGCGGGATGGTGCCGCCGCCGCTCGCCGGCGGCGGCTCGGTCGCGGCGACCGGCTGGGGGGCAGGCTGGCCCATGCCGCCGTCGTAGCCGAGACCGGGTAGCCCCCGGGGCGCGGTGTTGCGCATGAAGGAGCTGCCCCGCGGGCGGGGCTCGGGTGGCGGCCCGACGGGGAGACCGATCAGCTGCGCCAGGACCCGGGAGAGGCTCTCCGCGTCGGCGTACCTCAGACGATAGACGTTCACCCGGGTCGTGCCGGGCGGGAGCGCGCGGTCGAGGTGCGCGATCACGGTGCGGGCCCGCGCGATGTCGTCCGCCGGGCCGGCGACCACGAGCGCGTTCGAGCGACCATCAGCGACGACGCGGAGCGCGCGCCCCTCGCCTCCGAACGCCTCGCGGACGCGCGGCGCGAGCTCCTCGGCGGGCGCGAAGCGGAGCGGGACGACCTCGACACCACCGCCGCTCGGCGCGACGTCGAGCTGCGCCATGAGGGCTGCGAGCCGCTCGACGTTCGCCCCCGCGTCGACGATGACCAGGCTGTTGGTGGCGGGATAGGCGGTGAGGAGGCCGTCCTTCGACACGAGCGGTTGCAGGACCGGGATGAGGTTGCCGGCGTCGGCGTGGCGGAGGGGGAGGATGCGGGTGACGACCTCCTCGCCCGCCCGGGCGCCCGTCGGGACGGTCGTCTCGCGGGCCTCGCGGATCGGCACGATCTTGATGAAACGCCCGCTCGGGACGGTGGTGAACCCCTTCACCTGCAGCACCGACTGGAAGACGAGGTAGGCCTCGTCCGGGGTGATCCGGGTGGGCGAGATGATGGTGACTTTGCCGCGCACGCGGTCGTCGATGATGAAGTTCCGTCCCGTCACCTCGCTCACGAACTTCGCGAGCACGGGAAGCTCGACGTCCTGGAAGTTGAGGGCGATGACCGCGTCCTGCTTGGCTTCCTGCGCCGGCGGCTCGGCTCTCGCCCCCTCCGGCTCGGCGGCCGGGACGGGGGCGGCGAACGAGCAGAGCAGGACGAGGAGCGCGAGCCGTCTCATCGGAGCTCGTAGACGAGCGTCCGCGGAGCGTCTCCGCGCACGATGTCGAGGGCGACGCGGGGCTCGGTCTTGAGCCGCGCCAGGAAGGCGAGCAGCGCGGCCGGATCGGCGATGGCCCGGCCGTTCACGCGCTGCACGACGTCGCCATCCTGGAGGCCGAGCTTCGTGAAGAGGCTGTCGGCCCGGATTTGGAAGAGGCGGAAACCCGCGGGACGCCCGTCGCGCAGCTCGGCGATCGCGCTCGCCTGGGTGAGGAGCGCGCTCATGTTGTCCGCCGCGCCGTCGAGCTCGCGGCGGTCGACGACGAAGGCGTTCTCGCTCGTCCGCCGGATGCGCACGTCGCGGGGGCGGTCGTTCGGTGCCGCGTTCGGCGCCTCGGCGTCGCCCGCGGGGGCGTCGCCCCCGGCGGCCGGCGCGGCGGGGCCTAGCTCGAGCGTCTCCTCGTGTCCAGCGCGGGCGAGGGTCACCCGGTCCCAGTCGATCGCCGCGACGCGCGCGCCAGCGACCACGTCGCCCACCCTGTAGAGATCCTGATGATGCGTCGCCGCGTCCTCGATGACGGCCCGCGCCTCCTGGCCCTGGAGCGCGACGCCCCAGAGGTGCAGGCTGCCACCGGTACCCGGAGCACCGCTCGCCGCCTCGGCCGTCGCCGGCGCCGGATTGAAGAGGTCGCGCGCCGTGATGACCGCGTAGTCGTCGAGCGGGCCGATCGGCGCCGCGGCCCCCGTCGTCGGGAGCGCCTCGTCGGGCGCCGGCACCTCGTCGAAGGCGAGGCGGAGCGTTGCGCTTGCGCCCAGCGCGGCGAGCGACGCGACGAGGGCGAGCAACGCGAGCTCGATCGCGAGCCGGTGACGCCGCACCACCACCATGGGGAGAGAGCGAGGTCATACGCCGAATGGCCCTCGGGGGTCAAATTTGTTTCCGCACGGTCGGCCGGTATTGCCGGGTCGCTCCAGCGCGCTAGAATCCGCCCCACATGCGTGCGGCAGCCCTCGCCCTCGCCGCGCTGGCTGGCCGGGCATTGGCGGGTAGCGCCGAGGTCGAGGTGCGCGGCTTGGGCATCGATCCGTCGAGCGGGACACCCGTCGTCCGCCTCGTCGAGAAGGCCAAGACGGGACGCGAGCTCGCCATCTGGATCGGCCCCTTCGAGGCGCAGGCGATCGCCATGGAGCTGGAAGGCGTCGCCGCGCCGCGCCCACTCACGCACGACCTGATGAAGGCGCTGGTCGAGCGACTGGGCGCGAAACTCGACCGCGTCGTCGTCGAGGACCTCCGCGACAATACCTTCTTCGCCACCCTCCACCTGACCGCACCCGGCGGCGGGGACCTCGTGCTCGACGCACGGCCGAGTGACGCCATCGCACTGGCGCTCCGTTTGCACGGACCCATCGTGGTGGTCGAGGAGGTCTTCGCCAAGGCCGCGGCCGCTCACCCCGAGCCGGCGGCGCTGCGGCTCTGGGGACTCACCGTCCAGGACCTCACGCCGGAGCTGGCCACCTTCTTCGAGCTCCCCGACCGGCCGGGCGTGCTGGTGTCCGACGTCACGGCGGCCGGCCCGGCCCACGAGGTCGCACGTGGCGATCTGATCACCGCGCTCGACGGGGAGCCGATCCGCTCCGTGGGCCAGCTCCAGGCGCGCGCCCAGGCGCACACCGGCACCGCGCCCGTCCGCCTCTCGCTCCGCCGGGGCCACCGGGACCTAGTGGTGAGCTTCGTCACCGACTAGAAGTGTGATGAGGACGACTCCTCCGCGGGCGAAGCGAGCGGGGAGGATGGTGCGGGACGACTCCTCCGCGCGCGCAGCGCGCGGCCGAGCGAAGCGAGCGGGGAGTCGGGGCCCCGGCGGGCTTTGCCCGACGGGGGCGAGGGGCGGAGCCCCTCGTTGGTTTGACAAGCCCACGCCCCCATCCTAGAACCCGCGACTTGGCGGAGGACCATCGGACGCCGGCGCCGGCTGCCGATCGGGAGCGAGAGCTCGATGCCGAGATCGAGGAGCTCACGCGGCAGATCGCTGAGCTGGTGAATGGGGCCGGAACAGAGCGCCGACAGGACCTCCGCGAGTATGCGATCGAGCTCCTCAGAGAGCGAACGGAGGTCGGGGACGCCCCGCGCGCAGCGACGACGGTCGGCACCGCCGATCGCACCAACCCGCTCGGGATGGCGATCCTCCTCGGGCTCGTATCGCTCCCGCTGCTCTTTCTCTTCCTGCCCGTCGGCCTCACCATGCTGGCGGTCGCGGTGGTGATGGGACTATGGGGGATCCTGGCAACCCTCTTCCGTCACCGACCCACGCCGCGGTGACCGGTCCGAAAGCCCGCCTGATGCAGTATGTGAGCGTTTTTCATTTGGGTGCCGCCCTGGAGCGTCACACCATGGAAGCCGGAAGCCCCTGAACGATGGCCAAGGCCGAGGCGCAGAAGGAAGATCCGGCCGTCCTCGCGGCCCGCCGCCAGATCGAGCAGCAGCGGGAGCGCGAGAAGCGGGCCCGCGAACGGGCGCAGCTGGGGGGTCTGTGGTCGCGCCGCGACGTCTTCGGACGCTTCGCGTGGACCATCTTCGCCGGGTTCTCGGGGCTGTCGCTCGTGGCCGCGATCCGCTCCGCCTTCCCGCGCGTGCTCTTCGTGCCGCCCTCGACCTTCAAGGCGGGGCACCCGAGTGACTTCGCGATCGGTGAGGTGAGCGAGAAGTTCAAGAAGGACCAGCGCGTCTGGATCATCCGCACCGAGGAGGGCCTCTACGCGCTGTTCGCCAAGTGCACCCACCTCGGCTGCACGCCGCGCTGGCTCACTGCCGAGAACAAGTTCAAGTGCCCGTGCCACGGGAGCGGCTTCTACAAGACCGGCATCAACTTCGAGGGTCCGGCGCCCCGCCCGCTCGAGCGGCTCCGCATCACGAAGGCGGAGGATGGGCAGATCCTGATCGACAAGAGCGTCAAGTACCTCTACGAGAAGGGCGACTGGACCAAGCCGGGCGCGTTCCTGAAGGTGTGAGCGCATGACCAAGTGGGAAGAGATCAAGAACCAGATCACGCAGTCCGAGGTCTGGCAGTCGATCTTCCGGCACGGCTACGAGGACACGCCGCGCAACCGGATCCTCATGGTGTCGGGGAACGTCTGGCTCCATCTCCACCCCTCGAAGGTGCGGCGCCACGCGACCCGTCTCCGCTTCACCTGGTGCATGGGTGGCATCACCTTCCTCATGTTCCTCGTGACGGTGGTCACCGGCGTCTATCTGATGTTCTACTACCGGCCGACGGCGGAGTACGCCTACGCCGACATGAAGTACCTCGAGTTCGACATGCCCTTCGGCATGCTGATGCGGAACATGCACCGCTGGGCGGCGCACGGCATGGTGATCGCGGTCTGGCTCCACATGTTCCGGGTCTTTCTCACCGGCTCCTACAAGCCGCCGCGCGAGTTCAACTGGGTGGTCGGCGTCATCCTCCTCGTGCTGACGCTGCTGCTCTCGTTCACGGGATACCTGCTACCCTGGGATCAGCTCTCCATCTGGGCGGTGACGGTCGGCTCGAACATGGGACGCGCCACGCCGGTCCTCGGCCACGAGGGCCCCGGGCACGAGCTCATCCCCGGACTGAACAACGTCTACGACGCGCGCGCGTTCCTCTTCGGTGGCGGCGAGATCGGCCCGCACACGCTGCTCCGCTTCTACATCCTGCACTGCATCTTCATCCCGCTGGTCGCGAGCCTCTTCATGGCCGTCCATTTCTGGCGCATCCGGCGGGACGGGTTCTCGGGGCCCGCGCTCTGAGGTCGTTGTGCCATCCGAACTGACCGGCAGCCTCGCCACGATCGTGCTCATCGTGCTCACGTTTGTGTTCCCGCGCGCCCGCGTGCTGACCATCCCGTTCTTCTTCCTGCTGATCATCATCCTCCTCTTCTGGTCGGCGCGCCGGTACGCCGAGCGTCAGGACGCCGGAGAGAGGTGAGCGAGCATGGCGACGCCTGAAGCCAAGCCGCCCCTGCGGGCCGTGGCAGCGCCCGCCGGCAAGCGGATCGAGGTCCCGATCAAGAAGGCGACCGGGCCGGGCGACGACAAGGTCCACACCTGGCCGCACCTGGTACGCAACGAGTTCCTCATTTCGATTGGGATCATCCTGCTCTTGCTGGTGTGGTCGCTCCTGGTCGACGCGCCGCTCGAGGAGCCCGCCAACCCGACCCGCACCCCGAACCCCTCCAAGGCGCCGTGGTACTTCCTCGGCCTGCAGGAGATGCTCGTCTTCTTCGACCCCTGGCACGCGGGCGTGGTGCTCCCCACCTTCATCATCCTCGGCCTGATGGTGATCCCCTACCTCGACATCAATCCGAAGGGGAACGGCTACTACTGCTGGAAGGACCGGAAGTGGGAGATCCTCACCTTCATCCTCGGCTTCCACATCCTGTGGGTGTCGCTCATCATCATCGGGACGTTCGTGCGCGGGCCGGGCTGGAACTGGTTCTGGTTCTGGGAGAAGTGGGACCCCCACAAGGTGGAGGCGCTCACCAACGTCGACCTGCCGTTCCTGCTCGGCGTGCGCGACGAGACGATGGCCACCATCGTGGGGCTGCTCGTGGTGGTGGGCTACTTCGTGGCCGGCTACGTCGCCTTCTACGCCTTCTGCCGCTGGGTGAAGGGGGCCGATTTCCCGGATTTCATCCAGCGCTGGGGGTGGCCGCGCTTCGCCCTCACCGGCTTTCTCTTCCTCAACATGATGGCGGTGGTCTTCAAGATGCTCGGTCGCCATCTCTTCAACCTGAAATACATCATGGTGCTGAAGACGCCCTACTTCAGCATCAACATCTGACCGCGCGTGCACGCCGCCGGTGTTCCTGCTCGGCAAGATGCTGCAAGCCCTCGGCTTCGCCCACGTGGGCATCGGCCTCTACCTCGGCGTCGTCCGCGACGACATGTGGAAAGAGCTCTACCTCGCCCTCAGCGGCGTAGCCTTCTTCTGGATCGGCCGCCTGCTGGAACGCAAAGCATGAGAACGATCCGGTCTGCCGGGCGCGGCTTCGCCGCGGCCGGCACGCCCCGAGCGCGCAGAGCGCGCGAGCAACTACGAGGGAGCGGCGAGCGGCAGCGAGCCGCGACAGGGGTCCGGGGGCATCGGAGCAGCGCAGGGCGCGGAGCGCCCGAGCAGCGCACGGGCCCCCGGAAGTAAAATGGACGACGAGAAGCGGTCGTACGCCGCCTTATGGCTCGTCATGTCGCTGCTCCTGTTCGTGGGAGCCTTGTGGGCGATCGCCGACGACAACATCTTCCGGCGCCCGTGGAAGAAGTTCCAGGCCGAGTTCAACCGCCTGGAGATCCAGCACCTGAAGGACGCGATCGCCGCCGAGCAGCAGCACCTGGACGCCGATCCGGCATACCAGGAGGCGACGAAGACGCTCGCCGAGGCGAAGACGGCTGTCAGCTCGGGTGAGCACGCACGCAAGATCGCCGACCTGCAGCGCCAGCTCCGGCAGGCGCAGCAGCAGGATCAGAGCAAGGACCTGAACCTCCGCTTCGTGAAGAGCGAGCTGGAGGAGCTGCGCTTCCTCTACGACGACGCCCTCCACCACGGCCAGCCGACCGAGGCGCTGCTCGCCAAGATCCAGCAGCGGGAGCAGCTCCGGACGGAGCGGCAGGCGATCTACAGTGCGTCGCAGCAGGGGATCGAGGATCTGCAGAACCAGATCAAGACCCTCGAGAGCGCGGTCAAGACGGCGCAGGAGGCCGTCGACAAGCTCACCGCGACGCGCGACGACATCGAGCAGAAGCTCGAGGGGGTGTCGCTCGGCTACCTCCCGGGCCCCAAGGCGAGCCCGCCCTTCATCGGTCTCGACTGGCAACCGAAGATCCCGAAAATCCAGCAGGTGGTGCTGGAGGAGTTCGATCGCAACAACTTCGACAAGCCGATCGCGCGCGTCGACCGCTGCACCTCGTGCCATGCCGGCATCAACAAGGTCGGCTTCGAGGACGAGCCGAATCCCTGGAAGACGCATCCGCACCGCGAGCTCCTCCTCGGCAAGCACCCGCCCGAGAAGTTCGGCTGCACCCCGTGTCACGGTGGACAGGGACCGGCCGTCAACAGCCCCGAGGTCGCGCACGGCAACTTCCTCGACAAGAACGGGCACGTCGAGAACGTCGAGTTCATCGAGCAGCCGCTCAACCGTGGCACCAAGGTGCAGGCGAGCTGCCTCAAGTGCCACGCCGGGGTCCAGCACCTCGAGGGCGCGGAGACGATCGCCCGCGGCGAGCACCTCTTCGAGGAGCTCGGTTGCCACGGCTGTCACCTGGTCGAGGGCTACGACGACCTCGCCAAGGAGGACGGGGTGTCGGCGGTGGGCCCCTCGCTGCGTCGCATCGGCGCGAAGGTCGACCACGCCTGGATGGTGCGCTGGATCACCAATCCGCACGAGTTCCGCCCGCGCACCCGCATGCCGAACTTCATGTTCCAGGAGGAGCAGGCGGTCCAGATCGCCGCCTTCCTGCTCTCGGCCACCCGCGAGCCGAGCGAGACGTGGCTGGCCGCGCATCCTGCGCCGAGCGCGCCCGGCGATGCCGCGCGCGGCAAGGAGCTGGTCGAAACGATCGGCTGCCGCGCCTGCCACGCCCTCTCGCCCGACGAGGTGGCGGGTCAGCTCGGTGCCAACAAGGACATCGCCCCGAACCTGTCGCACATCGCCGAGAAGACCGACGCGCGCTGGATCTACAACTGGATCCGCAATCCACGAACGTACTCCGCCATCGCGCGCATGCCCGACCTCCGACTCTCCGACGACGAGGCGCGCGCGATCACGGCCTATCTCGTGACGCTGGGCAAGAAGCAGCCGGGCCCCGACGACCTCGAGACCCGTCTCGCCGACCCGGCGAACGTCGCCGCGGGGGAGCGGCTGGTCCGCAAGTACGGCTGCCCGGGCTGCCACGACATCCCCGGCATGGAGAGCGAATCCCGCATCGGCGTGGAGCTCTCGTCCTTCGGCTCGAAGACCAAGGAGGAGCTCTTCTTCGGCGATCGGACCGACGTCCCGGAGACCTGGGACGACTGGACCTACAACAAGCTCGCCACGCCGCGCACCTACGCCACCAAGTGGATCGAGCAGGTGATGCCGCAGTTCGACCTCGCCGACGAGGACATCCGCGCACTGCTGGTCTTCCTGGCGAGCCGGACGGACAGCAAGGTCCCTGGACGCTACGTCTATCACGCCCCCGGCGCCGACCGGGTGGTCGCGGGCCGCCGGCTGGTCGCGCGCTACAACTGCACCGGCTGCCACGTCATCGAGGGCACGGGCGGCGACATCCGTCGCCTCTATCAGGATCAGCTGACGCTCGCCCCGCCCATCCTCATGGGCGAAGGGGAGAAGGTGCAGTCGGACTGGCTCTTCAACTTCGTCGAGGCCCCTGTTCCGATCCGTCCCTGGCTGAAGCTTCGCATGCCGACCTTCCATCTCGCCGCCCCGGAGGCGAACACCGTGGTCGGCTACTTCACGGCCCTCGATCAGGTCACCGTGCCCTACGTGCACATCGAGCGCGCCGCGCTCAACCAGGCGAACCTCGAGGTCGGGAAGCTCCTCACCTCGAAGGACTACTTCGACTGCTTCTCGTGCCACCAGCGTGGCGCTGTGAAGCCGCAGGGCCCGCCCGAGGGCTGGGCCCCGGATCTCGCGCTCGCCCACGCCCGCCTGAACCCCGAGTGGATCGTCAAGTGGATCCACGACCCGCAGAAGCTCATGCCCGGAACGAAGATGCCGTCGTTCTATCCCGGCGGCCCACCGGACGTGCTCGGTGGCGACGACGACGCGCAGATCCGCGCGCTCCGGGACTACGTCGTGTCGCTCGGGCTGCCGGATGCCACCCCGTCACCCCAGCAGGCCGCCGGTGTTACGACCGGCGGAGCCGGGCCCAGTCAGTGAGAGCAGGCACCGCGCGGGGTGTGAGTCGCCGCACCCACCATGCGCCCAGCAAGAGGAGGTCGTGATGCGAAGAGAGCTCGTCCTGTCCGCCATCGCCCTGGTCGCGATGGCCGCCGTCGCGGGCCGCAGCGCGGCCTACGAGGCCGTCGCCGTGACTGACGGCGGCACGCTCTCCGGGAGCGTCAAGTTCGACGGCGCGCCACCCGCGCCGGCGAAGATCGCGGTCACCAAGGATCCCGAGGTCTGCGGCAAGGAGAAGGTCAACCCCGAGCTGCTGGTCGGCGCGGGCGGCGGCATCGCCAACGTGCTGGTCGTCGTGAAGGCGGCCAAGGGCAAGAAGCTGGAGGTCCCGGCGCAGAATCCGCTCTTCGACCAGAAGACCTGCGAGTTCAATCCGCACATCCTGGTCTTCCCGGCGGGCAGCACCATCGACGTGCAGAACAGCGACGGCATCCTGCACAACATCCACACGACCAGCCAGACGAACCCGTCTGCGAATCAGGCACAGCCGAAGTACAAGCCGAAGATCCAGATAAAGGTCGAGAAGCCCGAGTGGCCGATCAAGGTGCAGTGCGACGTCCATCCCTGGATGGCCGGCTTCTGGGTTTCCGCGGAGACGCCCTACGTCGCCCTGACCGACCCCAGCGGTGCCTTCAAGATCGCCGACCTCCCGCCCGGCGACTACGACGTCGAGATCTGGCAGGAGAAGCTCGGCAAGAAGACCGAGAAGGTCTCCATCAAGGCGAAAGAGGAGACCAAGGTCGACTGGAAGCTCAGCAAGTCTTAGCGTACGCATTGCATCCCGGCCCGCCAGCCGTGGCGGGCCGGGTTTTTTCTGCCTCGAGCTCGGCGTCCCGCATCCTGTGCCGCCCGTCGGCGGCAAGGTAGGAAGACCCGGCACCGGCGCGCTACACTCCGTTTTGTGCCGCGTGGCGCAGGACTCGTGCTGGGCATCCTCATCGTCACCGCCGGCAGACCTTCGGCCGCCCTGGTCTGTGGGGAGC
>Ga0307472_100000420_pt1 | contig 14720 bp, 18 predicted proteins | sample atmos_gasesAM5C__2_FD_204582 | JGI IMG/M metagenome (GOLD analysis project Ga0307472, IMG submission 204582) | Hardwood forest soil microbial communities from Morgan-Monroe State Forest, Indiana, United States - atmos_gasesAM5C_05 | ecosystem: Environmental > Terrestrial > Soil > Temperate...
TTCTAGATTAGAGTTCGCAGGGAGTAGTGTCAAGCGACGGAGGCTGCCTGCGCGCGTCTTTTGAGCAGCATTCCATCTGTTCTTGCGTTCCGAGTCGAACCAGCATGATTTTTGGCTTTAACACGGATGTAAAGCAGGGCGATACGGTCTATCACGTACAGAGCGAGGCTCGCGAAAACGAGCTGGTTCTGCAGACCCAGGTGTTCGTGCGCGGACGCTGTATTGGGAAACGAGCGACTTCCTACGCCGAACAGATCGCCCAGGGCAATTTCACCGATCAGCAGAAGGAACAGATCCTGCGCGATCAGCATCGCCTCGTGCTCGACTCCATCCGCGAGGGCCGCGTGGAGAATGTTCTCGATCGCAAAGACACTCCGGAAATGCTGGCTGCCGTGAAGGAACTCGACCTGCAATGGGTCAATGCCGATTCCGTTCACGCCGATAGCAGCCTGGTGATGAGCCTGCGCGTGACCGAAGGGGGCGCGGCGGTCGAGGGTGCTCGTCTCACGTTCCGCTTCGCCCGTCCTGACGCCGCACCTTTCTATACCCAGGTCGCAACCAATTCCGGCGGTTACGCGGAAATGAAAGTCGAAATGCAGGAAGCCAACCTGCCGGACGCCTCGGTGCTGGTGCAGGCCAGTTTCGGCGGTCGCACAGCCACCCGAAAATTCCGCCTCCGCAAAATCGACTGAATCGCGTAGGGGCAGACGCCCTCGTCTGCCCAGCCGAGGCTTGAACGCGAGCAGCGAGCGATCCACAACAACTCTGCAGATCTGTGGCTTTGAGAGTGCGTGGCTTCCGGGAGCCGCAAAGGCGCGGATTTCATTGCCCTTCAACCGCCATTTCACCATTTCGAATGACCACCCCGACTTGCGCGAACCGCCTTCCCCTTGCGAAGATCAGCAGGGATGAAACTCGTCATCAACGGCGAAGATCGCACTGTCGAAGGTCCTCTCACACTGAGCAAGCTGGTCGAGCTGTTGGGGATGAAGTCGGACCGGGTGGCGGTGGAATTGAATCTTGACATCGTGCCCCGAGAGCAATGGGTGGGAACACAGCTCGCGGAGGGTGATCGCCTGGAGATTGTGCACTTCGTCGGTGGCGGCACGCCTCATCCAGCCGGAGGTGGAGCATGAAAAGGATCGCAGCGTCGACAATGATCGCAATCCTGGCAGTCGCCTTGGTCTGGGCCCAAGGCCCTACCCAGTTCCACCCGGGTTTCAACCTGTTCACAAAGGCACAGGATGTACAGCTCGGGCAGGAGAACGCAGCCCAAGTCCGCAAACAGCTCACAGTGATCCACGACCCATTTCTCACAGAATATGTGACTCGGGTCGGCAAGCGCCTGGTCAGCGCGCGGGAAGCACAGGAGAGCGGGTTTCCTTTCACCTTTGAGGTGGTCGCCGATCCTTCCATCAACGCCTTTGCCTTGCCTGGCGGGCCGATGTTCATCAATACTGGCCTGCTCCGCGCCGTCGACAACGAAGGCCAGTTGGCGGGGGTGATGGGCCATGAGATGTCGCATGTGATCCTGCGCCACGGCACCAACCAGGCTTCCAAAAGCAAACTCATCGAGTTGCCTGCGGTCCTCGGGTCCGAGATGGCGGGCAGTTCGATGATGGGCAAGCTTGCTGCAATGGGTATCGGTTTGGGCGCAAATAGTGTACTGCTGAAGTTCTCACGCTCCGCCGAGAGCCAGGCCGACCTCATGGGGTCTCACCTGATGGCGGAGGCCGGCTACAACCCCATGGAGATGGCGCGCTTCTTTGAGAAGCTAAACGCACAGGGAGGTAGTCACGGCCTACAGTTTTTATCGGATCACCCCAATCCCGACAATCGCGAAAAAGCCATCGAAGCAGAAGCCCACCGCCTGCCGCAGCAAAACTACGGTTACCAAACTGGAGAATTCCAGCGCATGAAGCAGGTGATCGCGAGCATTCACGAGCCAAAGCCAAAAGTACAAGCGCAATAATTCGCTGAAGCGGCGGCCTTACGGTGCGTCGAAAAATTCGCGCGAGAGACGCCTTTCTTTGTGATCTTCCGCTCCCTTTGCGATCTTTGCGGTTAGAAGCTTTTGCTTCGAACGCGCAGGAAAAACTTGTAACCGCGAAGTTCGCAAAGAACGGCGGCTAAGGCCGCCAAGAAAACTCTCCAATGCAGGAAGCTTGGATTCCAAACCACGACTGGCTTTGCAAGAAGCCACCGTCTTCGCCCGTACATTCCTGATTACTCCCTGTGCAAGACTCTTCCTTGACACCAACCAAACTAGACCTAAAATGTTTCAAACATTTACGCTCTCGATTGTTTTGAGAGCGCGCCGCGACATTTGAAAACAGAATTCACATCCCGCGAGGTGGTGCAGCTCACTGGCATCAGCCCCCGGCAGTTGCAGTGGTGGGATGAACGCGGCATTGTGGTGCCGGCCCGGCAGGGAAGGCGGCGCCTCTATTCGCTCGAAGACCTTTCCGAGGTGGCGGTGATCTGCGAGTTGCGCGACCGGGGTTTTTCTCTCCAGCGCGTTCGCAAGGTCGTTCGCTTTCTCCAGCGTGAATTCGGCAAGCGCCTCGCCGAGACGGTCAGCGGATCGTCTGACTACCACCTGCTCACCGACGGCAACAGCCTATATCTGGAAACTTCAGCCCAGCAGATTGTGGACATCCTCAAAAACGCTCGCCAACCGATGCTGGCCATTTGCCTGAGCGACACGGTTCGCCGGGTGCGCGCCAACATCCAAGGCGGCAAAAAACACTGTCGTCCGGCGGAACGCAGCGCAGCCCGCAGGAAAAATGCTTCGTAACGTACGACCACGGGGAGGACGCATGAATGCCGAACTGGATTTCTTGAGCGAGTGGATCCCCGAGCAGATGGCGCCGGGTACGCTATTCGTGCTGGAAAACGCCGGCGAGGTCGGCGAGAAAGAAGATCCCTATTGGGCCGTGCTTTCCTGCCCTTCGTGCGGGACTCTGGGGCTGGTCACGCGCAAACAGGTAGCTGGCCTCCTGGCCGTGATCTGCGGCTCCGATCAATGCTCGGCACAGTTTTTCATTCACGACAACGAAATCGTGCCCCGGAAACCGATCTGATTGTACGGAGCCGGGTGCCCTATCCTAACCTCGCCTTCTTTGCGAGGTTAGGGTGGGGACTTTCCCAAGAACAACAAGCACGATCACACTGACCATCTCTGGCGTTGAAAGGGCAAAATCAGAGGCCTGCCTTCACCCGCTCCAGGGGAACCGGAACCTGCTCGACAATCTCGATATCAAATCCTTCCAGCGCCGCCACCCGTCGCGGGTGATTCGTAAGCAGCCGGATCCGCCTCAAATTCAAATCCGAGAGAATCTGGGCGCCGATGCCGATCTCCCGCTGGGTTTTACGCTCGCTCTCCGGCAGGGTCGGAAGCGCTCGGTCGCGATGGAAGCTCAGGATGGTTCGGTCCCCAATCTTATCGGCCGAGAATCCCTTTGAGCTCTGGTGCAGGTAGATGATGGCGCCCTGTCCGGCCTCCGCGATGGCGCGCATGGAGCCTTCGATGGTGGCCCGGCAATCGCACGCAGTCGACCCGAAAACATCGCCCATCACGCAGTGCGAGTGCATACGGACAAGAACAGGTTCGGTGGCGTTCTCGATGTCTCCACGAATCAGCGCGACGTGCGACTCCCCGCCTTCCACTTCGCTTTCGTAGGCGATCAGCCGGAACTCGCCCTGCCGCGTGCTCACCAGTGCTTCTCCCACGCGGTGCACATAGCGCTCATGCGCCATGCGGTAGCGGATCACCTCCGCCACCGTGAGCATTTTCATGCTGTGGGTTTTGCAGAATTCGATCAAATCTGGAACCCGCGCCATGGTGCCGTCGTCCCGCATGATTTCGCAGATGATCCCCGCCGGAATCAACCCGGCCAGCCGGGCCAGATCAACGGAGGCCTCGGTCTGCCCGGCACGCACCAGCACGCCACCCTTGCGGGCGCGAAGAGGGAACACGTGCCCCGGCCGGGCCAGGTCGGAAGGCCGGGTGGCTGGATCGATCGCCACCTGAATGGTGCGCGCCCGGTCGTACGCCGAAATCCCCGTGCTCACGCCATCCCGCGCGTCGATGGCCTCGCAGAATGCCGTCCCGTAGTTCGACGTGTTCTCCGCCGTCATCGGCCCGATACGAAGGTGCTCCAGTCGCTCCTCCGTCATAGCCAGGCACACGAGTCCCCGGCCATATTTCGCCATGAAGTTGATGGCCTCGGGGGTAACCTTCTCCGCAGCCAGCGTCAGGTCGCCTTCGTTTTCGCGGTCTTCGTCATCGACCACCACGATCATGCGTCCGGCGCGGATTTCTTCGATCGCGGTGGGAACGTCCGTAAATGGAGGTCGGGGGCTCATATCGTTGCAATTCTAGCAAATACGAGCATTTAACTCGCTCGTCCCGGGTGTACCAGTCCGCTCTCCGCTCCACGGAACAGCGCCTTCACCGCCTTCACCACCCAGCGCAGAAGAAGAATAATCACCGCCAGAAAGCAGATCGCGAGCGTCGCGGCTACGTAAGGATGCTGGGTCGCAAACCAGGTCAGGAAGATCGCCAACGCGTCTTCTCCCAGGCTGAGCCCGATGTTCGAAAGCGGCTCCGGCGAGGGCGTTACCGCCGCGCGTACGGCCGTTTTTCCCCCGTGGGCAGCCAGCGCGATCGCTCCCCCCAGCAGGGTTGCGATCAATTGCTTTTCCGGGGACAGCTGAGAAGTGGCCCCATAGGCAAGCAACGCCGCCACCGGAACGCGGATGAAAGTGTGCAATGCGTTCCAAAGTAGATCGAAAGCCGGGACCTTATCGGCAAAGAATTCAACCAGAAACAGCGCAACGCTCGCCCCGATGACCCACCAGTTCGTGATCAAATGCAGGGCGGGCGGCAGCGGCAAAACTCCCGCATGCGCGAGCAGGCCCAAGGTCGCCAGCGTCGCATAGACGTTCAATCCAGCCGCGAAACTGATCGCCACCAGGGCCGCCGCAATCTCATTCGGCGGGAGTTTGACTGCCTCCAGCATGGGTAGAAACCTCGACCCTCGATTGGGGCGGATTCTCCTCCGCCAGAATAGTCCTTACTCGGTGCAACAGAAAGGGCCGCTCGCGGCGGCCCCTTACTTCGATAGCTTTGCTTGCTCTTTAGAGGGTGGACTCAATCTCGAATCCCCAAGCCTCCAACAACGGCTCTGGGATGTACTTCGAGTTCTTGTTCCGGCGTGCCCACTCCCGCAAACGCGTCGACCGCAAGTACTGATCGGGGGAGAGTTTATATTCACGAACCACTTGTTCGAATTCGGTAATGGTGGGGGTGATCGGCCCAATGGGTTCCGGCTTACCCCAGTTTGGGTTTCCGCGTCGCTTTGCCATGAAAATTACGCCTCGTACATTGGGATAAATTTTTTGACTGCCTGAAGAGCTATACCTAAATCTTAGATTCACTGGCTCTTAGGTAAGATGCAAAACCAACTCGATAGGGCAGCAAAAGGTAAAGATCCTGTTTGACAGCAGCCTATGGGATATTGGAGACGTAAGAATGTAAGCCATTTTCGCCGTTAAGTCAATCAAATTCTTACCTCGTTGCCGTGCTGCGTCTCATATTAAGACCAATAAAATGAATGGCATGGATGGAAAACAACGCGTATGACCCGAAGTGTACACTCCCTTACCCGAGTATGTGATTTTTGGAAGCTTGGCGACCCTCGCAACATTCTCGGTTACGCCCGTAACCGCAAGCAAGTCAGTCTCATTGACGATATAGGTATCGAACCTTACATTGGCCTTCAGGAGGCAGTTTCGTGAGAGATATTTACGAGGTGCTTCGCAAGAAGCAGGCCGAACAGGCCCAGTTAGGCAAGCAGATCGAGGCTTTGCAGACGGCAGCCGAACAGCTGCGCAACGTGGCCCACCTCCTGAATTCGGAGGAAGAGGAAGAAAAAGGCGCCCATCAAGGCTAAAACCTCCGGCGTTCCCTAATCCCCGGGATTTTGAAGCGATCCTATGAGTCTGAAGTCACTGGTGCTGTGTTCCGATGAGAAGATCGTACGCGTCCTTCGACGTGTTTTGAGTGATCTCGACATCGGGATTGAGCACTGCTCGGATCCGGATGGCGCGATCCACAAGCTCACCCGCCAGCGATTTGAAGCCATCATTATCGACTGCACTGACCTCAAGACGGCCAGTTCGGTTCTAAAGAGCGCCCGCTCAGCACCCTGCAACAAGCGCGCCATTGCCGTTGCGATCATGGACGGTCACAGCGGTCTGCGCTCGGCCTTCGATATGGGGGCGCATTTTGTCCTCTATAAACCGCTGATAACCGAACGGGCCAAGTCCAGCTTCCGTGCCGCCCGCGCCCTGATGAAGCGCGAGCGTCGCCGCAACACCCGCATCGCCATTCAAGTCCCGGTCACGCTCAACAATGCGGTGACCGGCTTCCGCCAGACCATGGTCACCACCGACCTGAGCGAGGGCGGCATTGCCGTCCAGTTGCCAAAAAGGCAGAAAGATCCGGGCCCGTGGCAGCTCAGCTTCACGCTCCCGGGTTCGGAAAAGGCCATCGAGGTTACCGGAGAAGCGGCTTGGCAAAATCCTGGCGGCCAGGTGGGCATCCGCTTCACCAATCTCGAGGTCGACGTTGCCCACGACCTCCGTCTATGGCTGAACCAGAACTCGCCCGAGAGCGAAAAGGACGATCCGCCGGTCCGCTGCAAATTGACAGACCTGAGCCTGGGGGGCTGCTACCTGGAAATCGCCTCGCCCTTCCCGCCACGGACCAATATCGTGCTATCCATGCGGGCCGGCCAGCACGAGTTGCGGGTAGAAGGCGTCGTCCGCGTGATGCATCCGGATGCCGGGATGGGGGTAGAGTTCACGAAAGCCACCGTTGAGCAGCGTAATCACGTGGAAAAATTCATTCATACCTTGATGAATGCCGGCGATCTTCTTCCGGAAATGCTGTTCGAGCCCGATGGGCTCGAAGGCTCCAAATCAGAAACGCGCCCCGCTTCCACCGCAGCCAGCGAGATTGAAGACCCACTGCTTGAACTGTTCCACCACAAATCCTCCCTGCCCGCTGAACAATTCCTCAACGAGTTGCGCAAGCAGCGCACCACCCATCACCCGGACGCAGCCGAAGAAACCATCCTGCCCGTCTAGCCCGTATCCTATCGTTTTGTCATTCCGAAGCCGAACGCGGGGGAGGAATCTGCTAGCCACGGTGCCCCGACAGGCGATATGACGTCTACATCATGGCGGACGCGCCCTCGCTAGCGTGCTTCAGGCGTCATCCGGTGGACCCGCCGCCCCTGCGAGGTCCGTGGGCTTGATCTTCTCGACATTGAACTTCGTGGCTCGCTCCCGCATTGTCTTGAACACCTCTTCAAACGATGGAGCCTCGCCCTTGATCCACCGCAGCGGGTTGATCCGTGCCACCACGAAGGAACGCAAGTATGGGCTTACCAGCCCACGCTCTTTGAGTTTGCTGACCACCGCCGCCACTTTTTCTTCCAACTCGAGCACCATGGCAGCCCGCTTCTCGTGAACTTTCAGCGCTGCACGCAGGGGCTCGTCAGAGAATTCTTCCAGCCGCCGCAATATCGAGTGATAGGCCCCTCCGCCGAAACGCGGTGCGCGCTCGTAACACACTCCTAGAGTGACCAGAGCACTTTCTTCGAGATAGTAGGCGAACCCAGACTCAGGGCGGGAAGCATCCTCTTCCACCAGCCCGCGATAAATGCGAATCACCTCGAGAGCCCGTTCCTTGAGGTTGTGCGCCTTTTCGGTGTTCAATGCCAGAATCTGCCAGGCCACCTCCCGATCAACAACAATCAATGCCGTAATAGATTTCGCGCCCAGACGCCGCAAGGCTGCCAGCCGATGTCGTCCGTTCGGAGTCCAGAATCCTTGCGTCGGCGCCACTACCGCAATCACCGGGTCGAGATAACGCCCGGTCTTGGAGATCACATCGGCCAGGCGCTTGTGATGGGTGTCGGAGAGATCGCGCTGAAACGGTGTCGGCTCCACGGCCTCGATCGGCAAAATGGCAAGCAACACCGGATGCCCGCCGAAAGGCTCCTTGTACGCCGCTATCAGTCGACCGCCGGATTTCTCAACCGCCGCTCCGGCCTCAGCGGCAGGACCATCGAGCCGCTCAAGAATGGATTCGGCGGGAGCCAGGCCTCTGGTACCGGCCTTTGCTTTCCGAGGGCGCCTCTTCGCGGGAGCACGTTTGACCATGGCAGCATATTCTAGTCGGTCAGCAGCATTGAAACCGGGTGTCCGGGGGAATTGAACCGGCTAAGCCCGTTCGGGCCCCGGGGGTATTTGCCGTCTGACCTCGTTGCTTTCTCGAAACTGCCTCCCTGCCGAACTCACAATTATTCATCACCTGACGTTTGGGAGCGCTCAACCGGCGCAGACCTCTAGTAAGTCAGATGTTCACTTTACCGTCCATGGGAGCAAATCATTTGCCGCGGTAGCTGCCGCAGGGAGACGAACCTCGGTGAAGATCACTACTATCCCCGCGAGGTCGAATTGGGTGCATTCAGGCGTGTCGATTGGCGCAAAACCAGATTGGTTTTGAGCACATATTCTGTGCCATTCGGGGCAGGGCTTTCCCGTTCCACGTCCGCCATCAGCGCGTCAAAAGCCAGTCGGGCTAATTCCGCCTGCGACATCTGTATGGTGGTGAGAGGTGGAATCATAAACTGAGCGAGCCGGATATCGTCAAATCCAATCACCGATAAGTCTTGCGGTATAGCGATATGGGCTTCGTGACTCTTTCGCATCACGCCGATCGCAGTCATGTCATTCGAACAGATCACGGCAGTCGGACGGCCCGACTGCGCCAGAAGTTTTGCAAAGGCCGCCATCCCACCTTCCATCGTGTGGTCGCCCTCGACCATAAGCGCCGGGTCTGCCTCCACTCCGATCTCCCGTACCGAACGAAGAAACGCCTGCTGCCGTGCCAGCGAGGACTTAAGCTTCAGAGGCCCAGAAATGAACGCGATCTTTTCGTGCCGGAGTGCGGCGAGGTGTTGCACCCCCTGGCGAATGCCGTGCAGATAGTCAATCCTGATGTTACTCACCCACGGCCGCTGAGGACCGACATCCACGAAGACCAGGGGCACTTCCCGTATATGTAAGTGCTCGAGCAGCGGCTCTTCCATGCCAAAGGTCAACACCGCGACGCCCTCAACACGACGTTCGATCATCCTGCGCGCGGAACTCTCCATCCTTTTTGGATCGTTGCTGGTGGAGCTGAGCAGAATCTCGTAGCGGTTCTGGACCGCAATCGTTTCGAATACCTGCACGATCTCGGGGAAGAATGGGTTCGTAATATCGGAGATGATTAGTCCGAAGATTCGACTTCGGCCAGAAACAAGCGCGCGCGCCTGCGTGTTCGGATAGTATCCGAGTTCTTCAATGACGTTCCACACGCGCTTGGCCATTTGCGGATTGACAGTCGGCACCCGATTTACTACCCGCGATACCGTGGCGGTGGAGACTCGCGCTCGCTTTGCGATTTCCCGGATGTCCATGCGCTGGCTCGAATTCCGTGGAATTCTAGCATGGTAAACGTTCCCCTCCCTAAACGAAGATGCGCTGTCAATCAGGTTGTAGCTTTGAGTTTGGATACAACTTCCATTCGCAGTTTCTATCGAACTACCCACAATAAAATCGGTAGCCGCCGCGCTAACCGTGGCCTCCACCATTGACAAAAGCAGGCTGCTGCTCTAGTTTCACGGAGCGTGGTAAACGATTACTGTTCGTCGGAACATCTCAGAAAATCGACTATGCTGCTGTCCCTGCGGTTCTGGTCGCGAACCATGGTCCATTTTGCTGGGGACCGGACGCGGAGGCGGCGGCCCACAATGCCGCGGTTCTGGAAGCGGTGGCGCGCATGGCTTACTTCACCGTTCGAATCAATGAGCAGGCTGAACCGGTGGAGCGCAGCCTGCATGATAAGCACTACTTGCGAAAGCACGGATCGAATGCACACTACGGGCAGGCAAAGGAAAGTAAATGATGCCAGCATCGGCACTGCTTGCGACGGATCGCCTCGTTCACCTATCGGGCGTCGATCTGGTGATCGTCGTTTTCTATTTCGCCCTGGTGCTGAGCATCGGTTTTTACCTGAAACGTTTCGCCAAAACAGGCGAAGATTTTTTCCTGGCAGGCCGGGAAATGACGGCTTGGGTCGCCGGACTGGCATTCGTGTCAGCAAACCTGGGCTCGCTCGAATTGCTGGGCTGGGCGGGGAATGCCTATCAATACGGCATTATGGCCTCGCACTGGTACTGGATCGGCGCTATCCCGGCGATGGTGTTTCTCGGCATCGTGATGATGCCGTTCTATTACATTTCCAAAACCCACTCCGTCCCAGGATATCTGCAATTGCGCTACGGTCCGGAAGCGAGCGCGCTGAGCGCGGTCACATTCGCGGTCATGACCATCCTGATGTCGGGCGTGAACATGTACGCCATGGCGGTGGTGATGGAAGTGGTCCTGGGCTGGAACATTCACTTCAGCCTGATCACCTCATCATTGACGGTGGGACTCTACGTGGCGGCGGGCGGACTGTTTTCCGCGATCTTTAATGAAGTTCTGCAGTTCTTTCTGATCTGGTTTGGTGCGCTGTTGATTCCGATTCTCGGGCTCATCGAAACGGGTGGCTGGAGCGGCATGGTGGCGCGCATTCACCAGAATTTTCCGGGGCAGGACTTCACCCACCTATGGGCCCCGATGCACTCCTTCTCATCGAATCCCATGGGGATCCACTGGACCGGCATTGTGTTCGGTTTGGGAGCGGTGCAGGCCATGGGCTACTGGACCACGGATTTTCTGGTGGTGCAGCGAGTGCTCTCTGCGAAGGATGTGCGGTCGGCAAAGATGGCGCCCATCATCGGTTCATTCTTCAAGATGGCCGTGCCTCTGATCGTGATCGTGCCGGGATTGTTGGGGCGAGCGGTGTTGCCCATGCACCTGGTCCCGGCGAGCGAAGCCGTCGCGGGGCAATTCAAATACGACGACGTGCTGCCGTTGATGCTGGCGCGCTATTGCGGCCCAGGCCTGCTGGGCCTTGGCATTACGGCACTGGTAGCAGGATTCATGGCAGGCATGGCGGGCAACGTCAGCGCATTCGCCACGGTGTGGACCTACGATCTGTATCGGCCGTTTTTGCGCAAAGACGCGCCTGATCAGCACTACGTTTCGATGGGGCGTTGGTGCACAATCATTGGATTAATCGTCAGCATTGGGACCGCGTACCTGGTGATGCGCTTCGCCAGCATGATGGACTACGTGCAGGCACTGTTCGGATTCTTTATTGCGCCCTTGTTTGGCACGGTTCTGTTGGGCATGTTGTGGAAGCGCGTGACCCGCGCGGCGGGTTTTTGGGGACTGCTGGCTGGAGTTGTTTCTTCGGTCAGCATGTTCACGTTGATGAAGTTGGATCAGCGTTGGGTGAGTGTGTTCGCCTTGTCCCCTTATGCCAAGGGGCTGGCGCAAGCCATGTACCAGGCACTGTGGTCTTGTGTCACGTGCGTGGTGGTCACGGTGATTGTGACGCTTGTGACCAAACCGAGGCCGGACGAAGAATTGCGTGGGCTGGTCTATTCAATTACCGATGTGCCTCAGGAGCAACACACAAGTCTGCTGCAGCGGCCAGCCTTTTGGGGAGCGGTCGCGCTGGCGATATTTGTCGTTCTGCAAATTATCTTCTGGTGAGTTCCGATGAGCGAAAAGCACCACATCATTCCGGTCTGGTTCTTTGTGGGTGTTCTGTTTGTCGTGTATGGCTTTCTCATTTTTGTGAGCGGGCTGGCGGAGTGGTCACATCCACCGGGGACCGTGGAGGCGGAGCTGCATGCGCCCGTGTGGTGGGGCGCCCTGCTGCTGGTTTTGGGCACCGTGTATTGCACCCTCTTCCGGCCAGGGAAGAACTAGTAAACGGCGGGCTTTGGGCGAGAAGGTCAGGACGGCGTTATGGCAGATACAAAGAAGATGACGATGGGCTTGATCGTCGGGAACCGCGGCTTTTTTCCTGATCATCTGGCAAAGAGTGGCCGCGAGGAAATGCTGCGCGTGCTCCATGCGGCAGGTATGGATGTGATCGCTCTTACTCCGGAGCAGAGCAAGTACGGAGCCGTCGAAACGCGAGAGGAATCCCGGCGCTGTGCCGACCTGTTCAAGCAGAATCGTGACCGCATCGATGGCGTCATTGTGACTCTGCCTAACTTCGGAGAAGAACGCGCCATCGCAGATACATTGCGGCTCGCAGACCTGCACGTTCCGGTGTTGATCCAGGCCACCCCCGACGATCCGAAAAAGATGACCATCGCCTCCCGTCGCGATAGCTTTTGCGGCAAGATGTCAGCCTGCAACAATCTCCGGCAGTACGGGATTCCGTACTCCATTACGACCTTGCACACCGAGAACCCCGAGTCGCCCGAATTCACGAGGGACCTCGAATGGTTTGCAGGGACTTGCCGCGTGGTCAATGGCTTTCGGAATCTTCGCGTGGGCGCGATCGGCGCGCGTCCGACCGCCTTCAATACTGTGCGTTACAGCGAGAAGATTCTCGAATCCCAAGGCATCTCCATTGAAACCCTCGATCTTTCCGAAGTGCTGGGCCGGATCGAGCGAACCAAAGACAATGACGACGTAGCGCAGGCCAAGCTGGCTGCCATCAAGAAGTACGTGGATGCCAGTTCGGTTCCAGAAGCAGCACTGTTAAAGATGGCGAAGCTTGGCGCGGTGGTGGATCAATGGATGGCGGCCACTGAAGTGGCCATCAGCGCGGTGCAGTGTTGGACCTCGATCGAAGAGAACCTGGGCGTGGTGCCGTGCACGGTCATGAGCATGATGAGCGATAGCCTGCTGTCGAGCGCCTGTGAGGTTGACATTTGCGGCGTGCTCGGCATGCATGCGCTCAGGCTGGCTTCCGGCACTCCCTCCGCTTTACTCGACTGGAACAATAATTACGGATCGGACCCTAATAAGGCTGTGTGCTTTCACTGCTCTAACTTGCCCAAGCACTTCTTCCGGTCCGTGAGGATGGACTTCCAGGAAATCATCGCTGGCACTGTAGGCAAAGAAAACACCTTTGGGACGTGCGTCGGACTCATCAAGCCGGAAAAGATGAGCTTTGCGCGTTTCTCCACCGACGATACCGAGGGCAAGATGCGCGGTTACGTGGGAGAAGGAAAGTTTACCGACGATCCGTTGAACACTTTCGGCGGCGCGGGGGTAGTCGAAATCCCCAAAATGCAAAAGCTCCTGCACTTTATTTGCGCGAACGGCTTCGAGCATCATGTGGCCGCGAATCTCTCCACGGTCGCGGCTGCCGTTCACGAGGCTACGACGCGATACCTGGGCTGGGATATGTACTGGCACGAAGGGCCCGACGGAGCCTGCTGATGGCGATCGTGGCGGGAGTCGCAAGTCTTTAATCTTTTGCCTCGTCACACGATCAGGGTGATTGATACCGATCTACTTTGGGAGGAACACCGTGAAACTTCGTTTGTTGATCACTGCATTTTTACTTGCCGGCATGATTACGATTGGGAGTTGGCCTGCTAAGGGAGAGGCGAAATCGACCATGAAGAAGCAGTCATTTGGAAAAACCAGCGACGGGCAACCAGTGGACCTTTATACCCTGACCAATCAGAAGGGCATGGAAGTTGCGATCACCAACTTCGGCGGAATCGTCGTTTCACTCAAGGTCCCCGATCGCACCGGCAAGTTCGACGATGTAGTGCTCGGCTATGACAGCCTCGATGGCTACCTGACCAACAAGGCCTTCTTCGGGGCCGTGATTGGTCGATACGGGAACCGAGTCGCGCACGGAAAATTTACGCTGAATGGCCAGACGTACACCTTGCCCAAGAATGATGGCGATAATACGCTGCACGGCGGCCCGGAGGCGTTCAACAAAAAACTATGGACGGCGAAAGATGTATCCAGTTCGAAGGGCCAGGCGCTCGAGTTGACCTACATGAGTCCGGATGGCGAGGAAGGCTTTCCGGGAAACCTGAATGCCAAAGTTGTCTACACACTTAACGATCAGAATGAACTGACCATCGCGTATTCCGCCACGACTGACAAGGATACCGTGGTGAATCTCACGAATCATTCCTACTTTAATCTGGCGGGCCAGGGGACGGGCGACATTCTCCGCCACGAGTTGATGATTAAAGGCGACCATATTACGGCGGTCGATGAGACATTGATTCCGACCGGCGAACTGCGCCCGGTGAAAGGAACGCCCTTCGATTTCACCCACGCTACAGCCATCGGTGCGCGCATTAATCAGGATGATCCGCAATTAAAGCTTGGTAAAGGTTACGACCACAACTGGGTGTTGAATGATCATGGGTCGCGGTCTCCAGTGTTGGTGGCCGAAGCTTACGAGCCAAAAAGCGGCCGTGTTCTTCAGGTGTTGAGCACCGAACCAGGCGTCCAGTTTTATAGCGGAAATTTCCTCGATGGCACGATTCAGGGGAAGGGGAACAAGGTATACAACCACCGTTACGGATTCTGCCTGGAGACGCAACACTTTCCCGACTCGCCCAATCATCCCAAGTTTCCCTCAACTACATTGAAGCCGGGGCAGACCTATTCCACGACGACCGTTTTCAAGTTCTCGACCCGCTAGAACAAGCATGCCGGTGAAGCGAGCGGTGGCGTCGGCGAAGTATTCGCATGGGACGCGATCGCAA
>Ga0307472_100000422_pt1 | contig 14705 bp, 14 predicted proteins | sample atmos_gasesAM5C__2_FD_204582 | JGI IMG/M metagenome (GOLD analysis project Ga0307472, IMG submission 204582) | Hardwood forest soil microbial communities from Morgan-Monroe State Forest, Indiana, United States - atmos_gasesAM5C_05 | ecosystem: Environmental > Terrestrial > Soil > Temperate...
TGGATCCGAGCTGGCACCACGACTACGCCTCGCTGGCCTGGCTCGGCGGCGCGGAATCGACGCGGACGCCGCATTACCCCTCGATCAGGCCGGAGCTGGTCGCGCTCACGACGGCGCTGCATGCGCCCGCCCATGACGAGGCGGCGCGCGCCGACTATATCGCCGACCCCTCGGCCTTTGCCGATCGCCATGGGCTCGTGCCCGCGCAACGGACCGTGCTGATCGCTCTCGACGTGCCTGCAATGGTGGCGATGGGCGCGCATCCCCTGGTGCCCTTCCTCGCGAACATGCAGGTGCAGCGGCAGCGCAAGCCCCGCTAGGCTTCAGGTCGATTGCCGCCAAACCCGAAAACCCGATAGCATTCGGGATTGTCCGTCGATTCCTGTGCCCACGAGCTTTCCTTGAGGAGGAACGACAAATGAGCCTGCCTGGCACCTGCGATCCTCCGTACTCGGACGGCCACCCTTGCGCCTCGGCGCAGCGGCTATCGCGGCGCCGAATTCTCACGCGTGCTGTCGCCGCCGTCGCGACCGGCGCCGTCCTCGATGTCGCTGCGGCGCCCCGTGCGCGGGCCGCGAACGCGGTGACGCCTGACCAGGCGCTGCAGAAACTGATCGACGGAAACCGGCGGTTCGTCGAAGGCCGCATGACGTCCTTCGAAGAGGATCTCGCGATCCTGAAGCAGAAGACCGCCGGCAAGCAGGAACCTTTCGCGGCGGTGCTGTCCTGCGCGGACTCCCGGGTGCCGGTTGAATTGGTCTTCGATCAGAGCATCGGGCACGTCTTCGTCACCCGCGTCGCCGGCAATGTCGCGAGCTCGGAAGTCATCGCCAGCCTGGAATATGGCGCGGCCGTGCTCGGCACGAAGCTGATCGTGGTGCTCGCACACAGCAGTTGCGGCGCCGTCAAGGCATCGATCGACGCCAAGCCCGTGCCCGGCCAGATAAGCGGCTTATACCGCTACATTCGTCCGGCCGTGGATCAAGCCGGAACCGATGTCGACGCCGTCGGCAAAACGAACGCCAAGATCCAGGCGGCCATACTGCGCGAGGCCTCGCCGGTCCTGGCCGGCTTGATCGAGAAGAAAGGCTTGAAGGTCCTGGCCGGCTTTTACGATCTCGCCAGCGGCAAAGTGGAGATCTTGAGCTGATCCTCTAGAGCCAACCCTCCGCGCGTGCGTGGTCGTAGGTCTCGTCGAGCGCGCGGCCGATGATGCGCAGGATCCGCTCGATCTCCGGCGGCTCGATCACGAGCGGGGGCGCCGCGGTCAAGGTGTCGCCGAGCGCGCGCAAGATGGCGCCGTGCTCCTGGCACCGGCGCTCGATGAAGAGGCCGACATTGAGCTCGGGCGGGAAGGGCGTCTTGGCGGCCTTGTCCTTCACCAACTCGAGCCCGCCCATGAGCCCGATGCCGCGGACTTCGCCGACCAGCGGATGCCCCGCATAGCCGCGCAAGCCCTCCTGCAGCAGCGGCGCCACCGCGCGCACGTGGCCCACGATGTCGGTCTCCTCATAGATCTTCAGCGCCTCGACCGCGACGGCGGCGCAGACGGGATGGCCCGAATAGGTGAAGCCGTGGCCGAAGACGCCGATCTTGCCGCTCTCCTCGAGGCAGGCGCGATAGATATCCTCAGAGATGAGCACGGCGGAGATCGGCAGATAGCCGGAGGAAAGGCCCTTTGCCATGGTGATGATGTCGGGCTTCAAGCCGAAGGTCTGGCAGCCGAACATGTCGCCGAGCCGTCCGAAGCCGCAGATCACCTCGTCCACGATGAAGAGCACGTCGTGGCGCTTCAGCACCGCCTGGACCTTCTCGAAGTAGGTCTTGGGCGGCACGATGATCCCGCCGGTGCCCATCACGGGCTCGGCGATGAAGGCCGCGACAGTGTCCGGTCCCTCGGCCAGGATCAGCTTCTCCAGATTTTCGGCGAGCCGGGTCGCGAACGCCTCCTCGCTTTCGCCCGGCGCCGCGAAGCGCCACTGGTGCGGACAGTCCGTGTGCAGGACCCGGTCGATCGGCAGGTCGAAATCCCGGTGGTTGCGGTCGAGCCCCGTGAGGCTGCCGCTGCCGATGCCGACGCCGTGATAGCCGCCGCGCCGGCCGATGATCTTCTTCTTGGCGCGGCGTCCGAGCGCGTTGTTGTAGTACCACGCGAGCTTGACCGCGGTGTCGTTCGCCTCGGAGCCCGAGTTGGCGAAGAACGCCTTCGACATCGGCGCCGGCGACAGCGCGATCAGGCGCTCCGCCAGCTCGATCGCCGTCGGATGGCTCTTGAAGCGGAACATGTGGTAGCTCGGCAGCTGCAGCATCTGCCGGTAGGCCGCTTGCGCCAGGCGCTCGTTGTGGAAGCCGAGCGTCACCGACCAGAGACCCGAAACACCCTCGATGAAGCGCCGGCCTTGGTCGTCGACGATGTAGACGCCCTCTCCGCGGGTGATGATCAGCGGCCCCTCGGCCGCGTGCTGCACCAGGTTCGTCATGGGGTGGAGCACGAAGGCTCGGTCGCGGGCGCTCGCCGAGTTCGGTAGGAAAGGCGCGGCTTCCGTCAGCTCGTTCATGGCGGAGCTCCTGCTCGTTGGCGGCCGGCGGCAATTCTGGGCGCGCGATCGCGGCGCTGCAAGCCCAGGCTGGGCGGCACCCGTGCCGCGGGAAATCCCGGCCGGAGATCCCGCCATGGTTATCCGCTCGTATTGACGGAGAGCCCTTCTCGTGACCTATTGCCTCTTCATTCGCGACGAAGCCGCCGCCGGGCGGAGCCTGGGAGGAAGAGCAATGACAGCGGTCCGATGGACACGTCGATCTCTGCTGCGACGTGCGGGCGCGGTGCCGCTCGGCCTTGCTTTGGCGCCGGCGATCGTTGGCGGGGCGCGCGCGGCTTCGCTGCAGATGAAGATCTCGTCCTCGCAAGCGAACGACCCCAAATACGCCAATGGCCGCGTCTACTGCGACAACCTCATCAAGTACGTAAAGAGCAACGGGCTCGGCGAGCAGATCGACATCCAGTTTTTCCCTGACAACCAGCTCGGGCAGGAGATAGACGTCATCAACTCCGTCAAGCTGGGCGTGATCGACATGATGGTCTCGGGATCGTCGATCTCGGCCAACCTCGTGCCGCTCGTCGGCACCTTCGATCTCGGTTACCTCTTCGACAGTTTCCCGCAGCAGACGAAGGCATTCGAGGCGGGCGCCGCGAAGCCGATCGAGGAGGCGCTGCTCAAGGGCGCGGGCATACGCATCATCGCCTGGGCCTACAATTTCGGCTCGCGCAGCGTCCTCGCGCGCAAGCCGGTCAAGGCGCCGGGTGATTTGGCGGGGCTGAAGATCCGCACCTTGCCAAATCCGGTGATCACCGAATGCCTGCGTCTCATGGGCGCCGCCGCCACGCCGCTCGCCTTCGGCGAGATCTATACGGGCCTCCAGGCCGGCGTGCTGGATGGGCTGGAGCACGATCCGCCGACCATCCTGGCCAGCAAATTCTACGAGACCGCGAAGTTCTACTCGTTGACGCAGCATAATTTCTCGCCGCTCGCGATCTATTTCAGCGAGATGACCTTCGCGCGCATGGACCCGAAGCTGCGGGAGGGATTCCTCGATGCCGCGCAGAAAGCCGCCGCGGATACCCGCGCGCAGGGCTTGGCGGTGGAGCAGGAAGCTCTCGAGGTGCTCGGGCAGAAGGGCGTCACCGTCGGCCAATGCGACAAGGATGCCTTCCGCGCGCGCGTGTCGTCCCAGACGGATACCTTCGTGAAGAACCATCCTGAGGCCAAGCCGGTCGTCGACGCGATCCGTTCGACGCGGGTCTGAGGTCTCGGGATCTTGAGCGAGGGCGCGGCGCAGCCGGCCGGCGTCGACCGCCTCGTCATCGGTTCGCTGCTCGGCCTGACCGATGCCGTCGCCGCGCTGTTCCTGGCGGCGGATCTGGTCGTGGTCATCCTCTCGGTTCTGCTGCGCTCGACCTTCAACGCGCCGGTCGAATGGTCCGACGACATCGCGCGCGGCTTGATGGTGGCGTCGAGCTTCTTCGGCGCGGCGGGTGCCGTCGCGCGCGGCGAGAATGTCGGTGTCGCCTTCTTCGTCGACAGAATTCCGCCGGCACCGCGGCGATTGATTCAGGCCGTGGGCTCGCTGGTGACCGCGATCGTTTCGGGTTATGTCGCCCTGAACGCGCTTCGCCTGGGGGCGCTCACGACCGGGCAGACCACGGGCTCCGGCCTGCCGCTGCAGCTCACCTTCTATCCGATGGGCGTGGGCGCGGCTTTCATGACGATCTTCGCGCTGGACCAATTCTTCCGGCGCTCCTGGCGCGACATCGCCGCGGCGATCGTCCTCGTGGTTCTGGTGGCGGCCGGCTGGCAGGCCTGGAGCGCGCTGGCGCCGGCGAGCCTGCGCCGGCCGGGCGTGCTGATGGCGATCGGATTTTTTATCGGTCTCTGCGGCGGCATGCCGATCGCGTTTTCGCTGGCGCTGGCGGCGCTCATCTTCATCTGGGTTCAGGGTAGCTTGCCCGGGGTGATCTTCGCTCAACAGATGGCGCGCGGTATCGACAATTTCGTGTTGCTGGCCATCCCTTTCTTCATCCTGGTCGGATACCTGATGGAGGCGAACGGCATGTCCGTCCGCCTGATCGCGTTGCTCGAGCGGCTCGTCGGCCGGCTGCGCGGCGGGCTCAACGTGGTCATGGTGCTCTCGATGGTGATCTTCTCGGGGATATCCGGCTCGAAGATGGCCGATGTCGCGGCGGTCGGCTCGGTTCTGATCCCGGCGTCGCGGCGGGCGGGGCAGAATCCCGGCGGCACGGTGGCGCTTTTGGCGGCCTCGGCCGTAATGGCGGAGACGATTCCGCCCTGCATCAATTTGATCATCCTGGGATTCGTCGCCAATCTCTCGATCGGAGGCCTGTTCATGGCGGGCCTGCTGCCCGCGGGCCTGATGGCGCTGGCGTTGATCGCGGTTGCGATCGTCTTCGGCAGCCGTAGCCGGATCGCAGCCGCGACCGAGGCGCGGACGCCGACGGCCCAGCTCTGGGGCGGCGCCGCCGTCACCCTCGGCCTGATCGCGATCATCTTCGGCGGCTTCAAGTCCGGGTTCGCCACCGCGACGGAGATTTCCGCCTTTGCCGCGCTTTACGCCCTGGCGGTGGGAGGGTTCGTGTTCCGGGAGCTGCGGCCCCGCTCGGCCGTGCGCAGCTTCGTCCATGCGGCGACGCGATCGGGCCTGGTGCTGTTCATCGTCGCGGCCGCGCAGTCCCTGGCCTTCACGCTGACCTTGCAGCAGGTACCGCACGCGCTCGCCGAGACCATGATCGGCTTGTCGCACACCAGCGGCACCTGGCTTTTCCTGCTCCTTTCCATCCTGATCCTGATCGTGATGGGCTCGGTTCTCGAGGGCGCGGCGGCGCTGATCATCTTCGGCCCGCTGCTGGTGCCCGTCGCGAGCCAGCTCGGCATCGCGCCGCTGCATTTCGGCGTCGTGCTGGTGATCGCCATGGGGATCGGCCTGTTCGCGCCGCCCCTGGGCTTGGGGCTATACGGAGCCTGCCTGATCGGCGACGTGCCGATCGAGGTCACGGTGAAGCCGATGCTCGGATACCTCGGCCTGCTGCTGCTTTGCCTGCTGGTGATCGCGTTCGTTCCCGGGCTCGCGCTCTGGCTGCCGCACGCACTCGGCTATTAGAGGGACAACTTGTCGCTGGGGCCGAATTGCGACACCATTTCGCCAATCTCCGGTCATTCGGAGAATGATCAGCCATGGGAGGAAACCTTGGGATTGCGATCGGGTCTTTTTGCGCTCGCCGTGCTTGCCGCCGGGGCGCTCGTCCAGCCGGCTGCCGCGCAGCAGACCATCATCGACGAGTGGCCCGGCATCAAGGCGCCGCCGGCGCCGGCGCTCAAGGAAGTGACCGTCGATCCCAAGACCACGGCCCTCCTGATGCTCGATTTCGTCAAGCAGACCTGCAACTCGGAGCGGCGGCCACGCTGTCTCGCGACACTGCCCGCCGCCAAGCAGCTGCTGGCCGACGCGCGCGCCAAGAACATGCTGGTCGTCCACAGCATCGTCGCCGGCGGCGCGATCGGCGACACGCTGCCGGAGGTGGCTCTCGCCGGCGACGAGCCCTATGTCCAGTCCGGCGCCGACAAGTTCGTCAATACCGACCTCGAGAAACTGCTGAAGGATCGCGGCATCAAGACGGTGATCGTAGCCGGCACCGCCGCTCATGGCGCCGTGCTGCACACCGCCGCCGGAGCGGTGTTCCGCGGCTTCAAGGCCGTCGTGCCGGTGGACACGATGTCCGCGGAAAATCTCTACATCGAGCAATATGTGGCGTACCACCTCGCCTCGGCTCCCGTGGTCGCCGCCGGCACGACGCTGACCCGCCTGAGCATGATCAAGTTCTAGCGCCGGACGCCGCTTGCCTCAGCGCGTCACATGCGCGGAGACCGCGAGCCAGCGGCCCCCTCTGCGGGCCCAGACGTCGGTGTAGCGGCCGGAGCGCTCGTCGCCATCGGTGGTGAGGTAGTGAGTGCGCGCGTGGATGATGGCGACGTCGCCGAGCTCGCGGATCTTCACCTCTGAGATCGAGAGCCCGCGAATGGTCACGGGCCGCGCCGTCTGCGTAAGGAAGCCCCCCTTGTCGACGAGCGAGGCGTCGGGGTTTGAGCAGCAGAAATCCTCGGCGAGATGCTCGCGGAACCAGGCGACGTCGCCCTCCTGCACGGAGCGGATATAGGCCTCGTTGAGGCCGAGCAGCACATCGTGGTCGGATGGAGCGGGGCCGGTCATGGCTTGCGCATCCCGGGGACATTGTGGATCGTTGGCCGCTGTCGAGACCGTCGATCCATATATTGATAGACTGCTCAAAAAGCCAGGGAGGCGCGCGTGACGGAGAGACGACGGAGTCCGATTTCGGCGAGCAGCCGGCGGGCATCGCTGGCGGCGGGATTGCTCGCGGCCAGCCTCTCGATCGCGGCGGCGGCGGTCGCGCCTGCGCGCGCCGACGAGCCCTACAAGATCAACGTGATCCTGCCGCTCACGGGCCAGGCTTCCTTCCTCGGCAAGGAGGAGCAGGTGAGCCTGCAGATCGCCGAGAAATACGTGAACCGCACCGGCGGCATTCGGGGCCGTCCCATGCAGTTCGTGTTCTTCGACGACACCTCGAGCCCGCAGGTCGCGGTGCAGCTGGTGCGCCAGGTGAGCGCCGAGAAGCCGGCGTTGATCCTGGGCTCGTCGCTGGTCTCGGTGTGCAGCGCCATGGCGCCGCTCATGAAGGAGGGCCCGGTCGAGTATTGCTTCTCGCCAGGCGTCCATCCCGAGGCCGGCAGCTATGTCTTCAGCTCCAGTGTCTCGACCCACGACCTGCAGAAGGCGCTGTTCCGGTATTTCCGCGAGAAGGGCTGGAAGCGCATCGCGATCATGACCTCGAGCGACGCCACCGGCCAGGACGCCGAGCGCGGCATCGACGAGACCTTGAAGCAGCCGGAGTACAAGGACGCCGGCCTCACGCTGGTCGAGCGCGCGCATTTCAACACCACCGACGTCAGCGTCGCCGCGCAGATCGAGACCGTGAGGGCCGCCAAGCCCGACGCCTTCGTCGCCTGGAGCACGGGCACGCCGATCGCCACCATCTTCAAGGGCATCCTACAGGCCGGCCTCGACGTCCCCACCGCCACCACCGACGGCAACATGACCTTCGCGCAGATGACGAACTACGCGGACTTCCTGCCGAAGCAGCTCTATTTTCCGGCCGGCGAGTGGCCGCCGCACGAGGGCGCGCCGAAGCTCGATCCCGCGATCGAGAAGGCGCAGCAGGAGTTCTATGCCGAGTTCAAGGCGGCGGGGGTTGAGCCCGACGTCGCGGCCTCGCTCGCCTGGGGGCCGGCCATGCTGGTGATGCAGGCCCTGCGCGAGCTCGGACCCGAGGCGACCGCGACCGAGATCCGCGACTACCTGGCGAGGCTCAAGGGCGCCCCCGGCATCGACGGCTTCTTCGATTTCCCGGCGACGCCGCAGCGCGGCCTCGACGACCGGAACGCGGTGGTGACGCGCTGGGAGCCCGGCCAGCACGCCTGGGTCGTCTTGAGCGAGCCCGGGGGCATGCCGCTCAAATGAGGGCGCGCGCGGCGTGAGCGCCGGAACTCAAGCCGCCGTCCAGATCGTCATCGGCGGGCTGCTGCAGGGCAGCCTGTTCGCCCTCGTGGCCTTGGGCTTCGCGCTGGTCTTCCGGATGACCGGCGTGATCAACCTGTCGCAGGGTGCCTTCTGCGTGCTGGGCGCGCTCGTCTGCTACAGCCTGGAGGAGACGCTGCACCTGCCGGTGCCGCTGGCGATCCTCGGCTCGGTGCTGGCGGCGCTGCTGCTCGGTCTGGCGCTCGGCGCCGCCGTCTTCGTGCCGGCGCTCTCGCGGCTTCCCAACAGCAGCATGCTGATGCTGACCGCGGGGCTGCTGACTTTCATCCAGGGCCTGATGCTCGTCTTTTGGGGCGGCGATCCCTATGCGCTGCGGCCGCTCTGGGGCGAGGCGCCGGTGCAGGTGCTGGGCGTGCGCGTGCCGAGCCAGGGTTTCTGGATCGCGGGCACGGCGGCGCTGGTCATCGCGGGGTTCTGGTACCTGTTCGCGCGCACCACGCTCGGCAAGGCGCTGCAGGCCTCGGCGGAGAACCCGACTGCGGCGCGCCTCATGGGCATCGACGTCGAGCGCATGGCGGCGATGAGCTTCGGCCTCGCCGCCACCATCGGCGCGCTCGGCGGCATCATGGTGGCGCCGATCCTGGCGGTGCAGTTCGACACCAGCCAGTTCTTCACCATCTCCGGCTTCATCTCGGTGGCGATCGGCGGCATGGGTTCCTTCGTGGGCGCGGTGGTGGGCGGGCTCGTGCTCGGCGTCGCCGAGCAGCTCGCCGCCGGCTACATCTCCGGCCTCTTCAGCGGCGCGCTCGCCCTCGGCCTGCTGCTGGTGACCTTGCTCTGGCGGCCCACCGGCCTTTTCGCGATCGGTGCCGCGCGGCGGAGCGACGTCCGCGAGGAGCTACACGTCCACCCCGCAATCGTCCGCTTGCGAGGGCGCGGCGCCGCGGCGCTGGGCGTGGCGGCTCTCGCGGTGATCCTGGTGCTGCCGCTGCTGGTGCGCGATCCCGGCCTGATGGGCTCGCTGGTCATCACGGGCATCCTGTTCATCGGTGTGCTCGGCCTTGACGTGCTCATGGGCTTCGCGGGCCAGGTAAGCCTGGGGCAGGGCGGCTTCATGGCGATCGGCGGCTATGTCGCGGCGATCCTCGCCACCACCTACGGCTGGCCACCGCTCGCGGGCATCGCGATCGGCTGCGCGGCCTCGCTCGTCTGCGCGCTCCTGCTCTCGCTCGCGACCATGCGGCTGCGCGGGCACTATCTGGCGCTCGCCACGCTCGCCTTCGGCCTAGTGGTGGACTCCCTCGACGTAGGCATGATGCAGACGACGGGCGGCCCGTCCGGCCTGGTGGGCATTCCGTCGCTCGAAATCGCGGGCGTCAGCTTCGCCACCGACCGCTCCATGTATTACCTGGTGGTGGGCATCATCGTGGTTCTGGTGCTGGCGCTGATCGGCGGCACGCGCAGCGCCTTCGGCCGCGCCATGATGGCGATCCGCGCGGACCGGCTCGCCGCGGGCGCGCTCGGCATCAACGTGGCGCGGATCAAGCTGGCGGCCTTCGCGATCTCCGCCGTGCTGGCCTCGCTCGCGGGCAGCCTCTACGCCTTCTACTTCCACTATCTCTCGCCGGAGATGGTGGGGACACAGCGCTCCTTCGAGATGATCACCATGCTGGTGATCGGCGGCGAGGGCACGCTGGTGGGGCCGCTGCTCGGCGTTGCCTTGCTGACGCTGCTGCCGACCCTGGTGCAGTCGCTGGCGCTCTACAAGATCTTGGCCGAGGGCCTGCTGCTGGTGCTCGCCTTCAGCTTCTTGCCGGAGGGCATGTTCGGCGGCCTCGCGCGGCTGGTGGCACGGCTCCGCGAGCGGCGTGCGCCCGCTCTGGCCTCGGGGCTCGAGGCGCCGTCATGAGCACGCCCGCCCTCGAGCTGAAGGGCCTCACCAAGACCTTCGGCGGTCTCCGCGCCGTCGATGGCGTCTCCTTCGAGGTTCCCGCCGGCGGCTTGAGCGCGCTCATCGGGCCGAACGGCTCCGGCAAGACCACCCTCTTCAACCTGATTACGAACCTCTACCGCGCCGACGCCGGCGAGGTGCGCCTGTTCGGCGCCGCGATCGCCGACGCCGGTGACTGGCGCATCGCGGCCTCGGGCGTAGTCCGCACCTTCCAGACCGCGCGGGTCTTTCCGGGCATGACCGCAATCGAGAACGTGCTGGCGGGCGCGCACCGCCACGTGCGCGCGGGCGCCTGGCAGCAGATGCTGTGGCTCTCCCGCGCGCGCCAGGAGGAGCATGCGCTCGCCCTGCAGGCGGAGGCTCTGCTGGAGCTGGTGGGCCTCGCGCAATTCAGGGACACCGCCGCGACGGATTTGCCCATGGGCGCGCAAAAGTTGCTGGAGGTGGTGCGCGCCTTGATGGCGAAGCCCCGCCTGCTGCTGCTCGACGAGCCCGCGGCCGGCCTGAATGACGGCGAGACCGCGGAGCTTGCGCTGCTCCTGCGCGCCGTGCGCGACAGCGGGGTCACATTGCTGGTGGTCGAGCACAACATGTCCTTGGTGATGGGGGTCGCCGACGAGGTGATCGTGCTCGACGCCGGGGCCATCGTGGCGCGCGGCAGCCCCTCGGAGATCCAGCGCAATCCCCGCGTGATCGAGGCCTATATCGGCCAGGCCGAGGGCGCCCGCTGATGCTCGAGCTCAAATCCGTCAGCACGGGCTACGGCCGGCAGACCGTCGTGCACGAGGTGAGCCTCGCCTTGGCGCGCGGCGAGGTGCTGGCGCTGGTGGGCGCCAATGGCGCCGGCAAATCGACCCTGGTGAAGGCGATCTCCGGCGTGCTCCCGTTGCACGGCGGCGAGATCCTGCTGGAGGGGCGCCGCATCGACCGGCTCGGCCCGCGCGCTCGCGTGCTCGCGGGCATCGCGCATATTCCCGAAGGCCGCCAGGTCTTCGCCGGTCTCACCGTCGCCGATAATCTCCGCATGGGCGCCTACACGCGGCTCGGCGCGCTCTCGGCGGAGGAGCTGAGATCCCGCATCGATCGGGTGCTGGCGCCCATGCCGGCGCTGCTCCAACGGCTCGAGGAGCCCGCGGGCAATCTCTCCGGCGGCCAGCAGCAGATGCTGGCGATCGCCCGCGGCCTGATGTCGGAGCCGGGCATCCTCCTGCTCGACGAGCCCTCGCTGGGCCTGGCGCCGGTGCTGGTCGCCGAGATCTTCCGGCTGATCGAGCGCTTGCGCGGGCGGGGCCTGGCGATCCTGCTGTCGGAGCAGAACGCGCGTCTCAGCCTCGCGATTGCCGACCGCGGCTCGGTCATCGAGAAGGGCCGGGTCGCGCTCGAGGGGTCGGGCCAGGCGCTGCTCGCCGATCCCGCCGTCGCCGAGCGCTACCTCGGCGTCGGCGCGTCCCTGGGCGAGCTCGGCGCCCAGCGCCATCAGCGCCTGGTCGGCCGGCTCAGGGAATTGTTTCAGCAGCAGGGAGAGCGGCCATGACGGATAGCCCAGTGATGCAGCGGCTCGACGCGGTGGTCGACGCGTTCTGCCGGCGCGTGCGTTATTTCCGGGAGCCGATGACGCCGGGCCGCGCGCGCAGCTTCGTGCTCCAGCACCGGCTCAACACGCGCCAGCGCAACTCCGTCCTCAAGCTGCGCGTCGCGACCAATTGCACGGATTGGGAGACGCGGCTCGCCATCATCCGAGCCTGCGCCGAGGAGGTGATCGCCGATCACGAGCACGGCCACGGCAAGGCGCATTGGGAGATCCTGGAGGAGCTCGGCACGCACATCGGCCTCTCGCTCGAGGAGATCCGTGCCGCCGAGCCGCTGCCCTCGACCCAGATCGCCTGGGCCGCCTGGGACGGCCTGATGAGCAACCGGCACTGGATCGAGGGCATCGTCGCCAACACCTGCGCCGAGCGCATCAACATCCCCGGCTACGGCACCGGCGCGCTCCGCGAGCACGGCTGGTTCGGTCTCGAGCGCCAGCGCTGGGGCAGCCTCTTCGGCCTCAGCGACGAGCAGCTGGACTTCTTCGAGCTGCACGAGCAGGCCGACATCGAGCATTCCGACATGGGCTGGCAGGCGGTGGCGCGCTTCTCTGCGCAATACGGCATGGAGGACGCCGCGGTCAAAGCCTGCGAGATCAACCTCCGGGTCTGGGAGCTCTACCTCAACGGCATCGCCGAAGCCGGCGACCGCGAGAGCTAGACTCCTATAGGCGCTCACTGAGCTTCGCGAAGGCGGCGCGGATGTCGTCTGCCGAGCGGAACTGACTGACGATCGATAGAAAGATATTGAGCACCGTCGTCTCCGAGGCGGGCCTACGATCGAGCAGGGCGAGGCAGATCTCGGTTGCGGCATGCACGGGGCCGAGGAACAGAATCTCTTCCGGGATGTCGCGGCGCGCCTCGCGCTTGATGGTGACGCCGTCCGCCTTGACCTTGATCAGCACGTGGTCGCCGTTCCGGAGCGCCACCTCGCAGAAGGGCTGAGCGCCGTAACTGCGGTACCGCAACAATGTCGCCATGCCCGCAATAAGGGCCCGATTTTGTGTAGCCGCAGTGACCTTGGTGACAAGAAACCGTGATCTCTCCGCCGGGTTTCGGACGCTGAGATCAGTCTGCGCGCGGGAGGGCGTAATCGGCGGGATAAGTCGCGCGGAATTCCGGGCGCACCTCCGCGCGCTCCGAGAGCGCGTCGAGCGCGGGATAGCGGCCGACGGCCATCAGCTCGGGATCGGCCATCCGCAGATAGCGGATCATGCAGGCCGTGGTGATCTGCGCCTGGTCGAGCCCAGCGCCCGCGGGCCAGCGTTCGGCGCCGAGCGCCTCGATCGCGCCGGCGGCCTGCGTGCGGCAGCGCTCGATCCACTCGGGCCAGCGCAAGTCCGCGGGCCGGATCACCCGCTCGTAAGTGGCGGCACCCGCCTTGTCGATGGCGCCGGTTGCGAGCGCGATCAGGCGCAAAGCGCGCCGCCGCTCCGCGCCGGAGCGGGGCAAGAGCGCGCGCTCGGGCCCCACGGTCTCGTCGAGCCAATCGAGGATCGCCGCGGAATCGATCACTGTCTCGCCGCCGTCCAGCACCAGCGAGGGAATGCGGCCCAGCGGGTTCACCTTCCGCATGGCGTCGAAATCCGCGAAGACGGAGCGCGTGTCGTGCCGGTAGTCGAAGCCCAGGACGCGCAGCGACACCGCGACGCGCCGGACATAGGGGGAGTCATATTGGCCGACCAGGATCATGGCGCGCGGCCCGCGCCGATCGGCCGCTCGCCCGCGACGGTCGTGCGGTGCATCAGGCGGCGAGAGCCGTCGTAGTCGTTGACGGCGTAGTGGAGCGTGCAGCGGTTGTCCCAGATCGCAAGCGAGCCGGTCTCCCAGCGGAAGCGGCAGGTGAACTCCGGCCGCGTGCAGTGCTCGTAGAGGTAATCGAGCAGCGGCCAGCTCTCCGCCTCGGTCATGGTCTCGAAGCGCACGGTATAGATCGAATTCACGTAGAGCGCCTTGCGTCCGCTCTCGGGATGGACGCGCACCACCGGCTGCGCCACCTCGCGGTCGGCTTCGGGCTTGTCACGCTCGATGCCGATCGAGCGGCTGGTGCGCAGGTCCTTCGGCACCCCACCGGTGCCGTAGGGCCGGCCGCTGTGCATGGCGCGGAGCGGATCGAGCATCCGCTTCATGCCGGGGGAGAGCGCGTCATAGGCTGCATACATGTTCGCCCAGATGGTATCGCCGCCGTGCGCGGGCACCTCGCGCGCATAGAGCAGCGAGCCCATCGGCGGCTCCTCCAGGAAGCTGAAATCGGAGTGCCAGGCGTTGCCGAAGGTGCTGATGTTCCGTTCGTCCGCCTCTTTGAGCACCGCGATGATGTCGGGATGCTCGTCCATGTGCTTCACATAGGGCATGCGCACGATCGGCCCGAAGAGTCGGCTCGCCGCAAGGTGCTGCTCGGGGGTCAGGGTCTGGCGGCGGAAGAACAGCACGAGATGCTCGACGAAGGCGCGCCGCAGCTCGGCCGCCACCGAATTCCGCAGGGGTTCGGCGAGGTCAACGCCGCCGACCTCCGCACCGAGCGCCCCGGCGATCGGCTCGACGGAAATGGACTGGTACGGCATGGAGGGCTCCACGGATGGATTATTGCATAATGCCATAAAAGCGGTCATGCCCGGCCGCAGTGCCGGTCATCCACGTGTCCTCTCACGCAGAACCACACGTGGATGCCCGCGACAAGCGCGGGCATGACGAAAATATGAGGCGTCTCCTGGGTTTCAAGAATTTTTGCTGCGGCCCGTCGATTCCGGCTGGGCCCGTTCGACTGAATGATGGCGACTGACGCCGATCAACCCGAAGGGAGATTGACCATGCAATATCTGTTGCTGATCTATCAGAACGAGGCCGAGATGGAGAAGGCGGGCGAGGCCGCCACCAAGGCCATGCACGCGGACTACATGGCCTTCACGCAGTCGATCGTGCAGGCGGGCCATTTCAAGGCGGGCGACGCGCTGCAGCGGACCTCCACCGCCACCACCGTCCGCGTGCGGGGCGGCAAGACGCTCACCACCGACGGCCCCTTCGCCGAGACCCGCGAGCAGCTC
>Ga0307472_100000423_pt1 | contig 14701 bp, 1 predicted proteins | sample atmos_gasesAM5C__2_FD_204582 | JGI IMG/M metagenome (GOLD analysis project Ga0307472, IMG submission 204582) | Hardwood forest soil microbial communities from Morgan-Monroe State Forest, Indiana, United States - atmos_gasesAM5C_05 | ecosystem: Environmental > Terrestrial > Soil > Temperate...
TCTCAGCGCGTAGCAAAAATCGATGCGAGCTGATAACGACCCAAGCGGACCGTGGCTTTCAAATAGGTCCTCCTTAGATCGTTTCGACAAGTCGCGCCGCATCGCGGTCAGAAGCATCTCTCCTAACCGATTTTCGACAATGCACAGGAACGCCAGCGCAAACGACGATTGCGCGGCCGCAGATAGCGCATTGTGTTTCCTCTTTAGATCGTCAATTGCCTGCGCGATCGTTTTAAGTTGCCTTTCAACTTTGGGGCGATCTCGCATACTGCCACCTCATGAATTAGGCGCCAGCGAATCGCGATCTGGTATGCAGCCGATAGACTCGGGTGCGCGAGCTATGACGCGAATCGCGCGAAAAAAGCAGCCTTAGTTGATATATAGATTAGACGAGATACCCTTCTGTTGTCCATCATCTTGCAGCAAGAATGGATTACTTTCACAGCTAAGCATCTCGACGTGATCAGGCTTAATCCGAAGGACAAAAAGGCGCTTGACGACTTGCTGAGCAAAGCGGAACGGGGAAGGACTCTAATTGGCTTAAGGGACATGAGGCTGAATACAAAGTGCAGGTTAACGAACAGGCGACGGCAGCCTAAGCCACGCCAGCGAGCGGCGCACCCAGATGGGGACCCGTTCTGGTTCCATTTTCTTTGGTCACGTCACGAAGGGCATACGTTCGAAAGCTAATCTCGAACGGTAATCCATTCGTTCCGTTCGTCCTTCCCAAGAGGGCGATGGAGGTTAGTCTTATGATTGCAGCGCGGATACACCCGCTCTCTTACTTGCTCATTGCAAAGCATGATTTGTGGGGGAAACGGGAAACGTGCAATCATGCTACTTAAAGCCACACGCTTGAGCGAGCGCAACATTTGCCCTCTGTCGCGCTTGTTCCGCAGGTTCTATCTTTGCTTCCACGTTGTCGCGATTTTGCGTCGGAAGCGCGGGATAGACAGCTTCCAGCAACACGAACGCCTCAGCGCCCGCCTTGATATATTTAGACCAGTGAAAATCGACATCGGCCATAGGTTTGGATACCATGCCGTTGAATTGAATCTATAAATTTGGCGCAGCTCGGTCTTTCGTTATCAAATTGCCAGAGCACAAATTTCCTCATGAAGATGTTGGCTCCAGAATGGCGTGCAGGGCAAGGTGGCTGAGCGTGCGTTCGACGTATTGCGCTGCGACCGTCTCAAGTTGCGCATGTTCTATTTGCCCTGACTCGGCCTGCAACTCAACTACCCGAACCTCCCCGCACCGCAGCGCTTCGATCAGACGGGCCTTCAGCATTTGACGGTCATTGCTGCCGTCCAAATGCGCAAGCATAACGGCAGCGATGGGATGCAATGGAACAGCGACGTGATGCAGGCTGGTGATCCACGGCTGTCGTGCCTCCGCCTCGACCCGCGCAACCGGCCACACTCGTGGCCGCTCAGCGGTTGCACTCCCCGCTTGCAGCGGCAAAGCCGATACGGTTGCTTGGCCCGCTGCGACCAATCGGAAGAGGGCCTTGCAGACGCGCGTCTCAACGTTGCCACGGTCCATGGTCTCTTTCTCCGCGCTCGGTGCGGTTAGCTGCTTCAACGTGAGGGTCGTTGGATAAAATTCCGCAAGACGCGCTAGCGCCCGGCACACGACAGGATCTTTGGTAGTGATCGCACGGCCTTGATCGTCCCTGTATATGGACAGGTTGGCGTTGCCGTCGGACGGGTCGAAGCGGAGCCGGCTCGCGAAGTGAAGCGGACGCAGCCGTTCTGGTCTCCGAGTTCGCTCCACGCAGGCTGCCTGTTGCGTTCTGACCAGAACCGACCGGCGGAAGGTGCGGCCCGTGAAGAAATCGATGTACTGCTCCAAGGCGAGTGGGTTCGAACCTGCAAGAGCCCTGTTGCGACGTCGCGTTTCCGGATTTAGAATTTGCGGGATCGATGCGTTAAGGTCTCCTTCGCACAGATAGGTCAGGCCGTATTGTTCGGCATGCGCGACGAACTCGTGGAAATAGCACGGCGTGTTATCTGCCACGAGGAACTCGCCGAGAATGTATGAGGCCGGTCGTCTCGCCATGCGCCTGGCTTCGTTGCGCAGAAGCAGGCCATAGGGCTCGGTTTCGCTCACCGACTTAGCGATTTGGTCAAGGGCCCAGCGAGCCTTCGTAACACGTTGATGCGCCGGGCCCTCTTTCCCCACGTGATGGAGACAGATGTCGCGCACAATTCTTCGCATATGCCAGCCGGGAAGCACATTGTAGCTGATCGTCGCCACGCCATTGGGCGCGAGATTCTCGCTGCAAATTCGCAAAATCCCGGCCTGGGCAGCCTTCGGCACCCAGCTAAACACGCCGTGACAAATCACGTAATCAAACTGTTCGTGGCCGAATGAAATTTGCGCCAGGTCGCTCTGTCGAATCTCGATATTTGGAAGGCCGAGCGCAGCAATGCGCTGCAGCCCATGTTCGACGTGCCTCTTCGTAAGATCGATGCCGAGAAAATGAGCGTTCGGCCATCGTGCTGCCAATGGAATGATGTTGCCTCCCGAAGCGCAACCGAGTTCCAGGACTCGTGCACGATCAGGGGCCGGGGCAGCAAACCCGAACAGCGCGGTGAGTGCAGCCAGATGCCCCGGTTGCGTGTACGCAAACGGCATGGATGGGTAAGGCAGGAGATTGTAGTCTCCGCCAGAAAATTCGCTGGCTTGTACCAATACGTTCCCGTCGCCGGATCGTCCGGCGTCCACTCGCACCCCCTCAGCGCCTTGATGGTCGGTGCTGACAGCGCTAGCCCGGTCTTGCATCGCGCAGCCTGACCGACTCGGTGAAGCTAGGCCTTTCCGGCGCCGCCACCGGCATGGCTGCCGTTGGAGCATTCTGGTTCGCCAAAGAGGGCATTGTACGTAATTGGATCATAGTAGGACATGAGTGCAAGAACAAACTCTCGCGGCTCGATTCGCAAGGCATGAGCCCAAATAAGGTATCGGTCCGGAGGGATACGACCTCGCCCGAGTTCCAGCGCCGAAATAAACGTATGGTGCTCGGCACCCACCTCTCGCGATAGTTCTCGTTGGGACAAGCCGCGTTTCTCCCGCCATTCGCGAAGACGGAGTCCGGCCTGGAGGCGCAGTTCCCGCGTCGGCGGAGCTGGTCGTCGTTGGTTAGAGCAATTCATCGTAGGTCTCAGTCGGGGTGTGATCCGACGACGTGTCGGTGACACCACCATCAGAGGAACCGGAAGTCGTCGATCGTGATGGAATTCGCTCCCACGCCGTTGACGCCCTGCAACAACATTGAGTTGGCGCCGATGGTGACCTGCGTGTCGGCGCCCAGGTCCGTGATGACCACCTGGGAACTGAAGTTGCCGGCATTGATGCCGAGGCTAGCGTCCAGCGCCAGCAGGTCCTGACCGCCGGTCGCATCGGCGTCAAAGCCCACGATCGTGTCGTTGCCGAACCCGGGCGCGAAGATGAACGTGTCGTTGCCGATGCCGCCGTTCATCGTGTCGTTCCCGGCACCGCCAGTGATCGTGTCGTCACCAGCTCCGCCGGACAGCGTGTCGCTGGCGGCGCCACCGACCATCGTGTTCGCCAGAGCGTTGCCGGTGCCATTGAAGCTGCCGGTGCCGACGAAGATCAAGTTGTCGACATTGGCCGACAGCGTGTAGGCAGCGCTCGTAGCCAGCACCGTGTCGTTGCCGGCGCCGGCCGCCTCGACGATGACGTCGCCCGAGTTGTCGACGCGGTAGGTGTCGTCCCCCGCGCCGCCGACGAGCCTGTCGATACCGGCGCCGCCATCGAGCGCGTCGTTGCCGGCCCCGCCGGTGATCGTGTTGGCGAGATCGTTGCCTGTGCCGGAGAAGTCGCCAGCGCCGGCGAACGTCAGATTCTCGACATTGGCCCCCAGCGTGTAGTTGTTGAGCGTCGTCTGCACGGTATCGGTACCTTCAGCGACATTCTCGATGACAACATCGGCGACGCTGTCCACGACGAAAGTGTCGTTGCCGAGGCCACCGACCATGGAGTCGTTGCCGAGGCCGCCGTCGAGCGTATCGTTGCCGGCGCCCCCGATCAGCGAGTCATTGCCGGCGAGGCCGGACAGCGTATCGGCGCCGACGTTGCCGGTGATGACATTGTCGAGCGCGTTGCCCGTCCCGACATGGGCACCGGCGCTGGTAAACGTGAGGTTTTCAACATTGTCGCCGAGCGTGTAGCTCCCCAGCGTCGTCTGCACGAGATCCGTGCCGGCGCCGAGGCCCTCGGTGACGACGTCGCCAGCGTTGTCAACGACATAGGTGTCGTCTCCGCCCCCGCCGACCAGCGTGTCGGCACCGGCGCCGCCATTCAGCGTGTCGTTGCCGGTGCCGCCGATGAGCGTGTCGTTGCCCGCGCCGCCGTCGAGGATGTCGTCACCCGCCCCACCGTCAAGCACATTGACGCCGGCACTGCCGGTCAACGTGTCGGTGAACGCACTGCCGGTGAGATTTTCGATGGTGGTGTAGGTATCGCCCGCTGCGTCGCCGGTATTGCCGGCGCTCGCCCCGAGATTCGCAACCACTCCCGCTGTCGCATTGGCGTAGCTGGCCGTATCGATTCCCGCTCCGCCGATGAGCGCGTCCGCAGCGGCACCACCGATGAGAATGTCATCGCCAGCCCCGCCATCGAGCGAATTGGCGTTCGCGTCGCCAGTCAGCGTATCGTTGCCGGAGCCGCCGATCAGATTTTCAATGCCGACAAAGATGTCGCCCGCCGCATCACCGGTATTTTTGCTCGGTGCGGCCAGATTGGCGATAATCGCCGTCGTCGACGTCGCGTAGCTCGCCGTATCAATGCCCGCCCCGCCGTTGAGGTAGTCGGAACCGGCACCGCCGATGAGGACATCATTACCGTCGCCGCCGCTGAGCATATCGTCGCCGGCGTCGCCGTTGAGCGTGTCGTTGCCGACGCCGCCATAGATGGCATCGAGGCCATCCCCGCCATTGAGCGTGTCGTTGCCGGCATCACCGAACAGCGTGTCATTACCGGCGTTGCCGTTGAGCGTGTCGTTGCCGGTATTGCCGACGATCACGTTGTTTAGTGCATTGCCATTGCCGGTGAACGCTGTTGCCGCCGTATGGATCAGGTTTTCGACATTGGCGCCAAGCGTATAGCTCGCCAGTGTGGTTTGCACCGCGTCGAGGCCCTCATTGGCATTCTCGACAACCGTGTCGGTGGCATTGTCCACGATGTAGATGTCATTTCCGGTGCCACCGGTCATGTTGTCGGCGCCCGCACCACCGTCGAGGACGTCGTTGCCGGCGCCGCCAATAAGCGAGTCATTGCCCCCGAGACCAGCGATCACATCATTGCCCGCCGTTCCAGTCAGCGTATTGGCGGCGGCCGTGCCGGTGATGGTCGGGGTCGTATCGGCGACGTCACCGACGTAAATCGTGACGTCGGACGTCTTCGAGAGGCCGCCCCGATCGGTTGCCGTCACTGTGATTGTGACGGTCGTTTCCGCTTCGTGGTTTAGACTTTGGCCGGCGACCAATTTGAGCTGACCGCCCACAACCTGGAAGCGTGCATCCGACAATGTGATGGAATGAGCGTCGCCGACGTTGGGATCGAGCACGGTCAACGTACCGATAATCGCACCTGGCTGATTCTCGGCAACGATTGCCGGATCCAGAACGATGCGGGTCGGCGCTTTGTTGGCTTCATTTACGGTGACGGCGATCGCTTGCATGTCGTTCAGGCTTCCGTCTGACGCTCGCACAATCACGTCATAAACGTTGTTGCCGCCGGCATCGGTTGGCGCCCCAAACACGGGCGCGGTCTTGAACGACAGTGCGCCTGTCGTGGCGTCGATCGCGAACTTGCCCGCGTCCGCACCGCCCGCAATACTGTAAATGAGCGTCGTCCCCACATCCTGGTCCGTCGCCGTCACCGTCGTGACCGCGGTGGTGTTCTCCACGACCGATACCGCAGCCGTGATACCGCCGCCGTTGGACGTGATGACCGGGGCCTCGTTCTGATTAGCGACTGTTATTGCGAGTGCCTGCGTGTCGACGAGGCTGCCATCCGAGACCTGTACGATCACGTCATAGACGTTGTTGCTGCCGGCGTCCGTCGGCGCCTCGAAGTTTGGCGCATTAATGAAGGAGAGTTCACCAGTGGTGGCATTGATCGTGAGCTGGCTCGCGTCGGCGCCGCCGGTGATGCTGAAAGCGAATGTCGTCCCGGCATCCGGGTCGATCGCCGTCACGGTCGTAACCGCGGTCGTGTTTTCAAGAACCGCCACTACCGCCGTTTCGCCGCCCCCGTCCGATGTGATGACCGGCGCGTTATTAGTGGGCAAAACATTGATGGTGAAGGTGTCGGTCACGGTGAGCGGCGTCCCGGGGCCACCATCGGTCGCGCTGACCAGCACGTCGATCGGGCCAGTGAAGTTCGCCGGTGGCGTGCCGGTGATGAGGCCACCCGTTACGCCAGTCGCATCGGTCAAAACCGTGAAGCTCAGTCCAACGGTCTCAAGCAGCCGCCCGTCTGCCAGGGTCGCCCTGTAAATCAGCTGGCTCGCCGGAGTTAGATCGTCGGTAAAGGTGGTGATGAGCGGCAGGAATAGTCTGATCGGCTGGTTCGCTTCCGCCGAGGTATCGAAAAGACCCGGTTCGGCGACTTGAGTCACCACGGTCGGCGCGTGGTTGATGTTGGGATTTGTCACCAGCGCGGCGGTGGGAGCGGAGAAGACCTGTTCGGTAACACCCTTTCCGTCAAGGAACGTCGCCACGACCCGGAGGACATGACCAACGTAGAAGTCGGTCGGCGCGAAGGTCTCCTGCGTAGCGCCGACGATGTCGATCCATTGCGGTCTTGCGATATCCTGCATCTGCCACTGCAGGTGCAACTCATTCAACGGAATATCGGTGCGGGCGAAGCCGGCGGTGGCGGCATCGAGCACGCCGTTAACCAGCACCCCTTCGAAGTCGTTGATCGTGCTGACAGCCGACAGGACTTCGCCGACCGCTGGCGAAGTCGCCGCAGCTAACGGCGTGCCGTTGTCGAAGATTGTCAACGCGCCCTGAGCAACGAAGTCGGTGACCTGGGCAAACATGTTTTCGATCGTCTCGTCGGCAAACTGGAACCGCTCGATGTTGCGAACGGTGTCGACGCCATCTGGCCCAATCACGCCGTTCACCAAATGCGTCACTGTCAGAACGGGATTGCCGTCAGATCCGAAAATAATGTTGCCGTCAGCATCCTGGGCGAAGCTGATCTGATAATTCGTCGAGACGTCGGAGAACACGGCGGTATCGATGTCGCCAACCGTGACCACTTGGCCGGACTGGTCAAACGTTGGGGGCGTATTGCCATCGCGGATCTCGCGGATGATCTGGCTGCCGGCGAAGACCTTGCCGTTGGCATCGCGGGTCAGCTCGACATGCAGATAGGCATCGCCGTCGATGATGTCGTTACCGCCACGGCCCTCGATGAAGTCACTGCCGCCGCCGCCAAGCATGATGTTGCCGCCCGAGAACGCCACCGGACCAGCCGGGAAGTAACGGTCAAGGCCGGTGATGAGGTTGACGTTGTCGAGCTCGTTGAAAGGATCGATTTTCGAGACGATGGTCCCCTGCAGGAAGTCGTTGAATGACGAGCCGCTGACCGCCTCGGTCTCGATAAAGAAGTCGCGGATGGCATCGCCGCCCAGGGCCTGAGGCTGATCGATGAACTCGCGCCGAGTCATGTCGACGCTGACGCCGTGATCTTCTTTCTCGAAGGACGCCCAGTCGAAGCCCAGACGGCCCTCGAATTTGTCGAAGCCGCCCTGGCCGAGCATGATGTCGTCACCGCTGAAGCCCTGCATGCGGTCGCCTTCAGCGCCACCATCCAGGACGTCGTTGCCGGCGATCAATGGAACCTGGCCGGTGGGCGCGCCTTGGTCGCCGACCAGGACGTCGCCGTTGGCGCCGCCGTCGATCCAGTCGTCGCCTTCGTTGCCTTGGATCTCGTCGGCGTCCTCGCCGCCGAAGATGATATCGTTGCCGAGGCCGCCGAGAATGTCGTCGATGCCCTGGCCGCCCTCGATGAGGTCGTTGCCGTCGCCGCCGAAGACGGTATCGTCACCGATGCCGGCCGAGATCGTGTCATTTCCGGCATCGCCGTGAATGATGTCGTCGCCGGCAACGTCGGTAATAGTGTCGTTGCCGGTGCCGCCGAAGATGACGTCGTTGCCGCCGCCGCCGTCGAGGATGTCGTTGCCGCCGTCGCCCCAAACGGTGTCGTCGTCGGCATTGCCCGCAATCAGCTTGTCGTCGCCCTCGGTCCCGCCGAGCACGATCGTGTTGCCAAGGAAATTGTCGTCGCCCAGGAAGCGGATCGTCCCGTCATTCATCACGTCGACGAGAAGCTTGCCGGTCACGGGATTTTGCGTCCATGTCGCAGGATCGTTAGGATCGATGGTGCTCGCCTCGACCACATATTCCGGCGTCATGAAGATGTTGGCACCCAGATGATGCGTGCCGGTATTGTTCATGATCAGCTCGGCGAACGTGTTGCCCTCGATCTCGTTCAGGAAGTGCGTGCCTTCCAGCCGCGGCAGGTAATAAAGACGGTCGCCGTCCTGCAGGCTCTCGAGCTGGGTCTCGAAGATGAAGTTGAAGGTCGAGCCCAGGAGTCCACCGAACAGGTTCTGCTTCTCGGCCAAGCCGCCGATCCACAGGTCGACATTGTCGAGGCCGGTGATCGAGCCCGTGCTCCACTCGGAATGAACGGCAAGCGGATTCGCGATGTCGTTCGCGTACGCGCCCCGGCTGTGCAGGAAGTCATAAGCATCCTGCGAGAAGTTCGCATTTGGAATGTACTTGGTATGGGTAGGATCGGCCGGGTCCAGCACGAACAGACTGCCCGTCGTGACCAGATCGAGCGCGGCCGCGCGCTTGTCGACCAGCGTCGTGGCGTTGACGATGCTGGAATGAGTGCCGTAGGCGGCCACGAAATTAATCAGCGACGCCGGGTGCTTGAGATACTGACCGAAGTCGTCCCAGCTCTCGTAGGGCTTCAGCTCGGCGTCGTGCGTCTCGCTATAGAACTGGTTGCGCACCAGATTGATCGGCGGCACCCCGGTGTCGCGGCCGCGCGCGATATTAAGGGCGGCGAGATCGAGCGGCAGGCCGAGCAGGTTGTTGCGCAGCGCCCCGGTGACGAACTCGTCGATCTCATTGCCGACCTGGTTGGTCGTGCCGAGCACGATCTCACCCGCCGCATTGGCGCCCTGCTGAAGGTATGCGAGCGGGTTGGTGAACGCGTCGATCAGACCAATGTCATTCATGATCGGGTGACCATTGGCGTCGAGCTCGGGCGTGCCGTTCAATGGATCGCCCGCTGCACCCTGATGCAGCACGTAGCGGTTGACGTTTTCGTCCAGCATCGAATGGCCGAAGCGATAGACCGCGTGCGCGAACTCGGCGGTGATCGCCGGGTCGAGATGAATGTCGGTATTGCCGAACAGATGGATGGTCGGCGCCACCTTGCGGGCGAACTCCTCGAACACGAGATGCTGATACTGGGTCTCGGTGCCGAGCTTCGCGGCTTGGAACAAGCGCTCGCCGTTCCATTCATTGTCCTGGATGCCGTCGGCCAGGTTGACGTTCGGCAGTACCCAGTCGCTGGCAAAGGCGGTGTCGCCGTTCGCGAGCTCGGTGCGGATCGTATCCTTGATCTGATCGATGAGCCGGTTGTGCTCGTTGTGGAAGACTTCATGAACCGCAGTCAGACCGATGTTCTCGTTGACGCGGCCGTCGCCAGCGACGTAGTGGGCGTCGAGCAGTTCGTTGTCGTAGAAGCCGTGAGCCGGCTGGCCACCCGCGACGCTGTCGGCGTCGGGGGCTAAAAGTGCCCCCGTCTGCGCGTCGAATGGGTCGGCAGTGAACGCCTTGTCGTTGATGAAGGCGTGCCCAGTGCGGAACGCGTTGGCGGTGCTGATCGGTGCTGCCGGATTGCCTTCGACGCGAACGGCGCCGTCGTCCGCAGTTCCGATGATGCCGTCGGCGCCGGCGGTGCGGTTGATGAGCTGAACGAAACCATGGGGGCCTGGAATGAAGTTGCCGAACTCGTCGGTCGCCAGCAGCGGGACATCGTTGACGTCCGCATCGGTGAGCCGGATGCCGAGCTTGAGCGCGTTGGCTTTGACGTCCGCCCATGTCGCCATGTGCTCGGAGCCGTCGGCGTTGATGTGGGTGAGCAACTTGCCGGTCGAATGCAGCTTGCCGTCGGAGGCGACCGCGTACTCACGCAGGAAGACCTGATGCGAGGGCGTCGAACTGTAGGTCTGGTTCTGATCGACGAACGGCGTGGTCGTGTTGGTGCCCTCGTGGACGTCGTCCGCGGTGCCCAACACGCCGTCGGCGCCGGGGAGATTGGTCGCTCGCGTGAGGACCATAAAGTTGGGCCCGTCATCGGCGGTGTTGGCAAGGCCGTCAGGCCCCTTATTGAAGAGTGGGTCGTCCGCCTGCAGCGGAATGAAGACCGTGCCACTGCCGCCCTTGGTCACCAGATCGAGGCCATGATCGAAGAACTGGCCGAACAGCGTGAACCACGTGTTGAACGGGGCCGACAGGCCGTTATCCGGTGTCACGTTGGGGATGAACAGGTTGCCGGCCGCATCGACGTCCGGCGGGGTGGCGGGATTGAATGGCGACTGATAGCCGTTCCCAAGCTTGTCCAAAGCGGCCGCTTGGGCTTCGAGGGCTGCTGGATTATTCGCAGTCTGATCCGCAATCAGGTTGCTGATGGTGCGCGGGTCAGAGTCGAAGACGAAGCCGCTCGTTTGACTGTACGACGTTCCGTTGTCTGCAGTTTGGAACAGCGGATCTGTCATGCGCGGGAAGGCCTGGTCCGCCGAGCCGAAGTCGCTCTGTCCCGCAAGCGCGTTGTTGTTCGTCCCGGCGACCTCGCGCAGACCGAACGCCAAGTGCGGGTTGACAGGCTGCTGGTGCGCCTCGGCCTGCCGGATCTGCGTCAGCACGAATTCCAGATCGGTTTTGTCGAACGCAACGCCGCTGTGAATCGGATCAACAACCTCCGCCGCGGCGGTCGGGGCAGTCGTGTCTCCCGGCGTCGGTACGACGTTGATGGTGAATGTGTCGGTGACCGTGAACGTCGATCCACCGGGCGTGACGGGCGAATCGGTGGCGCTGACGCGCACGTCGATGGTGCCATGGAAGTTCGCCGGCGGCGTGCCGGTGATGACGCCGCCACTGATTCCGCCGGCCCCGTCCGGGATCGTGGCGAAGCTGAGACCGACGGTCTCGAGCGGCGTCCCGTCCGCCAGCGTCGCGTTGAAGATCAACTGGTTCGCTGGGGTCTGCAGATCAGAGAACGTGACCGTGAGCGGAAGGAAGAGGGTGAAAGCGGTGTTTTCCACCGCCGTCGTATCCGGCAGACCGACGAGGGCTTGCTGCGGCACCACGAATGGTGCCGTCTGGACGTCGGGAGGTAGCGCGACGGGATTGGTTGCTGTCGAGTAAACAATCTCGGTGAAGCCGTCGCCGTCAACGAAGCTCGCCTGCACCCGGAGCGGCAAGGTGTTGACGAAATTGATCGGCGTGAAGGTCGCGCTGTTGGCGCCAATGATATTCACCCAGTTGCCGGTGGCCGCTTCCTGGTACTGCCACTGGAAATGAATCGGGCCGACGATTCCGTCGGCATCCGCGAGCGTCGCCGCATTAGCGGTGAGCGGGCTGCCGACCAGCGGGTCGACGCCAGCAACTGCCGGGTTGGTGTCGCCGAGGATATTCACCGTGCCGGTCGGAACTGCGTTGTTGCCGGCGATGGCGATCGTCGTATCGGTGAACTGGAGCCGCTCGATGTTGCGCAGCCTGTCGGTGCCATCGACGCCGGCCACTCCGTTCACGACGTGGCTCACAGTGACGAAGCCCTCGGCGTCCGGAGTGAGGTCGACGATATAGTTCGCGCGGACGTCCGAGAACACGGCCGTGTCGACGTCGCCGGGCGTGGCGTCGAACAGGATCTCGCGGATGATCTGGCTACCTGCGAAGATTTCACCTTGTGCATTGCGGGTCAGCGCGACATGCAGATAGGCGTCGCCGTCGATGATGTCGTTGCCACCACGACCCTCGATGATGTCGCTGCCGTCGCCGCCGAGCATGATGTTGCCGTCGGAGAATGCCACCGGACCGTCGGGGAAGAAGCTCGCAAGGCCAAAGATGAGGTTGACATTGACGAGCTCGTTGAAGGTATCGACCTTCGCGTTGTTGGTGCCCTGCAGGAAGTCGTTGAATGACGAGCCGCTGACCGCCTCGGTCTCGATGAAGAAGTCGCGGATGGCGTCGCCGCCCAGGGCCTCAGGTTTGTCGACGAATTCGCGCCGAGTCATGTCGACGCTGACCCCGCGATCCTCTTTCTCGAAGGACGCCCAGTCGAAGCCCAGACGGCCCTCGAATTTGTCGAAGCCGCCCTGGCCGAGCATGATGTCGTCACCGCTGAAGCCCTGCATGCGATCGCCTTCGGCGCCGCCATCGAGGACGTCGTTGCCCGCAAACAGCGGAACCTGCCCGGTGGGGGCGCCTTGGTCGCCGACCAGGACGTCGCCGTTGGCGCCGCCGTCGATCCAGTCGTCGCCTTCGTTGCCCTGGATCTCGTCGCCGTCCTCGCCGCCGAAGATAATGTCGTTGCCGAGGCCGCCGAGAATGTCGTCAATGCCCGCGCCGCCCCGGATGAGGTCGTTGCCATCGCCGCCGAAGACGGTATCGTCACCGATGCCGCTGGAAATCGTGTCGTTGCCGGCATCGCCGTGAATGACGTCGTCGCCGGCAATGTCGGTAATGACGTCATCGCCAGCACCGCCAAACACGTTGTCTGCGCCGCCGCCGGCGTCGAGGACGTCGTTGCCACCGTCGCCATGCACCGTGTCATCGTCGGCATGACCCGCCTGCAGCCTGTCGTCGCCCTCGGTGCCGCCGAGCACCATGGTATTGCCGAGGAAATTGTCGTCGCCCAGGAAGCGGATCGTCCCGTCATTCATCACATCGAGGAGAAGCTTGCCGGTCTCCGGATTTCTCGTCCACGTCGAAGGATCGTTGGGATCGATGGTGCTCGCCTCAACGACATATTCGGGCGTCATGAAGATGGCGCCACTCAGATGATGCGCGCCGGTCGTGTGCGTAATCAGATCGGCGAACGTGTTACCCTCGATCTCACTGCCGAAGTGAATGCCCTCGATGCGCGGCAGATAATAGAGACGGTCACCGTCCTGCAGGCTCTCGAGTTGGTTTTCGAAGATGAAATTGAAGGTCGAGCCCAGGAGTCCGCCGAACAGATTCTGCTTCTCGGCCAAGCCGCCGATCCACAGGTCGACATTGTCGAGGCCAGTAATCGAGCCCGTGCTCCATTCGGAATGGACGGCAAGCGGATTCGCGAGGTCGTTCGCGTACGCGCCGCGGCTGTGCAGGAAGTCAAACGCGTCCTGCGAGAAGTTCGCATTTCGAATGTAGCTGCTGTGGGTAGGATCGGCCGGATCCAGCACGAACAGGCTGCCGTTCACGACCAGATCGAGCGCGGCCGCGCGCTTGTCGACCAGCGTCGTGGCGTTGACGATGCTGGAATGAGTGCCGTAGGCCGCTATGAAGTTAACGAGCGAAGCCTCGTGCTTGAGGTAGCTGCCGAATTCGAACCAGCTCTCGTAGGGCTTCAGCTCGGCGTCGTGGGTCTGGCTATAGATCTGGTTGCGCACCAGATTGATCGGCGGCACGCCGGTGTCGCGGCCGCGCGCAAGATTGAGGGCGGCGAGGTCGAGTGGCAGGCCGAGCAGATTGTTGCGCAGCGCCCCGGTGACGAACTCGTCGATCTCGTTGCCGACCTGGCCGGTCGTCCCACGCACGAGCTGGGCGGCGGCGTCAGCGCCTTGCTGCAGGTAGGCAAGCGGATTGGTGAACGCGTCGATGAGATCCAGCTGCTGGACACCCGGCGTGTTCGGGTCCACATCGATCGGGTTGCCGTTGGCATCGACGCGATTGAGCGGCTCGTCCAACATCGAGTGGCCGAAGCGATAGACGGTGTGCGCGAACTCGGCGGTGATCGCCGGGTCGAGGTGAATGTCGGTATTGCCGAACAGATGGATGGTCGGCGCGACCTTGCGGGCGAACTCCTCGAACACGAGATGCTGATACTGGGTCTCGGTGCCGAACTTCGCGGCCTGGAATAGGCGCTCGCCGTTCCACTCATTGTCCTGGATGCCGTCCGCCAGGTTGACGCCCGGGAGGACCCAGTTGAGGGCGAAGGACGTGTCGCCCTTTGCGAGCTCGCCGCGGACCAAGTCCTTGGTCTGCTCGATGAGACGGTTGTGCTCGTTATGGAAAACTTCATGAACCGCGGTCAAGCCGATGTTCTCGTTGACGCGGCCATCGCCGGCGACATAGTGGGCGTCGAGCAGCTCGTTGTCATAGAAGCCGTGGGCCGGCTGGTTCCCCACGACATTGTCGGCGTCGGGGGTTAGAAGCGCTCCTGTCTGCGCGTCGAATGGGTCGGCGGTGAACGCCTTGTCGTTGATGAAGGCGTGGCCGGTGCGGAACGCGCCTGCAGTGTCCACCGGTGAAGCCGGATTACCTTCGACCAGAACCGGCTGGTCGTCTGCGTTTCCGAGGATCCCGTCCGCACCGGCCGTTCGCTTAACGATCTGGGCGAAGCCATGCGCCCCCGGAATGAAGTTGCCGAAATCATC
>Ga0307472_100000424_pt1 | contig 14688 bp, 10 predicted proteins | sample atmos_gasesAM5C__2_FD_204582 | JGI IMG/M metagenome (GOLD analysis project Ga0307472, IMG submission 204582) | Hardwood forest soil microbial communities from Morgan-Monroe State Forest, Indiana, United States - atmos_gasesAM5C_05 | ecosystem: Environmental > Terrestrial > Soil > Temperate...
CAATTCGGTGTCAGAGTTGATCGCCCACGCCAAGAACAACCCGGGCAAGCTCCTCAACGCGTCGTCCAGCAATGGATCGCCCGGCCATGTCGGCGGCGAGTTGTTCAAATTCATGACCGGCACCGATATCGTCCACGTCCCCTATCGTGGCGGATCGTTGGCGATCAATGACCTGATCGCCGGGCACGTGCATCTCATGTTCGAAAGCCTCAATTCGATCGCGCCGCATGCGCGCTCCGGCTCGGTGCGCGCGCTCGCGGTCGGCAGCGCGCAGCGCTCGCGCGGCTTCCCCGACCTGCCGACCATCGCGGAGGCCGGCGTGCCCGGCTACGAGGCGAGCACCTGGACCGGGATCATCGCCCCGGCCGGCACGCCGGGGCCGATCGTGGAGCGGCTCAATACGGCGATCAACAAGGCGATCAATTCACAATCGTTCAAGGAGCAGTTCACCCTGATCGGCGACGAGGGCGGCGGCGGCACGCCCGAAGAGTTCAGCGAACTGATCAGGAAGGATTCCGCCAAGTGGGCGGAGGTGATCAAACGGTCGGGGGCGCGGCTCGATTAGCCGATGCGCCCGCGTTGCCCTGCCCGGCTTGTGCGCGCAGCCGATAGAATTGCAATGCCTTCTGTGACGCCCCATCGGTAGAAATCGACGGGCCGCCCCTCACCTCTGCAGTGGCAGACGCGTCGATTGACCGGAGGCCACCGCCCGCTCGATTGCGATCGTCGTTTCCAGATTGATGCGCGCCTGCTCCGGCGTGGTGTGGACGGTCGGCGCGCCGGTCGCGAGATGGTCGAGCCAGGCGCGCGTCTCGTTGCCGAGCGGCCCCCAGAAATCGCCCACCGCCCAGTCGCCGGACGTATTGCTGCCGAGGAACGCCATGTTGACGAGGTGATCCGGCACGTAGGCGTGGGGGATGCCCTTGTCCGAGAACAAAAGATGATCGAGATGATCGTCGTCGATGATCATCGTTCCCTCGGTGCCGAGCAGCTCGACGCGGTCGGACTGGCCGAGCGTCGGATAGTGCGCCGGCAGCGCATAGCTCACGCCGAGATTGATGACGGCGCCGTCGGCGAAGGTCACGATGGCCCACGTCACGTCATGGGCGCCGTAGCCCGCGTCCTTGAAGATACCATGCTGCCCACGCGCAACCACCTCGACCGGGCGGTTGCCTTCGAGAAACCAACACATCAGGTCGACGTAATAGGTGAGCACATCGAGCACCGGTGTCGCGTGCGGATCGCGCTCGAGGATGGCGAAGGCCTGGGCGCGGGAATTGTAGACGCGCGCCGTGCCGCCTACGATCTTGCCGAGCCGGCCGTGCAGCATCTGTTCCTTGGCGCGCAGGAAGCAGTCCTTGTAACGGCGGCTGTAGCCGACGCGCAGATCGCCCTTGGTCGAGCGCAGCGTGTCGAGGATCTTGTCGGCGTCGGCCAACGACAGCGCGAGCGGCTTTTCGACCAGCACCGGCTTGCCGAGCGCGAGCGCCTTGCAGATGGGGATGACGTGTTCCTGCTCGGGCGTCGAGACGATCACGGCCGTCACGTCGGGATGTTCGATGACCTCATCGTTGCTGCCGGTGTGGACGTCGGCGCCAGCTTGCTCGGCAAGCGCACGGGCGCGCGCGGGATCGCGGTCCGCGATCGCCACAAAGCGAACCGCGGGATGCTTGGCGGCGAGCCGCGCGCGCAGCGTTCCGATGCGGCCGGCACCGACCACCGCGATGCCGAGATCGGCCTTTTTCATTGGTCAACCCCTGCAATCCACCAATGCGTCGTGGAACGTAGCCCCGATCGAGCGAAGCGCAATCCGGGATGGCGGGATTGATTCGGCGATCGGTCCTTTTTTTATGTTTTTCGCGTATTTTTCGTTGCACTCAAGATTGAGCACATCGATACCCACCGGAATAACCTTCGACGGCAGGCGTCGCCTTCGGAACGGCTCCATCCCCATAGGTGCCCTCTTCCGCGATCGGTGACCTCGCCGATTGGGCGTCACTCATGGACTCGGGGGCACCGATGGCTGGCCAACGTGCTCGTGCGTTGCGCATGACGGCCACGCCGAGCGAACTGCCGGCATCGCGGGACGGTTTGCTCAACCGCGGGGGCTGCCTGCGATAAGCAGCCCGGCCGCCCGCTTCGCCTCGATGGTGCGGGGGAAAGGCTATGCGCTGTCGTCAAACGCAAGCAGTCGCGCGATGATGCGTTCGATGAAAACCATCACACAATCGGCGCTCTGACCGACCGACTGCACCGAGATCGTGCAGATATGCATATGTCAAAGTGTGATGTGTCAAAGTGTGAATTGCGCCGGTGCTCGCCATGTCCCCCCGCTGACGCTGGTTACCGGCGCGTTACGGAAACATCCCGGGGCCGCACCGATCCTGTCGCCTGCTTTGGTTATTGGTTTCCGTGGATGCCGGCACGCCCACACCTGCCGTTGTCCCTTGATTGGCCGCCAGCACTCCCCCCCGTTCCCCGCTGGCGGCCTTTCTTGTGGTCCAACCTATGCAGTTTGCTCGAAAGGCCCAAGCAGTGGCGGACGGCCCCGATACGCGACCGTCCGCCTGATGGCTCGGAGCGGGGTGTGTTGGGGGGGGGACTGGCTCCGAGGCACCGTAGGATAAACATAGGCACATTCGAATGTTTGCGACAAGTAGGTGAGTCTCCGCATTCGCGCGCAAGAAGCAGTACCCAGGCGGATTGACTTGATCCGAGCCAAGGCTGCGCCGATTGACAGCGTTGAGGCGCCGGACGCCGGCATCTGCGATCAATCAGGCGATTGAAGAATTGACATTACGGACCCGCAGAAACAGACGCGACCGACCGCCCAGCGTGCTTGAGCAGTATGTTCCGCGACACTGATGGCCGATCGTTGGCACCAAACAGACCCATCAGTGCCGCCGACCAACGTCCGCAGCTGGGAGCGTCTGTGCGCGACAGGCATCCCAAACCCTTGCTCGCGAACCGAGAACCGCGGGTGGTTTGGCTGGCGTCGCATTGGCGGAGCCGGTCCAGCCTCGGCTACTTGTAGAATTCAATCGACGCCTGGCGGAACCAGACCGTGTTCGCCGGCGCGACCGAAATCGGGCCATTGATTCCGAACACCGCGACTTGGAACTGGTCGCCCGCCTTGACCGAATCCGCAAGCACGACGCGATTGGGCATATTGAGCCCCTGGATCGTCGCGGGACTCGGATAGCCGCTGCGGCGCGGCATCTGCCCGTTGATCCACACTTCCGCGTAATCGTCGACATAGGCCGTGAGCACCGCCTTGGCGCCCACCGTCTCGAAGTCCCCGATCTTGGCCGGGATGGTCAGATTTGCCCGGTACCAGATGAAAGACACGTAGCCCGCGCCGCGCCGGGCGGCGAGGTCCTTGGCTTCAATCGTCGGCCACGACGAATCGTCGTAGGCGGCTTCGCCGGCATGGGGCGAGATGTCATATGCCTTGTCGTAACCGGGCAAGTGGGTTGGTAGCGGGGCCCTTTCGACGATCTTGGCTTCCATGGTCTTCCACTGTGCCCCAAACGTCGCCGATCCCTGCGCGGTCATCAGATCGACGGAAAGCGATGGCACCAGCGACGGCGGCATTTGCGGCGGCGGGGGGACGGGCGCAGCCGCCGGCGCCTGCGCAGCCGCCATGGTCGACATCATCACCGGAACGGCGGCGAGCGCCGTACACGCGAGCAGACTAGCGAGATTTATTTTGCCCATGGCCTCCTCCCGTTTTTAGGACGCCAACGACGTCAGACCGACACGCGACTGTGACACGACGGTCGTCGTCGGACAGGCGACGATCGATGTTAGCGTAGCGTGGAGCTTCGGCACAGAGCGTCACGGTATGGCAGCGCGGCTCGACAGGTCCCGGATGTTCTGCGGGACGACAAATGCTTGCTGCAAGCCCTTCTGGTACGACCCCGATCCGGACCTTCCGACGATCGAGGGCTGCCGCGGTGCATCCGCCGTTCCGATGATGGAACTTTTCTCCGGCAACGGCGTTTTGTGTTGTTGGGGCTTCCCAATCGGGCGACCAGGGTCACCTCCGCGCAGCGGTGTGGCCTTGTTTACCCATGCAAAGTCACAGTGTCTCACCGTCAAGAAAGCCGAAGATCTGGTCGATGATGTTGAACGGCTTAACAGCAGGCCTCCTCAGAGCAGGCCTGCGGACGTCCGTCCGGGGACGCCGGAGCTGAACGATGACGGTCTTGGTATCCAAAATCGATCAGTGCTCCACTGTTGGTACCGAGATTCGCCCAAACGACACGCCGGAACAGTATCTTCAGGAGCTGGCCCGCACGCTGGATGAGATGTGTCGGTTGGTCGGCGTCCGCAGATGACGATGCCCGTCAACCTCGTCAACGTCCGCGGCACCGAGCTTTTGGCCAGCGATACGCGCGACCAGTATCGGCAAAAGATTGCACGCATCACGCTGGACTCCATGGTCCAGTTCGTCGGCCTTCTGGATGCAAACGGTACGGTACTCGAAATCAATCAGGTCGCACTCGACGCCGTAGGGATCAAGCTCGCCGCAGTCGAGGGCAAGCCGTTTTGGACCACCTTCTGGTGGCAAGTCTCAGAGGAGATCAATGCGACCCTGCGAGAGTCCATCCTTCGCGCTGCGCAGGGCGAATTCGTTCGCTGGGATACGCCAATCTACGGGCGCGCCGGAGGCAAGGAGACGATCATCATCGATGCCTCGCTCTGCCCGGTCAAGGATGAGCAAGGCAACGTCGTGTTCATCGCAGCCGAGGGACGCGACATCACCGAGAAGAAGGCCTATGAGCGCGAGATTGCGCGCCAGCGCGAGGAATTGGCTAGGCTCGACGAGCTGAAGACGCAGTTCTTCGCCAATATCAGCCATGAGTTCCGCACGCCGCTGACGCTCATGCTCGGCCCGCTCGAGGATGCCGCGGCTGATAGCGAGGAACCGCTCGGCGCGCGCCAAGGCGAGCGGATCACGATGGTCCAGCGCAACGGCCTGCGTCTGCAGAAGCTTGTCAATGCGCTGCTCGACTTCTCTCGCGTCGAGGCGGGCAGGATCCAGGCGGTCTATCAGCCGAGCGATCTGGCGGCGCTGACGCACGATCTCGCAAGCAGCTTCCGCTCGGCCTGCCAGAAAGCAGACCTCACGCTGACGATTCGTGCGCCGCCGCTACCCGAGCCGGTCTTCGTCGATCACGAGATGTGGGAGAAGATCGTCCTCAATCTGGTCTCGAACGCGTTCAAGTTCACGCTCGAAGGCGGGATCACAATCGCTATGTCCGCAGAGGACGGGCACGCCGTGTTGCGAGTGAGCGACACGGGAACGGGTATTCCCGAATCCGAGGTGGCGCAGATTTTCGACCGTTTCTATCGCGTCGAAGACGCGCGCGGGCGCACCCATGAAGGCACCGGCATCGGGCTTGCACTGGTCAAGCAGCTGATCGAGTTGCACAAGGGCGCGGTGACGGTCGAAAGCACCGTCGGCAAAGGCACCACATTCATGGTACGGGTGCCGTTCGGCCACGCTCACCTTCCGCGGGACCGGCTCGAGGCCTCCCGCACCCAGGCGTCGACGGCGACGCGTGCTGAAGCTTTCGTCAGCGAAGCGTTGCGCTGGCTCCCGGGCAACAAGATCGCGGAGGAGGTGCACGGGCAGGACGAGCCGCTCACGACGCCGGACGGTCTGCCTGGCAAGCGTGCCCACGTTCTGCTCGCCGACGACAATGCCGACATGCGGGACTATCTGTGCCGGCTGCTCGCCACCGGCTACGACGTCACCGCCGCCGCCGACGGTGAGGAGGCGCTTGCAGCAGCCCGGCGTGCGCGTCCCGATCTGATCCTCACCGACGTCATGATGCCTCGGCTCGACGGCTTTGGTCTGCTGCACGAGCTGCGCGACGATCCCGAACTACGCGGCGTGCCCGTGATCGTCCTGTCGGCGCGCGCCGGGGAGGAAGCCAAGATCGAAGGCTTGCGCAGGGGCGCCGACGATTATCTCGTCAAGCCGTTCAGTGCGCGCGAGCTGCGGGCGCGCGTCGCCGCCAACATCGAGCTGTCGCGAACGCGCGCGCAAAGCGCACGGGTCCTGCACGAGGAAGCGCACATCCTCGAGCTCCTGAACAAGGTCGGCACCGCTGTTGCCGCCGAGCATGATCTGGAACGCGCCGTCCAGGTGGTCACCGATGCCGCAACCGAGCTGTCCGGCGCGGCATTCGGCTCGTTCTTCTACAACGTCATCGACGAGAAGCGCGAGGCCTATACCCTTTATACTCTGTCGGGCGTGTCGCGCGACAGCTTCGCCAAATTTCCCATGCCGCGCAACACCGCGGTGTTCGCTTCGACCTTCAACGGCGAGGGTATCGTCCGCTCCGACGACATCACCGCTGATCGCCGCTATGGCAAGAATGCGCCCCATCGCGGGATGCCGGAGGGACATCTTCCCGTGCGCAGCTATCTGGCGGCGCCGGTCAAATCCCGGTCGGGGGAAGTCCTGGGCGGACTGTTCTTCGGGCATCGCGAAATCGGCATCTTCACCGAGCGGGCGGAGCGGATCGTTTCGGCCATCGCCGTGCAGGCGGGCATCGCCATCGACAAGGCGAGGCTCTACCGGGCGGCTCAAGAAGACATCGCACAGCGCAAGCATGTCGAGGCCGCGCTGCGCGAGAGCGAGCAGATGCTCGAGTCGAAGGTCGCCGAGCGAACCGAAGACCTCCTTGCCGCCAACGAGCGGCTTCGCAGCCAAGCGACGGCGCGTGAGCGTGTCGAGGAGCAGCTTCGTCACGCCCAGAAGATGGAAGCGATAGGTCAGTTGACAGGCGGAGTTGCCCACGACTTCAATAACCTCCTGACCATCGTCATGGGCAACATCGAATCGATCCAGCGGCACCTCACGGCAGACGCTCCCGCGCGCCTTCGGCGTTGGGTCGAGAACGCGATGCACGGAGCGAGACGTGCGGCAACTCTCACTCAACATCTTCTCGCGTTTTCGCGCAGGCAGCCGCTGGACCCAAAACCTACCGAGCTCAACAGGCTGATTTTGAACACTTCGCAGATGCTGGCCCGCACCCTCGGCGAGCGCGCCGAGGTGCAAACTGTCCTCGGTGCCGGCTTGTGGAACGTGGAAGTCGATCCCAATCAGCTGGAGACCGCCCTGCTGAATCTCGCATTGAACGCGCGCGACGCCATGCCCGAGGGAGGCAAACTCACCATCGAAACGGCAAACACTTACCTCGACGACACTTATATTGTGCAGGCCGCCGAGGTGTTAGCCGGACAATATGTTGTGCTCTGCGTCAGTGACACCGGCTCGGGCATGACGAAAGAAATACTAGACCACGTGTTTGAACCATTTTTCACGACAAAACCCACGGGACAAGGGACGGGACTCGGCCTGTCGCAAGTGTACGGTTTCGTGAAGCAATCAGGTGGACACGTGAAGATTTACAGCGAGAAAGGCCAAGGCACCACCGTCAAGATCTATCTTCCGCGACTGTTTGGAAAGGGCGTCGAAACAGGCAACGATATCCAGGAGGGAACAGTGCCAGACGGGCACCAAAAAGAGACGGTGCTCGTTGTTGAGGATAACCCCGGTGTTCGAGAATACAGTGCGGAGATTCTACGCGATCTAGGATACACCATTATCGAAGCGGAAGACGGCCCGGCGGCGCTGCGGCAGATCGAGCGAAACGAGGCGGTCGATCTGTTGTTCACCGACATCGGCCTGCCCGGCATGAACGGCCGCGAGCTTGCAGAAGAGGCGCTACGCCGCCGCCCCAAGCTCAAGGTCCTTTACACGACAGCATATGCCAAAAATGCTGTCGTTCATCATGGCCGTCTTGATCCTGGCGTGCAGCTTATCCCGAAACCATTCACCCACGCGGATCTCGCTACCAAGATACGTACAGTGATGGACAGCAACGACAAATAGGCACCAACGCTGCGTCCTTTTTGGACTCGGCAGGCCCCCCGTCGCCATGCTCCAATGTCCGTTGTTGACCCTTGCCGGCGGTGCTGGCCGTCCGCGAACATGTTTGCTGCTGGAGGTCGAAGGTGTTTGACTGGTGGCGACAGGGCCTTCCCATGCGGGGCTACATGGCTCTGATCGTCATTTCGATTTTGGTTCCAGTCTTGCTGTTCGCGGTAATTCTGTTTTCGCGTTACTATCACAGCGAGATCGTCCGCATTGATGAAGAACTCAAGAACGACGCGCGTGAACTCGCGCTCACCATCGATCGCGATCTTCAGGGACAACTCTACACGCTGCAGGCGATGTCAATTGCTCAACTGATTAGGAATAGGAATTTTGAGGCCTTTTATCGGCAGGCATCGAAGGTGCGTGAATTCACCGGCCTGGATATTCTGCTGCGCGACCGGACCAATCAGCAACTCATAAACACCCGCGTGCCTTGGGGCACACCGCTGCCCGTCGAAATTGTCCCAGGGGATGACCAAGTCATTGCGACAAAAAAGCCATACATCAGCGGCGTTTTTGTCGGCGCCGTTGCACGGCGGCCGCTGTACACGATTACAGTTCCCGTATTGGAGGATGATATCGTTGCATATTTCCTTCAACTGAGCCTCGAGCTTCAGCGTCTGGTCGATCTTCTCAATGCAACCATCTTGCCCGACCGCATCGCCGGAATCATTGATGGCAATCACATGTTCATGGCGCGTACGCGAAACTTCGACGAGTTCGTCGGCAGACGCGCACCGGACAGTTTCATCGAACAATTAGAGAGTTCCGAGGGATACTGGCGCGGGACCAACGCCGAGGGCGAGTTGGTTCGCGCCGGATTTGCGCGCTCGAAACTCGCCGGCTGGTGGGTCTGGGTCAGTATTCCGGAACGTGTCGTCCAAGGGTCCGTACGTCAGGCACTTTGGACATCAGGCGTGCTCGGCGTGGCGCTCACAATTCTCGCGATCTTTGTTGCTTCCCTTGTTAGTGGCAATCTGGTCAATGCAATCCACTCGTTAAGCGCACAGGCCGATGCGCTTGGTCGTGGTGAATCGACTCCCAGCCCGAACTTGCTGCTTCGTGAGCTCAATGTGGTCAGTCAACAGCTTGTCGCCGCAAGTGCCCAACGGAAAACTCTGGAAGCGGAACTTGTCAATCGAGCCACACGCGAAAGCGAACAGCGCTTCCAGATTCTTGTGCAAGGTGTTACCGACTACGCGATCTACATGCTCGATCCGCAAGGTCACATCACGAACTGGAATCCGGGCGCGGCCCGTATCAAGGGCTACACTGAACAGGAAGTTCTCGGGAAGCACTTTTCCATATTTTATACCGACGAAGATCGAAAAGAGGATCTTCCGACGCGCGCGCTTCGAACCGCCACGACCGCGGGCAAATACGAAGCCGAGGGCTGGCGGCTACGAAAGGGGGGGCATCGCTTTTGGGCCAATGTCGTGATCGACCCTATCTATGATTCGCAAGGAATGCTTATCGGATTTGCCAAGATCACACGCGACATTACTGAAAAGCGTGAGGCGCAAAGGCAGCTCGATGCGGCACGAGATCAATTGCATCAATCGCAGAAGTTGGATGCTGTGGGACAGCTGACGGGCGGGGTTGCTCATGATTTCAATAACCTATTGACGATTATCATTGGCAATCTGGATGCCGCTAAGCGAACCCTCGAATCCATGAAAACTGGCGCACAGGCACGTCTCGCGCGCGCCGTCGATCAAGCGCTTATCGGCGCGCTGCGGGCGTCGACGTTGACCGCGCATCTGCTCGCATTCGCCCGCCGTCAACCGCTTGAGATGAAGCCGCTCGATGTCAACAAGTTGCTCGATCATACGTCGGAATTCCTGAGGCCCGCGCTTGGCGAGAAGGTTCAGCTTGAAGTCCTCGGTACGGGAGACGTCTGGCAAATTGAGGCCGATCGTGCGCAACTCGAGACAGCTATCGTAAATCTTGCGCTCAACGGCCGCGATGCGATGCCCGATGGCGGTAAGGTGACGATCGAGGCGAGCAATGTTTTTCTCGATGAAGACTACTGTTCCAAATTCGCTGAGGTGAGACCGGGGCAGTATGTCCAGCTTTCGGTTTCCGACCGCGGCGAAGGAATGACCAAAGAGATACTCGATCGCGTATTTGAGCCGTTTTTTACGACCAAGCAGCCCGGCGAGGGCACCGGCCTTGGACTGAGCCAAGTCTATGGATTCGTCAAGCAATCGGGTGGTCACGTCAGAATCTGCAGCGAGCCGGACAACGGGACCACCGTCAACATTTATTTGCCGCGTTCCCACGCCAGGGCCGATGAACACGAAGCGCATCGCACGACATCGTTGTCCGTCTCTGGCAACGAAACCATATTGGTTGTCGAAGATGATGAAAACGTCCGCGTTTTCGTGTCCGAGACACTGCGGGAACTAAAGTACAAGGTGATTGAAGCGCGCAACGCTACGTCGGCCCTAAAAGCGCTTGAGGACCACGTCAATGTTGATCTTCTGCTCACCGACGTGATTTTGCCTGGACAAAACGGACGCGAACTCGCACAGGTCGTGCGCAGCAAACGCCCCGGTATCAAGGTCCTGTTCATGACCGGATATTCCCGCGATGCAATTGTGCACCAAGGCCGTCTCGATCACGGCGTCGATCTGATTCAAAAGCCACTGACACAGGCGTCCTTGGCAACCAAAATTCGAGATGTTTTGGATAGGCATCGATAACCGCGTCGTTCCGATAGGGCGCGCCTTGCTCAATGATTGGGAAGATGAAAGAGAGGGACTGCCGCACGACTTGGCAATTTGCAGATTTGACCCGCCGTCTCGCAGCGCAGCCTGTCGCCAGCACGACAGATCAATTCGAAGCAGTCTTCGATGTGGTTGAGCGTTGGTGGCGCACGACAATCAAGGTGAGAGGCGACCACGACGTGAGACAGGCGGCCACGATTGGTCCCTTTGAGGCCATTCAGAACAACTGAACTGCCTCCCAACCTGCGCCGCGCGGCGCCGTATGATCTTCAATAACCAGAGACTGGCAGGTCGGCGGGATGGTCAGCTCCAGCGCCTCCGCTCGGCCTTTTCCTCGGTGGTGAGCGCTTCGCCGCCTAACAGGCGCGCCGCGATTTGACTGCAACTTGCGTCAATCCGTCATGACAACACGCCAAAACACGCCGCAAGGTGCCGCCCTTGTCGCGGAGGATGAGAATTTGTCGCGGGCGCAATTGGTTATTGCGCTTCGCCATGCGGCTCGATGTGGAAATATTGCAGCTTGTGCGTGGCGCTATCGGCCCCCGGGCTTGTGCTTGATCAGGGCGAACGATGTCATCGTGAGGCCCTTCGGATGGCCGAACCAGTGGGTGTAGGAGCGGACAATGCCACGGGCCACCAGCGCATCCAGACAGGCGCGGCCGACGCCCTGGGCGGCAAGAGTGATCTCGGAGGTGCGGTCACGGTCGGCCAGAATGCGCAACGCCGTGATGGTTTCATGGTCAAGGGAAGGCATGGCATGGGATCCAAAACAAAGCGACGGACGAGCGAGATACGCTTAACTCGCCGTCTCAGAACACCCGATCGTGGCGCGGGCGGACACAGATTTTATAGCACAACTTCTACGAAGCGTGTACAGTAAACATAATACCATCCCTGCATGATGAGAAGGCTCCTCGTCATGCGGGTTAGGGCCGCTCGGGTGGGCAACACCCCGAGCGGCCCGCCGCTCACATTTGGCAACGATCTCGGTCCAGCTCGACCGTGCCACGGGCCTGCGCCGCCGCCGGAGGGCCCATAGCCCCTGATGCGCGATAAGCCGAAAGTTGCCCGCGGATATGATGCGGCGGCACGCGCGATGCACCGTCTGCCCCCAAAGTGGCACGGTCTATCGCGCCGTCGAGCTTGACTGAGATCGCGCAGATCTCAACGCGGCCGCTCGGCGGGCAACCGGGCGGTCCTTTTAAATACATAGGCTCTGTGCTGTGTGTCACAGTGTGAATTGCGCCGTCAACCCGCCAACCTGGTTACCGGCGCATTACGGAAAAATCTTGAGATCGTACCGGCGCGTGTCAGTTTCCTGTCAGCTGTACCGGTTATGGGTTCAGTGGATAGCGGCATCCCCCACGGCTTGCCGTTGTTCCTTGATTGGCCGGCAGCGTCCCGAACGTTCCCCCCCGCTGGCGGCCTTTCTTGCCAACCGATAGGCCGGATTGACGCTTGCCCTTGCTCCACAGTCCGCGACGTCCGATCGAGCGCCGTGGGTCACGAATGCAACGGAAAAAATGTCTGACGCTGACCCGCTGGCCGCATTGGTTGGCGCTGTCGCGTTGCTTCTGTTTGCCCTCTCCATTGTTGGCTCATGGACCAGACGGCCCATCACCATGGCGGACGGTGTCGTTCGATAGTCCGTCGCTTTGTTTCGGATCGCCCCACCATGCCTTCCCTCGACCCTGAAACCATCAGGGCGCTGCGCATCCTCGCCGGCTGTGACCGTGCCTCCGAGGACACCCTTGCCCGCCAGGGTGTCGGCCGGGCCTGTCTGGATGCCCTGGTGGCCCGTGGCGTCGTTCGCACCTATAGAAGCGAGCCCGACAATCCGCTGCGCCGTCCCGTGAGATGGTTCGTCCTGGTCGAGCGCAACCCCGGTGCCTAGTCCCACCTGGCCGCCCAACGTGCTTGAAGGGCGTCAACTCCGCCACGCCTCCCGCAAACGCTGTCACCACGGCCTCGCGACCGATAGCTGCTATGAGTATTGTCCAAATGAATGGCGATGCGGCTTTGGCGGCCCCCGGTCAAACTGGCGCGTACGCACTTGGAGTCTACCGCTGGGCCTGGCGCTGGAAATGATCCCGCTCCAGGATATCCAGGATCGCCTGATCAGCCACGCTCCCGCCATTTTGCTCCGGCGCCCACGGTGACTGCCGGCCATTCCCCTCGGGTTGGTCGAAACGCTGGCGCTCAGACGGCGGACTCGCGGCTGTCAATGGCCCTGCGATCGCCCATATCCTCGCCAAGGAATGCGCTATTGACCTCGCGAATTTTCACCGCTTCGTCGTCGTAAAGGAATGGTAAGAAGGCGTAGCGGCGGCCGCGCGTGACTTTGGATACCGCGTGCAAAAGCGAGCATGAGAAAACCACAGCGCCACCCGGCGGGGGCTTGAAGCTCTTCGGTCCGTATTCGGGAAAGCTGACCTCTCCGCCCTCGAAATCGGAATTCAGGTTGACCGACGCCGCGAAGCGACGGTGGGCCGTAGCCTTGGTCGTGTTGTCGCGATGGGCGACAAAATGGCCACCATCGTCCTCGCTATAGCAGCCGACAAGAAACCGCTCCATCTGCGTAGCCCTGAATTGATAGGCTTTGAGAAGTTCAGGCACCACACAACGATTGAAGCGCCGTTGCGCTTCCCGGATCGCTTCTTGGTCTTGGACAATATGATCCCTGCGCCGCTTGTGCCCATAGTCATGGAGCTGGATGGTCTTCCCATCCACATCACGCATGAAGCCGCTCTCCTCACTGCCGTGCGTCTCATGGAGCGCGATGAGCTTCTTACAGAACTCGTCTTCGAACACATTCGGCAAGATCAGGATCGGTGCCTGTACCTCAAAACCCGCGAACCGTGACGCGGGCGGCAAGGATTTGACATAACTCAGCAGCTCCTTTGCATCGCTGCCATCCTGCACAAACGGGATGACCTTCAACACACGCAAGATCGGATCGAGCACGACCCAGATGCGACGCAGCGGCAGTCTGTTGCGAGTAACAGGCTCGGCATCGCGGGGAATTGCGCCATAGAGCTTGCTAATGTTACCGTCGAAATCCCAAAAAAAGCGAAAGCCAGGAGTCCGACCGACAACCCGCTTCTGTGCTTCGTCTGCAGGGTCGATGCTCACGCCGAAGAACGACGCGTTCTTATCATCAAACAGATCTCTTTCAGCAAATGCTGCTGCAACGGCCGATTTACCCCTGGCATCGGCTGTAGCAAAGAAACACAATACGATATAGCAGCCACTTATGACGTCCAATGCGAAGTCCGCCCGGGTGCTTGCTCGCGCGTGAAACCACGGTGCCGGATCGCCTGGAAGCAGGTTCCTGTACGTTGACATTTTTGCGGACGAGCCCAGTTTTGTCTTTGCGCCTCAAGCTTACACAGAACTGAGCATCAGGTTAACTCTCAATGTTCGGGCGCAAAGCCGCGGTGCTGGCCGTCCGCAAACATGTCCACTGCCGGATCGGCCGCACGGTGGCCGTGCCCGGACCGTCTCAGATTGGAGCCCAAGCAGACCGGCCATAGCACGCCACCCAGTACGAGGAATTAATTTGAAGCAAACTCAATCAGCGATCTGGGGGTGCTGCCGAGCAGCCCTACCCGCACAAGCTGCGCCTTGTCGTCGGCACCGGGCGGCGTGGCTAGCCGCGCGCCGCGACTCCCCGATGGTATTGGGCTTGCACTGCAGCAAGGCGTGCGCGCACTCTCGAATCATCCAATCTCTGGCGCTCCAGCATGGCGCGGAAATCCTTCCAGGACCCTTCTACAAGTTCAAAGCCATATAATTGCTCGCGCTGGTCAACCGTCAGTGTGCGAGCGAATGCATCGCGGTCGCGTCGACTGCGCCAGCTGAAATAGGCTGCTGCCAGGGCGAGTGCCGCGATGGTGACAGCTATTGCTATTGCCATGGTCGTGATCTCCGTTGCTTGACCCATTGTGCCTGGCGAAGGCGATCATCAACGAAAGTCGTATCACAACAGATGAACTGTTCACG
>Ga0307472_100000426_pt1 | contig 14674 bp, 11 predicted proteins | sample atmos_gasesAM5C__2_FD_204582 | JGI IMG/M metagenome (GOLD analysis project Ga0307472, IMG submission 204582) | Hardwood forest soil microbial communities from Morgan-Monroe State Forest, Indiana, United States - atmos_gasesAM5C_05 | ecosystem: Environmental > Terrestrial > Soil > Temperate...
ATGTAAAAACTACGCTGCGCATCTATTCTCACGTTATCCCTCAAACGCAGCGCGATGCGATGGAGAATGTGGGCCAATCATTACGTTCAATCAATACGTTACGTTTTAGGCGGGCTAAGTAATTCACAAATAAAGATATGGCGGAAGCGTGTGGGAGTCGAACCCACCATCCCGGCCGCGAAGGACAGGATCAATGGCTTTGAAGGCCACGAGAATCACCGGATCCCTTTCGCCTCCGCGAACGATTATAGGGACGGCGATGCGCGCATTCAACTTTTCGCCGAAATGCTCGGCGCCTTCTGGCGAGCGAGTTCGAGAAGTTTGGGATGCGTACAGACTTCGAAGTACGCGCGGTTGCCTTGCGCCCCGATCTTGCCGCCCGGCAGCAACTGGCGTACGAAGCCTTTGCGGATGATGATCGGTTCGAACGTATCTCCGAACGGAACTTCGCCAAAATAGAGCTGCACGCGTTCTTTACCCCACGGCATCGGAAAGTTTCCGCCCATGGGAGCGAGCGCGATTTCAGCGGCCACTTTTTGAAAACCCTCTTCGTTGAGCTCAATTCCATTTAGATTGTAGCGGACTACCAGTTCTTCGCCTTCGTCCTCGACGGCGTCTTCCATCAGCGTTTGCAGCAAGAACACGTTGAACGGCGAAGGGTTGGCTTTGAACAGTCGCTTCGCCATCTTCGAGCAGCTCGAAAGCCGGTCCGACAGATTCAGCGCGCGCGAAATCATTACGCGCGAATCGGCGTCCATCCAGAGCGACGGCGCCGAATCCTGAAATGCGACGCCGATCCCAAGTTCCAGCGCCGGCAAATCTGTTGTCTTCGCCCGTTGGTTATACGCCTGGGTCACTGCCAAAATCTCGCGCGCCAGAACGCAAGCGCGTGCCACGGCCCTTTGCGTAGCGCGCTTCGCCTCTGTTTCATAGATAGCGAGAATAATCGCATCGCCCTCGATGAACACTTTGGCCGCGCCGTACCGTTCAAGCATCCGCTTCACAGGCTCGTGCAGGTTCATGCTGAAGTGCGACGCCGGGTTCAGGCCTCGCGCCAGCAGATCCTTGGTTATTCGGGTTGATCCGCGCACGTCAGCTTTGATAATCACGTGGGAACTAACGGGATCGTCGTCCGGCCGCACCTCATCTGGGTGCAGAAATTCATAGAGACTCTTGTTCACCCGCGAGAGTTCACGCGCGCGTTCCGAACGCACCAAATTTATGCGCTCGATCCATGATGCAACTTGTTGATAATTACGGCGATCGCGGCGCAGGCGCATCAGATCCTCGGCAAATTGAATGCATGTCGCCAGCGTCTCCTGGTGGGTGCGTCTACGGACGGCGCGCGACGCCTCTTCCAGTCGCTTCATGGAAATCTTGCGCGCCGGGAACTGCTCGAGAATCGTCGCCATCCGTTTCTGTTCTTCGCGGTGCACGATCGCTTTCTTCAATTGCTGTAAGTGAATGGGGGGGCAATAGTCGGCATAAATCTTTCGCAGCTCATATCCCGCGAGCACATGAAACAAGAGATCGCGTTCCTCCAGCCGATGCATCCACTCTTCGCGAAGCTGTGCGCGAACCTCGGGAGGAGCCTCGCCATCAGCATCGTCACCTCTTGAGGATTCCGTGCCAAAAAGTCTGCGTGCATTCTCCGGCTGGTTCAAATAGCCGCCCAGGCGGCTCTGGTATTCCGAGGTCAGAAAATCGAGACGCTGTTTTGCGGCGTCGATCGGAGGGGCTAGTTCCTCCAGATTCTGCTCAAGCGATGCGAACTTTTTCCGCAGGTTCTCCAACTCGCTCTGGGATTCCGCCGACGAGCTGCTCTTTCGTTTGAAAAGCCACGGGAAAACATCGTCGCCGGTTCCAGACCGAGACGAAAGCTCGCGTTGCTCGTCCTCAATCCGCTCGAGCTCGGACCGCAGCTGCCGAGCCTGTTCCATCAATCGCTCGTAGGCTTTCCGCGACTTGCTAAGCTCCTCAGAATCACTATCGGCGAGCACGAAATCGCGCACAAAATCCAGTAGCAAGTGGTCGAACACATCGAAGCGGTCCGGATCGTTGACGAAGTTCCCAAGCAATACGTAATGCTGAAGGAAAAGGTGATCATCATTCCCGTTTTCTACGAAGAGAAAACGGTTTTGCAGCAGGTCATACGTCTCGCGGAAATCGTCGCCAAAGAGCGCCCGCCGGGATTTCGAAATAATCCCCTCTTCCACTTCGCGCCACACTCGATGCAGCGTCTCGCCGACCTGGCGGTAAATATTCTTCTTGTCTGCCTGAAGTTCGGCAATCTTTGACCGCATCACGTGCGCGGGCTCGCTGTGCTCGAAAAGCTCGCCCCGGCCGCGGATCCATTCCTTGCATTCCACGATGATGCTCGAAAACTGGCTCGAAAGTTCAGTCGTTAGGTGTTTGAGGATCGCAAGCTGGTGCAGAACGTCAGTTTCTATCGATTGCTGATATTTTGCACGTGTCAGGGATTCTTGCAAGATTTCGGTCAGCAACTTCCGGAAGGCGCCATGCTCCGGCGTACCAGAGCGCTTCTTGTCTTTGCCGTAGACGAGGCTGATGTTGATGGTCTGACGAACAAGGTCGAGCAGATATTTTCGGGTAAAATCGACGAAACGCGGGCTCAGGAAAACGTCATAATGGATGTTGTCAGTGCCCAGCGTTAGGTTCGGGAGCCGGATTTCAGCTGAGTATGGCTCGAGCTTCATTCGCGCGGGCTGGGTGGTTGAAGACAGAGTATGAGTGTCGGGCATTTCTGAGACCTAATTCGGACAAGCTCTGACTCTAGGGGTCGGCGGAGTAACGCGCAATGGAACTGGGCGAAAAGGTTAATGCCGGGTCGGATCGCGAGGCTGACGCCATGCCGCTAGACGGCGTGGAGTGGCCGTCGGTCAATGTCCATGGCCTGTGGCAACCTCGCATGATGCCGAATCCCGAAGCTATTTCCAACAGTACACTCGATCGGCCGACCCGCAGCCCGGTGGAACCAAATCGGGGTTTGCCAACCGACCTGGGACCGTGCCTATACCTCGGACCAAGTGGCCAGCGCTGCGATCGTCGCGCCACCAAGGATGGCTTCTGCCGTCGCCATCAGCCGCGCACGTCCACGATCGCAGCGCCTTTCTTCACGCCCAAAAAGTTCGCTGCTTTCTTAATTGCGCTCGCGATGCTGTGGCCGGAGTTGACGAGGTTTGTGAGCGCGCTTGCCCGCCTCCTGCGCTAGTTGCGCTTGAAATTCTCAAAGCGAACTCCCATAAATTCAGAAGTCTGTCTTCAATTTTGAAATTCAGGGTAAAATCCGCCCATGTCGAAACTACTGGAAGGCAAAACTGCAATTGTTCTCGGCGTGTGGAATAAATGGAGCATCGCGTATGCGATCGCGCAAGCATTCGCCCGCGAGGGCGGAACGCTGTTGCTCACCTACCAGAACGATCGCGCAAAACCAACGGTCGAGGAGTTGGGCAAAGAACTCGGCGCCAAAGCCCTCTACCCGTGCGACGTCCAGCAGCAATCCGATATCGACAACCTTTCTGTGACAATTAAGGCGCAAGGTCACAAGCTCGACGCTGTCGTTCACTGCCTCGCCTCTGCAAACCACGAAGACCTCGGCAATCCCTTCGTCAATACTTCGCGAGCGGGTTTCCAACTTGCGCTTGAAGTGAGCGCGTTTTCGCTCGTGGCCATTTCGAAAGCACTCGTGCCCCTGATGTCTGACGGCGGCGCGATTATGACGCTGACGTATCTTGGCTCGACGCGGGTAGTCACGAACTACAACGTAATGGGCGTAGCCAAGGCGGCGCTTGAGGCATCGGTGAAATATCTCGCTAGCGAACTCGGCAAAAGCAAGATTCGAGTTAACGCGATTTCCGCCGGACCGATCAAGACGATTTCCGCGCGAGGCATCAAGGATTTTTCGAAGGTTCTCGAGTTCGTCGCCCAACATGCCCCGCTGCGCCGCAACACCGACATCGCAGAGGTCGCGGACACTGCGGTTTTTCTCGCGAGCGATCTAGGACGTGGCGTCACGGGCAATACGATTTACGTGGACGCCGGCTTTCAAATCATGGCGCTTGATCCGCCGTCATAGTCGTTTCGCCGCTACAAGAATCCCAGCCGTATCACAAATCACAATTTTGCGCGTGTCTTCCTCGACGTGTTCGAGTTTAATTTGCACGACGGGCCAATCCGTTCGCAACTTGAGCCTGTCTGGCCACTCGACAATTACCACGCCAGGCTCGGACAACACGTCCTCAAGTCCGAGCGTTTCGAGGTCATGAAAATCACCGATTCGGTAGAGATCCACGTGAAAGATGCGTTTGCCGTTCCCGTATTTGTGCACCAGAGTAAAAGTCGGGCTTGTAACCTCTTCCTCGCGACCCGCGCCCGCACCACTGACGATTCCTTTCGTGAGCGTCGTTTTCCCGGCTCCGAGCTCGCCGGACAATAAGACCAGGACTGGCGGCTTAAGCTGCGCTCCGAGTTCACGGCCGAACTGAATCGTCTCTTCCGACGAGTGCGTTACGATCTCGTGGTTAGCCACGACCGGACTCGGTGAAAAACTGTTGGTAGGCGCGCGGAATCGAGCGAATCAAGTCTGTAGCCATCAGGGGCGCTTCTCCCCAATCCGAATAGGCAAGGTCTGCCGCTAAGCCGTGAAGATAGACGCCGAAGCCTAGCGCTGACGCACCAGCACCGTGTTGCGCGATGACGCCCGCCAGGATTCCGGTCAGCACGTCTCCCGTGCCCCCGGTCGCCATGCCCGGATTGCCGGTGGAATTGATCCATGCGTTGCCGTCAGGCGCAGCAATTACGGTTTGGTGCCCCTTCAAAATCACGAACGCGTTCCAGTCCGCGGCAGCCTTTCGTGCTACTTCGAGTCGCCGCGATTGAATCTGTTTCGAATCGCTGCCAACTAGCCGCGCCATTTCGCCCGGATGCGGCGTGACGGCAAGCATCTTGCGAGCAGCCTTTAGTCCCAGCGCCCATCCCGCAAAAGCGTTTAGCCCGTCCGCATCGAGCACGATCGGTACGTCCAAATATTTCGCGACCACGGCGCGAACAAATTGCACGGTTTCGGTTTGCGTTGTGAGCCCGGGCCCGATTCCGACGACGCTTTTCCCTTTGACGATTCCATTGAAGCGCTCGTATTCGAGCGCTCGCAAGGAAATGGTGCCAGTATCGGTGGCCGGCAGCGCCTCGGTCATCACTTCGGGATTCCGCGTCGCAACAATTGGCAGTATAGGTTCCGGAATAGCCGCGGTGACGAGCCCCGCTCCCACTCGCAGCGCCGCCCAGGATGCCATCACGGCAGCGCCACTCTTTCCGACTGAGCCGGCGACGACCAGCGCGTGGCCATAGTTTCCTTTGTTGCTATCGGGCTTGCGAGGCAACGCAAATTCAGAAAATTCGCGCCGCTCGAGCCAACGCACGTTTCCCTTTCCCACTTCTTCGACCAGCTCGGGTGGCGAGCCAATCTCCCGAACCAGCAACTGTCCGATATACCTGCTTGAATGGCCCAAGAACATTCCCTGCTTCGGCGCCGTAAACGTGACTGTGTAGTCCGCAATCACTATCTTGTTGATGGAGTTTCCCGCTTCGGCATCGTTTCCAGATGTCTCGCCGGTGTCCGCTGGCAGTCCAGAGGGAATGTCAACCGCAATCACAAATTTCCCGCGTTCACGCCGGTTCACCTCCTGAATCACTTCGCCGAGCAAGCCTTCCACCGGACCGCGGACGCCCGTTCCCAGCAACGCGTCCACGATGAGATCCGCGGAGTTGACAGCTGGCTTGGCTGCTTGCCAGTCGGATGCAGTGTGTGCCAGGCGAACTTCACCGCCAGATTTTTGCCAACGCTCACGATTTACGGCAGCGTCGCCGCGCATTTCATCTTCACCGGCAACCAGAATCACGATGGGGATCGCGCCCGCATCCGCTAAGCGTCGCGCGGCTACAAAACCATCTCCTCCGTTATTCCCCTTGCCACACAGCACGACGATTCGCCGCGATTCGAGCCTCCGAAACCGCGAGGCCATGAATTCGGCCACGCTCTTGCCCGCGTTTTCCATAAGTGTGAGGCTGGGAATCCCGTATCGATCGGTTGTGAGCCGATCAACCTCTCGCATTTCTTCGGCTGTTAGAATTTTCATACCATGACTCTCATGCGGTCGTCCCCGCCAGTATATCCTGCCCATAGAATAAGCGGAGTTACCAAGCGCCACACCAGATCGGCCTGATAATCACGGCCGTTTGGCCGGAGCGCCAGGCACAGGAATGAAATACAAACGACCGGCGACTGGATGCTAAACGGATGGAGCCTGCAACGTTAGTCCATGCGGACGACGACGACCGTCATGTCGTCGGCTTGTTCGGCTGATCCCGCCCATTGTTCGGCGGCGGCGATTAGATTTTCCGCTGCGCGCGGCGGGGGAACGTTCGCCTGTCGGATCACCTCTTCCTTTAGCCGCTCCATACCGAATTCTTCGCCGTATACGTTCTCGGGCTCTGTTAATCCGTCGCTGAATGCGACGAGCACGCTTCCCGACTCGACCTTCAAAGTGCCCTGCTTATAAGGAACCTCTTCAAATAGACCGACCACAGTTCCGCCCTCGTCCAGATGCTGGACTCTTCCTGCGTTTACGAAAAATGGAGCTAGATGTCCAGCGTTCGTGTAGGTAAGAGATTTCGCGTCGCAATCGTATACGGCGTAAAAAAACGTCGCATAGCGATCGTCGGAAGTATTCTTAAAGAGTTGCCGATTCAGCCGCTCGACGAGCTCGGCAGTGCCGGAATGGCCGTCGAGCATGGCGTTGCTGCGAAGCGACGCCTGAAGACTCGCCATCAGCAGCGCGGCGGAAATTCCCTTGCCGCTGATGTCTGCGAGCGCGATACCGAGGCGCGAAGGCCCGAGACGGATGAAATCGTAGTAATCGCCGCTGACGGAGCGAGCAGGCCGGCAAACGGCCCCAAGCTGTAAGCCCGGCAATTGCGGCAGCGAGCGCGGGAAAAGCTGCTCCTGCACTTCGCGCGCGATAGAGAGTTCATTTTCGAGCCGCTGCCGCTGCCGCTGTTCCTGAATCAACTCCGAGACGGATGCCGTCATTTCGTTGAACGATTCGCCAAGCGCGCCGACCTGGTCATGCTGATGAACGCGGACGCGATGACTAAAGTCGCCACGCCGAACTCGCAGCGTTGCGTCGTACAAATCGCCAACCGCCCGCGTGATGGTACGCGTAAGGACGATGCCAGTAACGAGCGCTCCCATTTCCAGCGCGAGGAAGACGATCCCGGCGAGGACCAAGAGATTCACGAGCAGCGGCCCGACCGCTCCAACGGACGTCAACAGGCGGCGATTGAGAGCCGAAGGGCGCAGCGCGAAGGACGCGAGCACGGGCGCAGGCGATGGGTCCGATCCTGGATCGTGGTGCAGCGCTTCGAGTGTGGAGGCGCCATTCACGCGCACGTCAAGCCAATTGGTCCGCGGTCCCAGCGCCCGCCTGCGGCTGTTAACCTGCTGGCCCGGAATGTATAGGCGGTTCTGAATCTCGAGCGAGATTCCTGTGCGCGGTTTCTCGGCAGACGGTTGGAGCAGCATCATCTGAATGGGGCCGAGCTCAGAACTGAGACTATCGAGCAACTCGGATGTCACAGGGGCCCCTACGAGAATGAAAATCGGTCCCGCGCGAGTGGGACGGCTTTGTGCGGACGCGATCCAAATCTGGTGCTCGAATTCGACGATCCCAGAATACCCTCGGCCGTTTCCGGCCCTGAGGAGGTTTTGGCCGCGATTAAGGAGCACACGAATATCGGGCCATTCTCGATGGGCTGCGGCGATTAGAACCGCTACTTCGGGCCGAGCGAGAATCGCTTCATCGTGGGGTGCAATACCTCGATTCGCTTCGTCCTCGATGGCGCTCGCGATGGCTTCGCCGTCGCCAGCAACCATGCTTATACGGTCCTGCAGGTCATCGTGTAGAAGATGGGCTCCGAGCTGAAGATAAAGGCCGTAGGCGGCGATGCCCGCCATGCCCAGAAGCAAAACGACGGGGACAACGGCAATCAGAAGATAGGCAACGATTAGGCGATTGCGCAGGCGCCAGAGCAGATGATTGCGAATCCACGGCATTAGCCGAATGGCAAAATAGATTACGGAGATAAAGCTGAGAAGAAAGAGCAGTCCCGTGAATGGAAGCCGCACGCCCGCAAAGGCGAAGAGACGAAAGATTACGTAGAGAACAAGCGTCCCCAGTGCGATGCGGTCGAGAGGCGACCTGCGTCGGAGGAAAACCAGGAGGCGGCGCGAAGAGAGTTGGGGCACGATCGTAGGCGTCGAGCTAGCGATGCGCGAGACTCGGAATGTCCATGATAACCCGAAGATACAGCGCAATGCGACAACACCGCTTATGATCAGATGCGGAGCGTCTGCGAATGAGGGCCTAGCGTGGCGCACCCTGCAGATTAAAACTCAGACAACTACATCGCGGATCGATCGTTTCTCTGCACGCGGCTGTGATAACGGCTGTACGTGAAATAAATTACGAGCCCGATCACGAGCCATATGAAGAGCCGTAACCAATTGATCCAGCCCAGTTTGTACATCATGTAGCCATTGAAGAGGATCCCCAAAATTGGGACGAGAGGCACCCACGGCGTTCGGAACGGACGGTGCTGAGCGGGATTCGTGCGGCGGAGGACCAAGACGGCGATGCAGACGATTACGAAGGCCAAAAGCGTCCCGATATTCACCATTCGGCCGATGTCGTCGATTGGCACCGTGCTGCCTACGATCGCGGCTAGCAGACCGACGAGGATCGTATTCTTATACGGCGTGCGGAATTTCGGATGGATGGCCGCGAAGAACTTGCGGGGCAGCAACCCATCATTGGCCATCGAGTAAAGCACGCGCGTCTGGCCGAGCAACATGACGAGCATGACGCTGGTAAGCCCGGCAAGAGCCCCGGCAGTGATCAGATACGAAGCTTTCGTAAGCCCTCGGTCGAGGAAGGCCACGGCCAGCGGCGCTTCGATATTAATTTCCTTCCACGGCACCATTCCTGTGAGAACGGCGGCGACGAGGATGTACAGAATCGTGCAGATGAAGAGCGACGCGATGATTCCAATCGGGAGATCTCGCTGAGGATTCTTTGCTTCCTGCGCGGTAGTAGAGACAGCATCGAATCCGATGTAGGCAAAAAAGATGTAGGCGGCGCCGGCGCCAATTCCTGAAAAGCCCATCGGCGCGAACGTGTGCCAGTCGTGACCCCAGTTGCTAGGATTCACGTACTTGAACCCGAGCGCGATGATAAACAGAACCACGGTGACCTTGATGAAAACGATTCCAGCGTTGAACGTGGCGCTCTCTTGAATTCCGACCACCAGAATTGCGGTGATGACGAGAGCGATCAGAAACGCCGGCAGGTTGAAGCCAATTTCCACACCGAAAAGATGAGGCGCGCTGACCATATCGTGGGCGCGCTGCACTAGCTCTGGCGATTGTGCGCTCAGGATGTCACCCACTCTTGCGAGATAGGCCTGCGTCCCTTGAACGAGGCTCGAGTCGGAAGCGCTTGCCATCTGCCTCGCGACCACGTTCTCCGCGGTTCGAAGCGCTGTCCAATGATCGTAGGCAAGCCAGAGCGGTATTTTTAGACCGAAGATGTTCAGAAACTCGACGAAGTGATTCGACCAACCGGAGGAAACGGTGCTCGCGCCCATAGCGTACTCGAGCGTCAAGTCCCATCCAATAATCCACGCGAAGAGCTCGCCGAGCGCTGCATAGGCGTAGGTGTAGGCGCTTCCCGCCAGCGGTATCAAGGCGGCAAACTCGGCATAGCAGAGCCCCGCGAACGCGCAGCCAAAACCTGAGATTACGAACGAGAGTGTGAGTCCCGGGCCGGCGTAGTGCGCCCCGAGTCCCGAGAGAACGAAAATTCCGGCTCCGATGATAGCGCCGACGCCGAGCGCGGTGAGCGACACCGGGCCAAGGGTGCGTTTCAATGTATGCTCGCCGGTAGCTTTGGCTTCGTTGAGGAGCCAATCCATCGGTTTCTTCCACATCAGTGGATTGCCTGTTCGCTCGACTCCCTTGGCAACGTATGCGCGTTCGCTCATTTCGTCAGAGAACCTCCGGCGATGCATCGTCGGTACTTCCACTCGATTTGTCGGCCATCTTCCACAGCCAGTAGACTGGAACACCGAGCAGAACGATGATTAGCCCAGGCCAAGTGTACTGCGGCTTATACCTCAACAATTGTATTTCGAGAAACACCGCCATAATCAGATACAGCGCGGGAAGAAATGGATATCCGATCGCCCGGTACGGCCGTTCCATATCGGGGCGCTTCCAGCGGAGGACGAAGAGTCCGCCGAGCGTGAGGATGTAGAAAATCAAAACCGCAAAGATGAGGAAGTCGAGGAGCTGATTATACGTGCCCGAGAGGCACAACACAGAACACCAGACTCCTTGAACGATCAGGGCTGCACCGGGAGCGTGGTGGCGGTTTACTTTGCCGCAGGATCGAAAGAAAAGCCGATCTTTCGCCATCGCGTAATAGATTCGGGCGCCAGAGAGAATCAAACCGTTATTGCACCCGAAGCCTGAGATCAGGATCGCGATCGCCATCACAACGGCGCCAGCCGATCCGAAGATTACCTCAGCGACGGCTGTACCGACGCGTCCTTGCGCGGCGAACTCGATGCCGCGCGCGATTGCGGTCGATCCGTTCGGGTCACCGTTAATTGGAAGAACGCGCAAATACGCCACGTTTGCGAGCGTGTAAAGCAGGACCACAAGTCCGGCGCCAAAAGCCAGCGAGAGCGGCAGGTTACGGCTGGGATTCTTCACCTCGGCGGCAATGAAGGTAACATTGTTCCATGCGTCCATCGCGAAGAGTGAGCCGACCATCGCAACTCCGACAAGCGTAATCGTGCCAATCCACCACGTGGGATTATCGGGTGGATAGGGATGCAGCGCTGACAGGCTCGCCCCTTGCCAGAAGTGCGCGAAATTTGTCTCGCGGGCCGCATCGGTCGAATACCAAATACCGAGAAGAGCAAGTGCTGCGAGCGAACCAATCTTCGCAACAGTAAAGATATTCTGAACGATGGAACCCAAGCGAACGCCGCGCGTGTTGATCCAAGTGACGACCACGATCGAAAGGATCGCGAGGAGATTCTGCCGGTTAAGGCCGACGTTATAGGGTCCCAAGTCTCCGAACCAGAAATGCCATGGACCGAAGGTGCCGATTTTCGCAATCCAATCCGTCGGAGAGAACCAGGGAATCATAATCGCAGTAAATTTCGCAAAGGCGATGGCGACGGCGGCGATCGTGGCGGTCTGAATCACGAGCAGCATCGTCCAGCCGTAGAGGAATCCCCAGATCGGCCCGAGCGATTCTCGCAGGTAAACGTATTGCCCGCCCGCGCGAGGCATGGCGGCAGCGAGTTCTCCATAGCTGAGCGCACCAATTAACGTCATAACGCCGGAGGCCAGCCAAACGGCGAGGAGAAGCGCCGGACTTTTTACCTGATGGGCGATGTCCGCGGAGACTATGAAAATGCCAGAGCCGATCATCGAGCCCGAGACGATCATGGTGGCGTCGAACAGGCCAAGACCCTTTACGAGTTCGGACTTTTCGGCTGTTGCCGTCGCGACGCTGTCGATTGTTTGGGCGTGTTCCGCCATCAGTTCGAGCGTCCCCTTTGCGTCGACTCACTCCGCTCCGCCAAAACGCGTTCAGCAATCACGAAATATTCGCGGGCTCGTTGTGCGGGGTCAGGTGCTGACAGCAAATCGCTCACGATAGCAACCGAGTCCGCCCCAGCGCGGTACACTGACTCGGCGGACTTTATCGTAATGCCGCCTATTGCTACTAGGGGTTTTCGCGTCAATCGCCTGGCTTCGCGCAGGAGGTCCAGCCCCACGACCGGATCGGGGTTTTCCTTGGTCACCGTCGCAAAAATAGGCCCCACAGCTATATAGTCCGCCGAAGTGCGCATGGCCAGCTGCAATTGCTCAAGATTGTGTGTCGAAACTCCCACCCACCGGCCAGCACCGCAGAGCGGGCGCGCCGCATCGACGGGCAGATCGTCCTGGCCCACGTGGACACCGCCGGCGCCGACCATCGCGGCGATGTCCGGACGGTCATTCACCATGATGCGAACCCCTTTTGGAGATAGACGGGCGACAAGACTCTTCGACGCTGCGAAGATCGCGCGCGCTGAGGCCTTTTTATCGCGTAGCTGGATCAAGCGGACGCCACTCTCGGCGACCGCCTCGGGTATGCTCGCCTCGGAATCAACGGCAGCAACATCAAGAATTGCGTATAGAGGCGGAAAAGGTAGCGGCATCCAGTCTATTTCGCCGAAACCGCGATCGAACGCTCGATGAAGTGGGTGTCAAACTTTCCGGCCGCAAAATCCAGATCAGCGAGAATTCGCTTATGCAACGGAATCGTAGTCTTGACGCCTTCTACTACGAAGCCCCCCAGCGCCCCTCGCATGCGTGCAATGGCCTCAGAGCGATCGCGGCCGTGCGCAATGATTTTCGCAATCAGCGAATCGTAATACGGAGGAATAACGGCATCGGCATAGCAGGCGGTATCGACGCGGATCCCCGGGCCGCCCGGAACTCGAAATGCGGTAATGCGGCCGGGCGAGGGAACGAAGGTATCAGGATCCTCGGCATTGATTCGGCATTCGATCGCGTGGCCGCGAAATTCGATGGGCCCGACCACGTCGGCAAGCTTTTCACCCGCGGCAACCCGGATCTGGGATTTCACAAGATCGACGCCCGTTACCATCTCCGTGACAGGGTGTTCCACCTGAATCCGCGCATTCATCTCGATGAAATAGAGTTTTCCGGATTCTTCGCGCAAGAATTCGACGGTACCAGCACTTGAATAACCAATTTTCGCGAGAGCTTCGACCACCTGATCGCCCATCTTTTTTCGAACTTTCGCATCGAGGACTGGAGACGGTGATTCTTCGAGCAGCTTCTGATGGCGCCGCTGAATCGAGCATTCGCGTTCGCCGAGGTGAACGACGCTTCCATGCCGGTCGCCCAGCACTTGGAACTCGATATGCCGGGGGCGCTCGATCAGTTTCTCCATGTAGACGTTGGGGCTTCCGAATGCTTGTTCCGCTTCGGTGCGTGCGGTCTGAAAAGAAGCGACTAGGTCGCGGTTTTCGCGCACAACTCGCATGCCGCGCCCGCCACCACCTTCGGACGCCTTGATGATCAGCGGATAGCCGATTTCCTCTGCGAACTTGCGCGCTGCATCTTCATCGGGGACGACTCCCGGACTTCCGGGAATGATCGGCAGGCCTGCTGCCGCTATTTCCTGGCGTGCGCGGTCTTTTTCGCCCATCAGGCGGATCACTTCTGGGCTAGGCCCGATGAATGTGATGTGCGAAGCTTCGCAGACCTCAGCGAAGTTCGCATTCTCCGAGAGGAAGCCGTATCCGGGATGAATCGCGTCTACATTGGCGATCTCGGCGGCGCTGATGACCTGCGGAATATTCAGATAGCTATCGCTGCTGCGGGGCGGGCCGATGCAGATGGCCTCATCGGCGAACCGCACATGCAAGGCGTTACGGTCAGCTTCCGAATAGACGGCAACCGTCGAGACGCCGAGCTCCCTGCATGCGCACAAAACACGAAGAGCGATTTCGCCGCGATTGGCTATAAGAATTTTTCGGAACATTTTCCCTGGAGCACGAGCGACTACTTCTTGCCGCGCTCGCGAATGCCGAAAAGAGGCTCGCCGTACTCTACCGGCTGGCCATTTTCGGCGAAGATCTTCACGATTTCACCTGAGACGTCCGACTCAATTTCGTTCATCAATTTCATCGCTTCGATGATGCACAGCGCCTGGCCGGAGGTCACTTGAGCGCCGACTGTGACGAACGGATCGGCCCCTGGACTCGCGGAGGCGTAAAAGGTTCCGACAATTGGCGACTTGATGACGTGTAGATCTTCTATCTCGTGGGCGCCAGCACTCGGACCATGCGAGCCCGCCTGAGGAGTGGCGGGCGTCCCGTGCGCAGGAGCATGGGAGCTGCCCGCTGGAGCGTGGACGTCATGAGGCGCAAACGCTCGCGCGGCGTTCGTCGAGTGAGTCGAAGGCTTCTTCAGACGGACGCGTACACCGTCGCGCTCATATTCGAATTCCTCAAGACCATGCTTCTCCATGAACGCAAGCAACTGCTCGACTTCTGCGAGATCTACTCCTCGCGGACGTCCTTCTTCGGTTGATTGTAAGCCTGACTTCTTCGGCATTTAGAGTTCGACAAAGTCCCGCGACGCAGTCGTAAGGTCCTCGCCGCCCTTCGCCGTCACCACTACGTCGTCCTCGATGCGAATACCGCCCAGGCCTTCGACGTAAAGCCCGGGCTCAACCGTGATCACCATGCCCTCCTCGAGGATTGTCTTGTCACCTTTACCCAGGCGCGGCATCTCGTGCACTTCCAGCCCAAGGCCGTGACCAGTACTGTGTGTGAAGTATTGAACGAGACGTTCCCGTTTCAGGACCCGCCTGGCAGCGGCGTCAACCGATTCCCCGCTAACCCCGGGCCGAATTGCCGCCTTGGCCGCTTCCTGAGCCGCCAGGACGGCTCGATACAGCCGCCGAACGTTCGCGGGTGCCCGTCCCAGGAAGACGGTACGCGT
>Ga0307472_100000427_pt1 | contig 14649 bp, 15 predicted proteins | sample atmos_gasesAM5C__2_FD_204582 | JGI IMG/M metagenome (GOLD analysis project Ga0307472, IMG submission 204582) | Hardwood forest soil microbial communities from Morgan-Monroe State Forest, Indiana, United States - atmos_gasesAM5C_05 | ecosystem: Environmental > Terrestrial > Soil > Temperate...
GTGACCTTTGCCACAGCGATTTCAAAGAAAGCCCGGATCGCCCGCCAAACGCCACGTGTTAGCATCACCGTCAAACGCACCGCGCTCGCCAAGAGGGCCCTCGGACGGAGTGAGCTCAAATCTTTTTCCAATTGGAGCGACGGTCGGCCAGAGACCGAGCTCAATTTCAAATTCTATCGGCAGGCAACGAATAAGATCGCCGGCATTTCGGATGAAGCGGCGGCGTTCCTGCGCGGATTTTTTTAAGACAACAGATTTCGGCTCTGCTCGCAAACCCTCGCGCCCTCATGCATAATCCCGTTGTACTGGAGCGGTCTCAATGAACGGCGACAAGCGCAAGTTTCTTTTCGTTTCGATTACCGGGCTCATCAGCGACATCGCCTGGCAGGTGGTGAAGGAAGGCCATGAAGTGCGCTATTGCATTGAGGACGAAAAGGAGCGCGACGTCGCCGACGGTTTCGTGCCGAAAGTACGCGGCTGGGAGCGCGAGGTGTCCTGGGCTGACGTGATCGTGTTCGACGACACGCTCGGCCAGGGCGAGAAGGCTCAGGCGCTACGCGCGAAGGGGAATGTGGTAGTCGGAGGAACCCCCTACACGGACCGGCTCGAGGACGATCGCTCCTTCGGCCAGGAGGAACTTAAGAGGGAGGGCATCAACATTGTGCCCTACCGCGACTTCGACAACTTCGACGATGCGATCGCCTTCGTGAAGGGAAATCCTGAGCGCTATGTCATCAAGCCTTCGGGAGCGTCCGGTAACGTGAAGCGTCGCCTGTTCGTCGGCGATGAGGACGACGGACACGACGTGATCCGCGTTCTCGAGGCGTACAAAAAGTCATTCCCGGATGAGATTAGGCAGTTTCAACTGCAGCGGCGCATGACCGGTGTGGAGGTCGCGGTCGGCGCGTTCTTTAATGGGAAGGAGTTCATTTATCCGCTCAATGTAAACTTCGAGCACAAGAAGCTCTTCCCCGGCAACATCGGTCCGTCCACTGGCGAGATGGGTACGGCGATGTTCTGGAGTGGCCCTAACAAGTTGTTCAATTCCACGCTCAAGAAGATGGAAGCAAAGCTCGCCTCTGAGGGGTACGTCGGTTACATCGATCTGAACTGCATTGTGAACGGCAACGGCATCTATCCGCTCGAGTTCACTGCGCGCTTTGGTTATCCTACCATCAGCATTCAGCAGGAGGGCATGACTACGCCCATTGGCCAGTTCCTCGCGGATCTGGCGACAGGCGTGAACCCAAAGCTGAAAGTGAAGAGCGGCTTCCAGATCGGCGTGCGCGTCGTTGTTTCACCGTTCCCATTCGACGATGACGCCACGTTCCTGTCCGTATCGAAGCATGCGGCGATTCTATTCAAGAAAGGCATCCCTGAAGAGGTGCATATCGAGGACGTGATGCAGGTGAACGGACAGTGGTACGTGGCCGGGACTTCCGGCGTGGTACTGGTGGTCTGCGGAGTCGGGCAGACGATGCAGCAAGCACAGGCACAGGCCTATTCGCGCATCCGGAACATCATGATTCCAGATATGTACTATCGCGATGACATCGGCGAGCGCTGGTTCGAGGACCACGACAAGCTGCATACCTGGGGATACCTGCGCGAGATCTAACTGAACCTTCCTTCATCCCGTCCAACCAATCGGGCAAGCCAACGAACGAAATGTTTGATATTCGATGTGTGCCTAGGGGTGAGACGACCGTGAGTGACTCCCGCAAGGCGCCTCGGCCTAACGAAGCTCTCCAGCGAAGCAACGGCACACGTGAGGGAGAGTTGAGAGATGCTTACCGCTAATCTGTTCGCGCCAGCAAGTCTGGTTCTTCCGGTTTAACGAAATCGCGAATCCTGCGTGGGGTGATCAGGACGTGTGTGCCGATGTGGACGCGATCGTAGAGGTCGATGACGTCGCGCGAACGCATGCGGATGCAACCGAAGCTGGCCGGTTTGCCGATCCGGCGCTCCTCGGGTGTCCCGTGAATGTAGATGCAACGATCGCGCGCTTTCTGGTTTTGCGCTTCCATTCCTCGCAGCCAGATTACGCGCGAAACGATCGGGTCGCGTCCCGGCGCATCTACGCCCACGATTTCACCTGTCGGGATTCGATTCTTAATGACCGTGCCCGAAGGCAATCGGTCGCCGATCTTCGCTGAAACGAACAGCGTGCCAAGTGGTGTGCGGTAGCTGGCAGCGGAATCGCCCGTTCCGAACTTCGAAGTCGAGATGGAGTAACGCGCGACCAACTTCCCGCGATCTACCAGCGCAAGCACTTGATCGGGCACGCTGACGATCATATCGGCACTGAGCGGTGCGGCGAGCGCTGCGAACCTGCCTGGGGTACCGAGTATGACGAGGAGAACGAGCGGCGCTAGTACCCGCGGAAAACTCTGCCTCATTTGGAATCACTTTGATCCGCGTCGGGTCGCGCGATTGACTGCAAGTCGCGAATCAGCGAATCGAGCTTGCGCACATCTTTGCGCCGGCCCTTTTCGGGTTTCAATTTGCGCTTGCGCATCATGATCGTCAGATCGCGAATGTCGTGGAGTCGCTCGCGCGACAAGTCTTCGTCGCGTTTGTACCGAGTCACCGCTGCCATGCTTTCGGCGAGATCGAGCTCCAAGCGCGCGGCATAAGCGCGAATCGTCCGGCGCAAGTCGCGTCTCACTGAGTCCAGTTCATCGGTTAGCATCGTGACCGGAGAAACTTCCCGCGCTTTCTTGTGCCGTTGTTTTTTTCGTTTCACTTGCGAATGAGTAACGAAAAAGCCCGTCGAGGCAAGTTATCCCCGACGGGCTTCCGTTAACCTAACCACGACCGATTCATTTGATCGGTACAAATCCAACCTGGGCTACGATTCGCTGGCCACCCGGGCCCACTGTGAAATCGACAAAGTCCTTGGCCAGGCCACTCGGGTCGCCGTTCGTGTAATAAAATGTGGGGCGCCAATAAGGATAGGTGTGCGCTTGCACACTTTTGGTCGAGGGCACTGAGCCATCGATCGGCATTGCTTTTACTCCGCCAGCTTTGACGTACGCCATGCCGACGTAACCGACGCCATTTGGATTTTTTCCGACTTCGGCCGCGATTTGTTCGTTGCCGGCCATCTTTTGCGATCCAGAGGCGTAATCGCGTTTCTTCATCGCCAGTTCCTTGAAATCAGAGTAGGTGCCGGACGAAGTGTTACGAGTGTAGACGGAGATCTTACCACCTGATCCTCCAACGGCGCTCCAATCCGTGACATCACCAGTGAAGATTTGTTCGACTTGTTTCTTCGTTAGGCCTTTGATCGGATTCCCCGAGTTCACGATCACCGCGATCCCGTCAAAAGCTACGATCGTTGGCTTCATGTGCTTTCCCTTGGACGCAGCGGCGCCAACCTCGGAGGTTTTGGCCCGCCGGCTCGACATGCCGATTTGTGCCGTGCCATCGATGATCGCAGCAATCCCGGTCGTCGAACCTTCGGCGGCGATGTCGAAGGTCGTTCCGGGATGTTGCGCTTTGAACTGTTCTGCTAATTGCGGAACCAGTTTGGCCCCGAGCGTATCGGAACCTTTGATAACGAGCCGATCGGCATTCGCGCTGGTGATGCCTGTTGCCACCAGCGCTAGACTAAGCGCGACGTGTTTGATTTTCATAGGCGTTGGATGGTTTTTGTTTTCCAGTGCAAACATTTTGAATTTAAAACTTCACGCTCATATCCGCCTGAAAGATTTGATATTGATCAAGCGGATTGACCTGGATATCGCCTAGGCCTCCAGTGCCAAGAGAGCCATTGATGCGCCAGGAATAAGCCCATGTGAGGTTAAGGCTAATGGAATCGGCCAGCATGTACCCGGCTTTGACGGCTACGCCTTTCTCGTTAACACGGCTATCGAAGATATCCGAATCAACCAGGTTGGGATCCAGCGCATATTGACCGGCGTATTGATACCAGGCCCGGATCTCCCAGTCGTTCTTTGCCTTTAACTGGCCAAGAGCCCCACCGATCATCCAAGCGTAATGCTGCCCGGTGTGGGCATCAAATCCCCCCAGCTCTGCGGCCGCATGTGCGCGATCGTGACCCTCGATATTGTCAGCGAACTCACCGAAGATGCGCATCGGCAACCCCCAGGCCTTCCAGCCGATTTCCGCCGGCACATCAAAAACCAGCAGGCTGTTGATGCCGGTCTGGTTCGTGGCCAACGAGGCGCTGTTGGACACGGACGGGCTACTTATCCCGCCGACGTAGTGGATGTTAAACGAGTCACCGTTACCGGTGTAGTTATAGAGAGTAGGCGCCACCTGGACATAAAAGCTGTTCGGGAAAGTAAGTCTCGCGCCTGCCTGCCACGCCAGCATAAAGGCGTCGTGAATCGGAATTTTCTGGGGTGAACCGGGAGTGTTCGCCGTGGTCGTTGGGTCAGGCCCTATCGGATTCTCCGGGTTCTCATCGTCATAAACGAATTGTGCGAGGTTCACGAAGACGTCGAGCTTCAGTTTGAAGGGTTCCGCCGCCGGCGCGGCTACGACCTTACCATCCTTACTATATCCTCCCTTGCTGTAGGACTGAACCGCTTCGCCGCCTCCGCCGCCAAGGTCGAAAGTAAACGTGTGCTTCCATTGCTCCGCGAGGCCTTCCGGATTGATATCGTCGTCCCACAGCATCGACGTGGTTATGAGCGGCTGTGGCATTCTGCCGCCTGTAAACTTGAAGTCCGGGAAACCCGTGTAACCGAAATACGCCTGACCCACAAAGATTCCGTCGTCGCCTTTTGCGAATGGGCCGCCGGACGGTTCCCCTCCGAAAGTCACGTTCGTTGAGCGCGAGCTGTTACTGGTTTCCAATCGAATACCGAAAAACCAATCATCAGCCAGTGTGCCGCGGAGGCCCACGCGAAGACGATAACGCTCCCGCTCGCGCTCATACCAATCATTTGGGTTTTGCTCGTGGTCGCTGGGAAGTCTGCCACCTCGATATTCGTAACGGAGACGCACGTCGCCATAGAGCTCGATTTCGGTAATCGGCGTAGAGAGCTTCCATTTGCCCGCAGCCGTACTGGCCGACTCTTTCACCAACTCGGTGCGCACTTCCTCGGCTTCCTGGTCACTGATGAGCCTCTTTTTGACGAGCAAGTCGAGCAACGCCCCTGCGTCCTGGGCCCGGGCAACAGTTCCGCCCAGCGCGAGACAGAGAGCGGCGGCGGCCAGTGTTAATTTCTTCATAAAAAATGTTTCTCCTTGGTTGTGCCCCGAAGGCTTTCGGGGCCGGGTGTGGTTGTTTCGCCGCGAACAATGAATGGCGATTGTTACAACCGTATGACGTTGAAGTAACAATTGGGTGAACTCGAAAATAATTTGGCTGCACTCACGCGTGCACGGAAAGCTGGAGACTGGACGATTGGGTCTGTCGTCCTTAGATTTGAGTGATGCGAATCGCGATCGCTCTGGCGGCTACTCTCATCACGAGCGCTTCAGCCATGGCCGACGCGGTCAGTGTTACCAGCCCCGATCACGCGCGAACCTATGCGTACGGTGCGGTGACCTGGCACCAGCTCTACCTGCAACGGACACGCGGTGAACTCGCTGTGCGGATCACATTCAGTAATTTTCCCTTCGCGGACGCGAACGAGCCACGCACCGACCAACCGTTCGACTTCCGGTTCCCAGGGATCCATGTCGATTTGGCGCGGCATGCATTCGTTGCTACCGGACGCCGCGGAGAATTCATTCCAGTTGCCTGGTTTCGAGGCGATCCCTCGTGTGGCTGGATTAATCTGGCACCCACCGCAAAGATTTACCTGGTCAAGGAGAGCGGTCGCGTGACTGCCACGTTAACGGCGACGAGTTACCCGCGCGGCGGACTGCGCTGGATCGAGTTGGACAACAATTATTCGCTTCAGAATCTCTTGTGCGTCCTTTTTCGTGAGATTGGCTTGGGGCCGGACGGTTGATGTTGGGCGAAAATCGTCAGACTGCCGCGAAAGATTTGACATTCAACGCCGACGCGGATTTACGCTACTGATCGATTATGCAAACACGTTTCCTTTGTGCTTTTGCTCTCCTGACAATTGTCGCATCGGCGTCCGCCACTTCATTCCGCGACGATTCGCGTTACGTCGGGCGCGGGCCGCGCACCGGATATTATATTGTGCGTCCCGGTTCAGTGTTGATGCAGCAACTCGGTCTTCAAGGCGCCCCGTTTCGGGATACGTCGGACCCATTGAATCACGGGCGTGGAGCTGACGTGCTTGCGTTCCGCTTTAGCAGCACTGGTGTGTTATCTGCGGCGCCGGCTTACGTCGTGCAGGAGTCGCCTAACGACTTTTACATGCGGCGCATCGGTTCGTTCATCCGCGGGCGCACCACTTCGCACGATGTTGAAAGCTTCTTTGGGCGTCCGAAGCAGATTGAAAAGCAGCGCGACGGTTTCATCGCTTATTATACGATCGAGGTTTACAACCCATTCGAAGAGATGTCGGGTGGGAGACGTTAGTAAGGCACACGCTGATTGGACGAACCACGGCAACACGAAAACAGTTCCTCAATTTTCAAAGCTTGATTTCATCCCATGGACGCCGGTTCTGGCAGAAAAATCCTGATCATCGAAGACGAAAGCGACGTGGCGGACCTGCTTGAGATGGGTTTGCGCAAGTCGGGCTTCAAGACCACGGCAGCCGCCGACGGTACAACCGGTTTACAGAAGGCGCGCGACAACCGGCCCGATGTCATAATTCTTGATTTGATGTTGCCGAAAATGTCCGGACTGGAGGTCTGCAGGATTTTGAAAGGCGACGCGGCAACGTCTCACATTCCAATTCTCATGTTGACGGCAAAAGCAGAAGAGATTGATCGAATCGTTGGTTTGGAATTCGGAGCTGACGATTACGTGACGAAGCCTTTCAGTCCGCGCGAAGTGATGCTGCGAATCCGGGCGATTTTGCGGCGTGGCGAGAAACAAGAGGAAATGCTCCAAGCCGGCTCGATCTCGATCGATCCTGCGCGTCATCAAGTTCGTGTGAACGGCAAACGGGTGCATCTCACCAGTCTCGAGTTCAAGCTGTTGCGAACGTTGATCCAACGCAGGGGCCGGGTGCAGGACCGCGATAAATTGCTCAACGACGTCTGGGGCTACGAAAGCGTGATCGACACCCGCACCGTGGATACGCACGTACGTCGTTTGCGCGAGAAGCTGGGCAAAGCTGGCGACGCGATTGAAACCGTGCGCGGTTTCGGCTATCGGCTCCGCGAAAAGTAGGGCGCGGGAGTGAGGGACGAGTGGAGACTCGCACTTCAAATCTGACGCAAGAAGCAACCGCGCCTAACGAGAGTTTGCACGAAGCGGTTTGAGATTGCGAAACGTCTTCGCACCCGCTTTGCTCCGAAAAGTATTTAGAAGAAAATAGAAATGCCGTGGCCTGGTTCGTTATTGTCCTAATTTGCGCTGCGTTCAGCTGCATTGCCTTCATTGCCTGGCGCAAATGGATCGCGCCGTGGCGGCGGGTTGAAGACGTCATAACCCAAATCGGTCGCGGCGAACGGCCGCGGACATTTTTAATGGAGGGCAGCGCGCGAGCGCAACGCATCGGGTTCCAGCTGGAAAAGATTGTTAGTGAGTTGGAGCAGCTCCAGAAGCAGATCGCAAAACGCGAGTCCGGGATGCAGACAATTTTCTCCGCAATGCACGACGCATTGCTGGTGGTCGATTCCAACCGGCAGGTGATTTTGACCAATCAGACGTTTCGAGACTTGTTCGACGCTCCTGAAATTTCAGTAGCAACGCCACTGTTGGAAATTGTCCGCGATCCTACACTCGATCGGCTGCTGACCGATGCGTTCCGTGGCGACGGCGCGGTTCGCTGCGAGTTGACTCTGGACGCATCGCAAATCGAGCTGCATGCCGTGGCGACGAAGAACGACGCGGGCGATATCACCGGCGCACTCGTTTTGTTTCACGACATCACGGAGTTAAAAAAGATGGATCAAGTCCGGCGGGATTTCGTGGCGAATGTTTCGCACGAGTTGCGCACACCACTCTCGATCTTGCGCGGGTACATCGAGACCTTGCTCGATAGCCCCGAAACGTCGCGCGAGGAGCTCTCCCGAATTCTCCGAGTCATGGAACGCCATTCGAAGCGCCTCGACCTGCTGGCCGGAGACCTGCTTACTCTCGCACAATTGGAATCGGCCAATCCTCATTTGCAATTGGGTGACATCGATCTATCGAGCTTCTTCCGAGACGTGATTCACGATTTGGAGAAGAAGCTCGCGAACAAACAGTTCCATCTACTTGTCGATGTCTCGCCGGACTTGCCCCCGATTCACGCTGACCCGACGCGGCTCCAGGAGGCCCTTTACAATTTGCTCGACAACGCAGTGAAATACTCGCGCAAGCGCGGCGAGATCCGGCTGAGCGCCCGACAACGGGACGGTGAAATCGAGTTAGCTGTGAGCGATGATGGCATCGGCATCGCCAAAGAAGATTTGCCGCGCATTTTCGAGCGCTTCTACCGCGCAGATAAAGCACGCAGTCCCAACAAGGTCCGCGGAACCGGCCTCGGTCTCGCGATCGTGAAACACATCGCGCAACTACACGGCGGACGTGTTGAAGCCGATAGCGAACTGGGCAAAGGCACGACGATTCGCGTTCTGATCCCGATGAGAAATGACGAATGAGCGATGGAAATTAACGGAGCCACAATGGCACGTGCTTCTCGTCATTTAGTCATTCGTGCTTCGTCATTTTTGCCTTGTCACACAAACGTAACAGTAAAGCTTTTGACCAGCGGAATCGGCGTGCGGCAACTTCGTCGTATGACGAAACTTCAGAAATTTGGAATTCTTGGACTGGTAATCGCGCTTGGTTTCAGCGCGAGCGCTTCGGCGCAAATGATGATCAACGGCGCGGGCGCGACCTTTCCGTATCCGATTTACTCGAAATGGTTTGATGCATACACGAAGGTCGATCCGTCCGTGCGATTTAATTACCAATCCATCGGCTCGGGTGGAGGGCAGAAGCAAATCCTCTCCCAGACGGTTGATTTCGGAGCATCCGATGGGCCGATGAGCGACGAGAACCTGGCCAAAGCGCCAGGCAAAATCCTCCATGTTCCAACGGTCGCAGGAGCCGTTGTCATGACGTACAACCTCCCGGGCAATCCGGTTGTAAAATTCGATGGAGACACAATCGCCGGAATTTTCCTCGGTAAGATCACAAAATGGAACGATTCAAAACTAGCAGCGTTGAATCCGGGCGTAAAATTGCCCGATCAGGACATCGTAGTCGTGCATCGATCTGATGGCAGCGGCACAACGTTTATCTTCACCGATTACCTCAGTAAAATAAGCCCGGAATGGAAGAGTAAGGCTGGGTCTAATACGTCGGTCAACTGGCCAGCCGGAATTGGCGGCAAGGGCAATGAAGGTGTGTCGGGCCAGGTGAAGCAGACACCGGGCGCGCTCGGCTACGTGGAATTGATCTACGCTGTACAGAACAAGCTGCCCTACAGCGACGTAAAAAATTCCGCTGGTGAGTTCGTGAAACCGACGGTCGACTCGGTAACGGCAGCGCTCGCAACTGCCGACATCCCGGATGATTTTCGCTTCTCAATGACGAACGCACCGGGAAAAGATGCATATCCAATCGCTGGTGCGACATGGTTGTTGGTTTACCAGCAACAGAAAGATCCGGCGAAGGGAAAAAAGCTCGTTGAGTTTCTAAAATGGGCGGCGAAAGACGGTGAAAAGATGGCCAAGAACCTGGATTACGCGCCGTTACCGGAAAACGTACAAGAGCGCGTCTTGAAGGAGGTCAACGAGATCAAATATTAAAGAAGATCCAACCGGTAATCGAAATGTTCCACCGCCCGAGAGTGTTATTTATTTGCGTGCACAATGCTGCGCGCAGCCAAATGTGCGAGGTTCTTCTCAAGCACTACGGGGGCGATCGCTTCGACGCGCGGAGCGCAGGGCTTGAGGCGGGCGAATTGAATCCGCTGGCAGTAGAGGTGATGGCGGAAATCGGGATTGATATTTCGCAAAATAAAACCAAGACCGTTTTTGATGTGTGGGAAAGCGGGGAGGCTTTTGAATATGTTATCGCGGTGTGCGATGCGGAATCAGCTGAGAAATGTCCAATCTTCCCGGGGCTGACAAAGCGTCTGTATTGGCCTTTTCACGATCCTTCAAAGCTCAGGGGTACGCGCGAGCAGCAGTTACAGAAGGTCCGAAAAATTCGGGACGAGATCGCAGCAAAGATTCAAGACTGGTTGACGTCTCTTCCGGTCGAACAACCGGCCTAAAACATGTCGGCCATCACTGTCGAGGAAGCAGACACGATTCGGCCGGCCCAGGCGCGCATGGCGCCGCCGTCGCGCTTTGGCGACAAGGCATTCGAGTGGCTCACACTGGCGATGGCGTCCTCCGTAGTCGTGCTGGTCATCCTGATCGGGTGGGAGTTGTCGGTTGGATCTTCACTCGCCATCAAAAAATTCGGTTTTCATTTCCTCGCTACGTCCACCTGGGATCCGGTCGCAGAAGAATTCGGTGCGCTGCCGTTCATTTATGGAACGCTGGTTTCTTCTGCGATTGCGTTAATCATCGCTGTGCCACTCGGTATCGCAACGGCGGCATATCTGACCGAACTTGCGCCGTTGTGGATTCGACAGCCGCTCACTTCGCTGATCGAAATGCTGGCCGCTATTCCAAGCGTAATTCTCGGACTTTGGGGCATCTTCGTGATGGTGCCGTGGCTCCGGAATTACCCTTTTCCATTCCTCAAACAATACTTTGGTTGGATACCACTTTTCAACGGCCCGATCTACGGCCCGTGCATGTTTGCCGGCGGAATCATCATAGCCGTCATGATTCTGCCAATCATCACGTCGGTCTCCCGCGAAATTTTGCGCAGCGTGCCGGATTTGCAGCGCGAAGCGGCTTACGCGCTGGGCGCTACCCGATGGGAAGCGACCCGCATCGCGGTGTTGAGTTACGCGAAGAAAGGCTTGTTCGGCGCGGTCATTCTCGGTCTCGGACGAGCCCTCGGGGAAACGCTGGCGGTTACGATGGTCATCGGCAACACGCCGCAAATTGTAGCATCGCTCTTCAAGCCCGGATACACGCTGGCCAGTGTGCTGGCCAATGAATTTACGGAGGCGACGACTGACACTTACCTTGGGGCGTTGTTCGAGATTGGGCTCGTCCTTTTTGGAATAACGATTCTGGTGAACCTCCTCGCCCAACTGCTGCTGCGAACGATCGCGACAACATCATCAACACGCGCCGTGCAATAGCCATGCGTTCCAAAAGAACAGACCACCATACCTGGCGCAAAATCAAAAGCGCGCTGGCATCGACGACTGCCTTTGTTTCCGCAATTCTTGTGATCCTGCCATTGGGGCTGGTGTTTTTTCATCTTCTAATTAACGGGATCTCTTCGGTTAACTGGGATTTCTTCACCAAGTTACCGGTGCCGGTCGGGGAAGTCGGTGGTGGGATGGCAAATGCCATCGTTGGCTCGCTGGAACTGCTCGCCATTGCTGGCGCAATTGGAATTCCCGTTGGCGTCCTGGGCGGAGTTTACTTCGCGGAATATGGCTCCGCACGCATCAATTCAGTCCTGCGATTTTTGGCTGACGTCCTCAACGGAGTCCCATCGATTACCTGGGGCGTGGTCGTTTACGGTCTGGTTGTATTGCGGTTCAAAAGCTTCTCCGTGCTTGCTGGCAGTCTGGCGCTGGCACTGATTATGATTCCACTCATTCTGCGCACGACTGAAGAAGTCGTTTTGCTCGTTCCCAACGGTTATCGGGAGGCTGCGCTCGCCCTTGGTGTCAGCCGGTGGCAAACAATCGTCCATATTGTAATGAAGACGGCATCCAAGGGCATCATCACCGGCATCTTGCTGGCTTTAGCACGGATCGGCGGCGAGACCGCCCCGATTCTTTTCACTGCTTTTGGAAACCGGTTTTGGAATCACAGCCTTTTTCAGCCTATCGCCGCGCTTCCGTTGCAAATTTACACATACGCAATTTCTCCCTATGACGACTGGCATCGTCAGGCCTGGGCTGGCGCGCTCGTTCTCGTGACGGGAATTTTTCTCGTTAATATAACGGTTAGGTTCCTGACCCGCGGGCGGGGGGCACCGGTTGCTTAGAACATTCTCAAATGGATAATTTAATCATGGCAACACCTGAACAAAAGGTTACGGAGCGCGTCGAGGGCGCTGCCCAGCCGCCCGCTAGCAGCGAGCCCGCGCCAAAGCTTACTTTTGAGGCGAAGAATGTGTCGATCTGGTATGGAAAAAAGCGGGCCATCGAGGACGTGAGCCTCAACATCATTTCCAAGGCCGTGACAGCGATCATTGGGCCAAGCGGTTGCGGAAAATCAACCTTCCTTCGGGCTCTCAATCGGATGCACGAGCTCACCCCAAGCGCGCGCATGGAAGGCACGGTCCTGCTGCATGGCGAAGACCTCTATTCCAAAACGGTTGATCCCGCGATTGTTCGCCGCCGGGTTGGCATGGTGTTCCAAAAATCAAATCCGTTTCCGACCATGACGATCGGGGAAAACGTGATCTGCGGCTTGCGACTGAACGGAGTACGCAATCACAAATTTCTCAACGAGCGTTTGGAAAAATCACTGCGCATGGCCGCTCTTTGGGACGAAGTGAAAGATGATTTGCACAAGCCCGGAACAAGCCTTTCTGGCGGGCAACAGCAGCGGCTCTGCATCGCGCGCGCGCTCGCCGTGGAGCCGGAAGTCATCTTGATGGACGAACCCTGCTCGGCGCTCGATCCGATAGCTACGGCGAAAATTGAAGAATTGATCAACGAACTCAAGGCCCAATACACAATTGTGACTGTGACGCACAACATGCAACAAGCCGGCCGTATCTCCGATTTCACTGCGTTCTTTTATCTTGGAAGACTGGTTGAGTTTGGACCGACGACAGCGATTTTCACAAATCCAAGTGAAAAACAGACGGAGGATTATATTACCGGGAGGTTTGGATGATATTTCCGAGCACGGCCGCTGGGCGCCCGGCGATTAATGAAAGCAAAGAGTGAGTACCACAATGGCTACACCAAAACATATTCTTGGGACATTCGATGAAGGGTTATCGGCATTGCGCAATAGCGTGCTCATGATGGCTGGTTTGACTGAACGCAGCCTGGAGCGGGCGTTAAAGGGTTTGTTCGATCGCGATGACAATCTGTGCGTCGTTGCCATTGCTGATGACGAAGAGATCGATCAACTCGAGATGCAGGTCGATAAGGATGGCGTGGCGATTTTGTTGCGGTTTCAACCGGTGGCGTCTGACCTGCGGCGTGTCGTTTCCGCCATGAAATTTTCTACCAACCTTGAGAGACTCGGCGATCAGGCAACAAACATCGCGCGTAGGGCGCGGAAATTAAATCAACACCCGCCGCTGAGTGAAGTTGATCTGATCGCACCAATGCGCGAAAAGGCCATGGCCATGTTCAAAGATAGCGTGGACGCTTATGTGCGCGAAGACGTCGAGCTTGCCCGCTCGATTGGTCCGTGCGATCACGCATTGGACGAACTGAATCGCGTTGTTAGTGGGAAATTAATCCAGCGAATGGCCCAGGACCGGGACCAACTTCGCGGGTATTTAAACTTGATGTTCGTTGCCCGAGCGCTTGAGCGCGTCGGCGATCACGCAACGAACATCGCCGAGGACGCAGTCTATGCCGCTAGTGCGGAGGACATCAGGCACCCGTCTTTAACCGCCTCCGCCTGAGACGGCGTTGCGCATGCGTGGCTGATCGGCAATCGTTAAAACATGCCGCAAGCCCAGGCCACTCCGCGCACTGAAGAGAAAAGCGATGCGACCGCTGTTCCGCAGGTTGTCCAAACCCTCCACGACCGCTTTGGCGATCCAAAGAATTTCATCAACCGGGAGCTGAGTTGGCTCGAGTTTAATCGCCGCGTCCTCGAGGAAGCGCAGGATCCTACGCAACCGCTTATCGAGCGGGTTAAATTCCTCACGATTTTCAGTTCAAATCTGGATGAGTTTTTCGAGATTCGTGTAGCCGGGATCAAACAACAGATTAAGAGCGAGACAAGCGAAGTTGGTCCTGACGGCTTAAGCCCCACGGAGCTGTTCGACCGCATCCAGAAGACTGTGCGCGAACTGGTAGTGACGCAATACGCGCTTTGGAAAAACGAATTGCTGCCAGAGCTGGCAAAGCACGGAATTTTCGTGCGCGAAATCGCGGAGTTGTCGGCGAAACGCACTGCCTGGGCAAATCGCTACTTTCAGCAGGAAGTTTTCCCAATGCTGACGCCGCTGGCCGTGGACGCCAGTCATCCATTCCCGCATCTGTTGAACCGCAGCCACAATCTGCTGGTACGAGCGAAAACGCGGCGTCGCGGCGAGCCGCTGCACGCCATTGTTCAAGTGCCGCGCGTTGTGCCGAGGCTCATCCTCATGCCTCGCGGCCCCGGTGCGAACGAGCCGTGGGAATACATTTATCTGGCGTCGCTAATTAAACAGCACATCGCCCAGTTATTTCCCGGCTTGATCCTGGACGGCGTGCATGCGTTTCGCGTCACCCGGAACAGCGATCTCTACATTGACGATGAGGAGGCGGAGAATCTATTGCGAACAATCGAGCAGGAACTGCGACGCACCAGCCGTGGCAATGC
>Ga0307472_100000428_pt1 | contig 14644 bp, 10 predicted proteins | sample atmos_gasesAM5C__2_FD_204582 | JGI IMG/M metagenome (GOLD analysis project Ga0307472, IMG submission 204582) | Hardwood forest soil microbial communities from Morgan-Monroe State Forest, Indiana, United States - atmos_gasesAM5C_05 | ecosystem: Environmental > Terrestrial > Soil > Temperate...
ACGTCGACCGCGCCATGCCGCTCATGGCCGAGCGCGCGCGCAATGTCGCCCAGGCCACCGGAGTCGCGATCGCCATCCTGCAAGGAGATCAGCTCGTCTATCGCGCCGGCAGTGGGAGTTCCGCCGGCTATGTCGGGCGGCGTGTGACCGCCATCCTCAGCGTCTCACGCCACACGAAATCGAAGGCCGAGATTTTGCGTGTCGAGAACGCTCAACGCGATGGGCGGATTGAAGCGGCGATCTGCCGGCAATTTGGAGCCGAGTCACTCCTTATCCTTCCTGTATACGACAACCGAAACCTGGTGGGCGTGATGGAAGTCATCTTCAGTGATGCGCATTCGTTCCAGGAGCAAGAGGTACGCACCTATCGCGTGATGGCCAGTTTGCTGGGCGAGGTCATCGGCCGCGCGGCCCAACCACAGACTCAGAGGGCGGCAACGGAAACTCCCGCCATCCAGCCTGTTCTTGCGAGTATTGTGCCTCAGCCAGGCATCCCGAAGATGAAACCCCCGCGAGTTGTGCAGCCAACCGCGCCCGCGCCGCAATCAGGTTTCAGCATATTAGGCCTGACCAGCGAATCGGTAAGCCTGACCCGCGATCCTCTGGAGTCTCTCCGTAGCGTTGCGGCGCGGCTGACTGCTAATCCAACCTTGCGCCGCGCTTACCGTAGCGCGATTGCTTCTATCTGTTCAATAAGGCTGCCGGAAGTCAGGCTGCCCGAACGCCACCAACTGGATCGTGCGCTGTCCGTGGTAATGCGACCAGTGATACGCGTGCCCTATTACAAACGCTGGGTGGCCTTGACCGTAGTGGTGTTGGCGACTTGGGTCGCTTTCCGGGATCATCGTCCTGCCCCAGCCGCGCCCACTTCGGCCGTAGCCACTGCCAAGGCAGTCGTCCAGCCATCGTCCTTACCCTCGGCTGCGTCCACTGCCGTGCCGGCGAAGGCCTCAGCCGTACCCGCTTTGGCAGTTGTATCCCCCGTTGCGGCCAAGCCTCGCTGGGTGCGAGTCGGAAACGATGAACTCGACTACGTGGGACAGGAGGTGACGGTGCGCTACTTTGGCGTCAAGCCTGCCGCGCAGCTTGCGCCCGCCCAGAGCCGCACCAAAAAGATCGGCAGCGATGTGACCGTGCGTTACTTCAGCCCCATCGCCGTATCCTCGCCAGAGCGCATCCCGAACACTCAAATCCACTACGTCTCGGAAGATGCCGCCGCGCCCAAACGCACCCCAACCTCAACAGCACCACAGTCCGTGGAGCAATAAGACCCGCTTAAGGAATCACGGCCATCGCCTGATTCGAATAGGTGCTCTCAGTCCCGTTTCCCTCCACGGCCGTGACCACATAGAAGTAGGATTTCCCTGCACTCACCGCTATGTCGGTATAGCTCAGGCTTCCGTCCGGACCTGACGTAATTCGCGCATAGGGACCACCGGATACGGTCGAGCGGTAGACGTTGTAGCCCACCACGGCCGTACTGCTGCTGGCGGCCCACGACAGGGTCACACTATGCTGCGCCGCGGGCCCTCCGTTTCCAGCCAGCGATTCGTCCTCCATATAATCTGAGGCATTGCTCGTGAAAGCCAGCGTACCCGTCGCCGAGCCCGAGGACTGCGGCGCGAACGTCACAGTGAACGGAACGGAATGTCCCGCCGGAATTGTTAGCGGAAGAGAGATTCCGCTCACCTTGAATTCCGCGTTCGTGGTGGTAATCGACCAGAGATTGACGGGATTCCCGGTTGCGCTCAACGTGCCGCTCAGCGATTTATTTGCCCCCGTCGCCACGCTGCCAAAGTTCAGAGTTGTTGGCGCCAGCGTCAATTTGCCACGGGGAGCCTCGGCGCCCGAGAGCGCGACGTTCAGTTGTGGGTTTGAAGCCGTGGAACGAACCAGCAGGTCACCCGCATTCGTGCCCACCACGCGCGGCACAAACACGACGCTGAACGTTACGCTGTGCCCTCCTGCCAGGCTCAACGGCAACGTCAGCCCCTTCACCCGGAACGCGGCATTTGACACTTGCACTTGCGAGATGGTGACACTCGCCTTCCCGCGATTCGTCAGGGTCTCGTGCAGCGTGTTCGATGCACCCGGCGGGACCGTTCCAAAAATCAGATGGGTCGGCGAGGCTGCAATGGGACCTCCCGCGCTCGCGATGGCAGAACCTTGTTGCGCGCCTGTTTGGATGGATAGAAGAGCGACAAAAGCCAGCAAGCTACAAGTCCACTGACTTGCCAATCCAGAGTTGTTCACAGTCACACCTATGCGCGTACGCAGGCGCGCACACGCGGGAGATTTGCTTGCCTTCAGTCCCACAGCGAACGCTCGAGACGTACCCCATTCGCGGAGATCTGTGCGCCGATTTTCTTTGGAAGGCTCGCCTCGCGACTAGAGCCCACTCGGACAATCTCAGAAGTACATGCTGTGGAAAATTCCAGACCGCAAGGTGCCCAGGTTCGCGTCCGCTCTCTGGACGCTAACCCGGCTATCGAGGAACTGAGCGAAGCATTGTGACTTGCCCCAGCAGCGAAGCTCAAATGTCTGTCTCCCGTATAATCACCGCGCGTCGTTTCGCACGCCGAACCCGTGGCCGCCAACAACTCTGCTAAATCCGCCATCCGCAAAGCTGGGCTCTTCTATTTCGTCTGGGTCATGTTCTCGTACTGCACCGGAGGCCCGTTCGGCCTCGAGGACATGGTCACCACCTCAGGCCCGGGGCTAACGCTGATCTACCTGCTGGTCATCCCGCTCTTCTGGTCGATCCCCGTTTCACTGGTCTCGGCTGAACTGACCACCGCGATGCCGGTCGAAGGCGGCTTCTACCGCTGGGCGCGCGCGGGCTTTGGCGACCTCTGGGGATTTCTCGCAGGATGGTGGAACTGGTGCGCGTCGTTTCTTCTAGGCGCGGCTTATGCGGTGCAATTCTCCGACTACCTCGGCTTCTACCTGCCCTGGCTTACTGGATGGCGACACTACCTCATCTCTCTTCTGATCGTTGCGCTGATCACCTGGATCAATGTCCGCGGCATTGAAGCCGTCGGCAAATTCGCGACCGCCCTTGAGATTTTCATTCTCATGCCGATCCTGGTGTTGGTCGTGATGGGATTCGCTAAATGGAAGCACAATCCCTTTGTGCCGGTCGTTCCACCGCACCAACCCCTCTACAACGTTTTCGGAGTTGGGCTCGCGCTTGGGCTCTGGCTCTATTCCGGTTATGAGCAATGCTCGACCGTCGCCGAAGAAGTGGAAAATCCCCGGCGCACCTATCCCCTGGCTCTCGCCATCGTGGTCCCACTATCGATCGCCGTTTACTTCCTGCCGACGATCGCGTCGCTCGCCGCGCTCGGGAACTGGCAGCAATGGCACACCCGCTATTTTTCCGACGCCGCTCAACTCGTAGGTGGCCCCTGGCTCGGTTCGTGGATGACCGTGGCTGCTATGGTCACGAACCTGTCGCTGCTGAACGCCACGGTGTTGACCTCCACCCGCATGCCGTTTGCGATGGCCGAAGACGGCTACCTGCCGGCCGCCCTCACCGGCGAACATCCTCGCTTCGGCACGCCCTGGATCGCGATCATCGCCTCGGGCGCGATTTACGGCGGTCTCGCCATGCACTCGCTGACGCAACTCATCACGATTTATAACTGGCTGAGAGTCGCGACCACAGTGCTGACCGTGCTGGCGGCATGGCAACTGCGGAGAAAAATGCCCGAGCTACCGCGGTCCTTCGTGGTTCCTGGCGGAATGCTTGGTCTAATCAGCGCTGTGCTGGCGGTAATTGTGATGAGCGCGGTCGCACTACTGGGAAGCGACCGCTACGGACTCCGCTGGGGACCGGTTGCGTTGGCCGCGGGACCGCTGGTGTACTGGATGCTCGGCCGCCGCTCGAGCCGCGGCGGCCCACCGAATGTCGCTGCTTCGAACGAACTCAGTGCAAGCTCGCGAGTAAGGTCATGATGATGGATCCGGCAATCGCGGCCATCAGAATGTAAAGTGCCGCACGCGCTTCCGAACTCTCCACCACGGAATTAAACATTCGCTCACCCTCAACTGGAGTTGACGCCATCCTGAAACAGCGCGGGATTATACACCGGCTTCGACTCGGTGCAACGGCGGGGCGGTGGAGAGTCGATTAAACTACCGCGAGCTGTGGCGGAAAAATTTCGATAGAGCGCCGACGCTGCACACAGACACGGGGTCCTTCGACTTCTTTCGGCTGCCGCCTCACTCCGCTCAGGATGACAGCATAGAGAACGTGACTGCCAGCCTCGAGGAGTTAACTCACCCAGTCCAAGACCTTGTAATACGCCCCCGCGAAGGGCAGAAACCACGGTTTACCAGTGTATAAACCAAGCGGCGCGCCCGGAAACGGGATGCCCTCGAAGGGATTTTCCGGATTCTCCCCAGCGATGCGTCTGGCCATCAATTCGCCCTGGTAACTCGCCATGGCGACGCCGTGCCCGGCGTATCCCACCGCGTAATAGATCCCGTCCAACTGTCCGGCATGCGGCATGATGTCGAACGCGAAATCGAGCGTCCCGCCCCACACGTACTCGACCTTCGTATCCCGCAGCTGAGGGTAGACCTCCACCATCCCGCGCCGCAGGATCTCACCACTCCGGCGCACCGAATTGCCGCTCTCCGGAAAGAACGCCGCCCGCCCGCCAAACAGCATCCGGTTGTCGGGTGTTAACCGGTAATAATAGATGTAGTTTTTCGAGTCATAGATCATGCGCTTGCGTGGGCTCAGTTCATGCGCCATTGTTTCGGGCAAAACTTCCGTCGTGATGATGTAAGACCCAATCGGAATAATCTTCTTCTGCAGCGATGGCGTCGCTTTCCCTGTGTAGCCGCTGGTCCCGACAAACACATTCCGCGCCCAGGTCGCTCCCCGCGAAGTGGTCAGCTTCCAGCCCTGCGCTCCCTGCCGCGCTTCACGCTCGATCTTCTCGACGCGGGTCTTCTCGAAGACGCAAGCGCCGCTCCGGATTGCCGCCGCACCAAGCCCGGCGACATAGCGCGCCGGGTTCAGTCCCACGCTGCCCTCATCCACCATTCCGCCGTAGTAAATGTCTGAACCGATCTCCGACCGCAGTTCGCTGCGCGGCACGATCTTCAATTCGTGCTTGAACTCCCGCCGGATCACCTCCACCTGGCGCGCGTAGTCATCAAAGTGCGCCTGCTTGCAGGCAACTTCCAGGTGCCCGCAGCGTGCGAAATCACACGCAATGTTCTCCTCGCGAACGATTCTCTCCACACAATCGATCGACGCCACCGACGCCGCATACATTCGCTGCGTCCGCTCGCGTCCATACATCGAGATCAACTGGTTGACCCCGAGCTTCAGGCCAGGCAGCACCATGCCGCCGTTGCGCGAACTGGCTCCCCACCCAATCGTCTCGCTTTCCAGCACCGTGACCTTCGCGCCCGCCTTCGCCAACCTGCGCGCCGCCGACAATCCTGTAAAGCCCGCCCCGATGACCGCGACATCGGCCGTCTCGGGCAGCGCGCGAGCCCCGTCCGTGGCAGGCATCTCCACGGTCGTTAACCAGAAGTTTTGTTCCTTGATCACCGAGTACCTTCCCCCCTTTCTTTGCGACCTTCGCGTTCCCTTTGCGATCTTCGCGGTTAAAGATTTTGTTCTTTGATCGCGGAAGATCAAAAGCTTTTAACCGCAAAGGTCACAAAGAACATCCGCCAAGGACGCAAAGAAAACCGGCGTCATTCCAAGATGCTTCCACAATGAAACATAGGCGCCTTTTCGTCCGAGTTTCTCTGTGGCTTAAGCTTTCCCTTCAGAGCACGGCAGTCTCGTGAATCATCCGGCCTTCGGCAAAGCGCGTGAAGTTTAACAGAGAAGCGTCAATCAGGTCGGTCTTCCCGGTCAAAATCAAGTCACTCAGGATTTTCCCAGTAGCGGGCGCATGCATAACCCCATGCCCGCTGAAGCCATTCGCCAGAAAGAATCCTCGAACCTGGGGAACTTCACCCAGAATCGGATGATGATCGGGCGTCATCTCGTACAATCCCGCCCACGCGCGTTTCGGATTCACCGCCAGGTTCTCAAAGCATGGCACCCGGTCCGCCGCCCGTGTCAGAATTTTTTCGATGAACGAGGGTTCGAATTCGCTCTTGTATCCCGGCGTTTCTTCCGGATCGTTCCACGCCAGCAGGAACCCGAGCGACTCAGGCCGGAAATGAAATCCGTTCGACATGTCGATGATCATCGGTGCCGTGTGCGGAAATTGGTCGAAGGGTTCGGTCGGCACCAGCATTCGCCGCAACGGTTCCACCGGCAGATCCACCTCGACCATCTTCGCAACCTCCGCGGCCCATGGGCCCGCACAATTCACCACTACGCGCGTTGAGAGCGGACCTCGCGAAGTCTCCAACTCGCAGACTCCTCGAGCATCGCGCCGAATTCCCGTGACGCTGGTGTTCTTCCAAAGCTTCGCGCCGTGCTCGGCCGCCCACGTCATAAACCCGATCATCGCGCTATAAGGATCGACAAAGCCATCACTCGCGGAAAAACTCCCGCCTACGATGTCATCTCCCCGAAGCAGCGGGAACATGCCGCGGATCTCATCGCCGGTCACGATGCGCGCATCTTTCAATCCCAGGGCGAGCTGCCGCTCGTAATTCCCGCGCAGGTACGCCATATGCTTATCGCTGGTCGCGCAGAAGAGATACCCTTGCGGCCGGTAGCCCGCCGGATGCCCAAGCCGCTCGTCGAAACCCGCGTAGAAGGGAATTGCGTACAGCGACATCTGGATGTTCACCGGCGTCGAGAATTGCGCGCGCACTCCACCCATGCTCTTGCCGGTAGATCCCTTGCCCTGCTGCGTCTCGCGCTCGATCACCAGCACATCCCGGCAACCCGCGGCAGTGAGGTGATACGCAATGCTCGACCCCACAATGCCACCGCCGATGATGACGACTTCTGCTGTTTGCATATTGGTTCGAACTCTCTGTCAGGAACCGAGCATTGTAATCAAGTTGATTCGCGGTCAGGGGTGGAATTTCGAGTCGTCCATTCTGCGATGCAGTTAAACCCAACCAGATTGCAAGATGACTCTCCTCAGGTTTTGGGCAGCTTGAAGCCCCACTCTCCCCCCGTTACACTTGAAGGGATGCACATGCACGTGCATTCCGGCGCGGGCGCCGGCACCTCGAAGGTGCTCCGGATCTCCTTGTTCGTCACGCTGGCCTACATTGCGCTCCTTGTGATCGCCGGCATTCGCGCGCATTCCCTCGCGTTGCTGTCCGAGGCGGGCCACAACCTCTCTGATTTCCTCGCCCTGCTGCTTTCGCTGGTCGCGTTCTACCTGCAATCGCGCCCGCCCAGCGCGACGAAAACCTACGGCTACCACCGGGCCGGAGTACTGGCCGCCCTGATCAACGCCGGCTCGCTGGTTATCATCTCGTTCTTCATCTTTTATGAGGCCTTCCGACGCGTGCAGAACCCGCAGCCGGTGCATGCCGGCCTGATGATGTGGGTCGCCGGTGCCGGCGTCGTGATGAACGGCATCATCGCCCTGCTGCTCTATCGCTCCGGCGGCGACATCAATATCCGCAGCGCCCTGCTGCACGAAGTCGGCGATACGCTTTCCACCGCCGCTGTCATCGCCGGCGGTTGGGCCATTATGGCGACGCGCCAGTACTGGATCGACTCCGCACTCTCATTCGGCATCGGCGCCCTGATCCTCTGGTCGTCGGTCGGCATCCTGCGCGAGACCATGAACATCCTGCTCGAGGGCACGCCGCGCGGCATGAAACTCGATCGCCTCGAAGCCGCCATCCGTAAGGTGGAGGGCGTCAACGATGTCCACGACCTGCACGTCTGGAGTATTGGCTCGGAGAGCCACGCCCTCTCCTGCCACATCGCCATCGCCGACATTCCGCCTTCCGCGAGCGAGCGCATCCTGCGCGACGTGAAAGAAGTCCTGCAGCACGACTTTCGCGTGGTCCACACCACCATCCAGTTCGAGCACGTCGAATGCGAAGTCGCCCACGGCTGCGTCATTCCCATGAGCGAAGCTGAACATCATCACCATCACTAGCCACGCAGCCTCTCTATGCCTTTTGTCATTCCGATTTATGCCTCTTGTCATTCCGATTTTTGCCTTTTGTCATTCCGAGGAGCGAAGCGACGAGGAATCTCTTTCGCATGACGGCCGACGACTAGGGCCTGTTGGCACGTCACACGCCAATGTGACGACCGTCACCAACTCCTGCCGCCGCGCAGGCTAGCCTACTCTGCCAAGGCCTACGCGCCGGCATGCGGAACAGCCCCGCTGCTTCCTCAACTTTCGTGCCGTACGCCGAATCATCTGTTCGCAGGTGCCCGTATGACATCCACCAAGAACCAACGCGCCGCCTGGCTCGAAGGTCCATCCGCCACCTGTCTGCCTTGCGCCGAGGTCGCGCATCCGTGGCGCCTGATCCTGCTGGGCGCCCCTGGAGTCGGCAAAGGCACGCAGGCGGACCTGCTCCGCCAACGCCTCGGCGCTTGCCATCTTTCCACCGGAGACGTCTTTCGGGCCGCCGCGAGCAGCACTGGCTGTGAGCCCTCGCCCGCCATGACCGCCGCCCTCGACTTCATGCGCCGCGGCGCACTCGTGCCCGATGCGACCGTATGGGAAATGGTGCGCGAACGCGCCGCCTGTCTCCGCTGCCGTGGCGGCTTCATCCTCGACGGCTTTCCGCGTACCCTGGGCCAGGCCGAGTCGTTGAAGAAGTTAATGGAAGACGAGCGTCTCTCGCTGGATGCGGTAGTGAATTATGAGCTGCCCCTCAGCGAAATCGTCGACCGCCTGAGTGGCCGCCGTACCTGCGAGAAGTGCAAGGCGGTCTACCATGTCACACGGCAGCCCTCGCAAACCGCAGGCGTATGCGACCGCTGCGGCGGCCACCTCTTCCAGCGCGAGGACGACCGGCCCGAGTCGGTCAAAGTCCGCATGGAAGCCTACCAGCGCAGCACCGCGCCGCTCATCGAGTTCTACCGCAAGCTTCGCGTATTGCTGCCGATCGAGGCTGCAGGATCCCCCAACGAGATTTGCACTCGCACGATAGCTGCCCTTCAACAAACTCCCGTTCGAGCAGTGTCGTAGCGGGTTGCTTTGTAAATGCCTCGAGCCAAAAAAACGCCCAAGACGAGGGCGTCTGGGCCTAGGTGATTACTTGTCCGTCGCGTGGGTCGCAAGAAACGTCTTCAATGCTTCAGGCATAAAATCCGCGGTGCTGAACGCAGACGGCAAAGCGGACTCGAAGGTCGTCATCCGGAATTGCCCGCGCCCATTCGACAGGATCAGCACAATCGGCGGCTTCCCCGCCGCATGGTTGAAGCTGCTCGCTTCATATCCGTACTGACGATCTCGATAGTTCACGACCGGCCACTCCCCGTTTTCTCCGCTGATGACGATCGTTCGCAGGAAGTAGTCGCGCTCCGTCATGGCCTGCTGCAACAAGCCGCCAATCGGATAGCGATAGTGAAACGCCGCATCATCCGCGCCGGCCGCACGATACGTTTTGCCAGCAAACGAGAGTGCGGCTGCGCCAGTATGCCGCTCCTTGGTAAACAGCGTGACGCCGCCCCGGCGAGCCTCCTCGGCCGACTGCACCAGCCGTCGCAATTCTTCCGCCGGCAACGGAATCTTCGCGGAGTCCACCTCGGGGAAGTTTCTTTCGCAAACAATCTGATCCGCAAAACGCGTGACCTTCACCGTGCGGTCGCTCGCCTGACCACACGCCACCAGCAGATGCTCGTAGTCGGTGGTCGCCATTTGATAATCCCGGCAATCGCCGCAACTGGCGCCTCCGCCGCATTGCTGCGCAAAAAATGCGAGGAACCGCACATGTTTGCGGGTCGTGTCCGCACCATACAGCGCAGTCACGTGATTCAGCACGGAGGTTTCCCCATGAATCCCTTCGGGGACCTCGTACTCGACATTCCCACCGACCACCACGCGCTCCTTGCCATCTTTCTCGAACGCGGTTGCGACCCGCACATTGAAGTGCGTGATGCGCGGATCGGTTCCCGCTTTCTCGGCCGCATCGAGCGCATCGAAAATCTCATCGCGCAGCTTCGCGTCCGTTACCAGCGCCTCCGAGTCCTTGCTTAGCTTCCATTTGAGAGATGTGTCGGCACGCAAGCCCCACCAGCCCGCCAGGACAACCACTGCGGCCAGCAATAAAATCCGTGCTCCCGGCTTCTTTCCGAATTTGTTCATGGGCCAGTCCTTTTATTTCGCTTCGCGAAATCAAAATGCTTTTCCAATGGCTGCGATCTTACTGCCCGTGTCCATCTTGTCGCTGATAAATCTCTTCCACCCGCTCGATCGTGTCCGCCTCTTCCGGCGATTTATCGGGGCGCAGCCGCACGATGCGCGGAAAGCGCAGCGCATACCCGCTCTCGTGCCGATCGGATTTCATGACATTGTTGAACGCGACTTCCAGCACAATCTTCGGCTCCACCTCGCGCCGGAAACCCTGATCATCGACCGTGTGCTCCAGAAACCACTTCGTCATTTCTGCGATCTCTACATCAGTGAGCCCGGAGTAGGCCTTCCCCACGTTGACCAACCGCTCGCCATCGCGCACCGCAAACGTGTAATCGCTGAGCACGCCGATGCGCTTGCCATGGCCATACTCAACCGCCGTCACCACGACATCCAGCGTGGCCAGTTCCCGCTTCATCTTCAGCCACGACTTGCCCCGGCGCCCCGGCGTGTAAGGAGATTTCAGATCCTTGATCATCAGGCCTTCATTGCCCCGCGCCTGCGCTGCCGTAAACAATTCCTCGAGCTCCTCGGGCTTCGAAGCCCGGACAAAAGGAGCGCGGATCACGCGTACAGGTTCGGGCTCGTCTGCCTCACCAAACGCAAGCATCCCCTGAGCTCCCAGCGATGTTTTCCTTCGTGCTCCGTCGTGCCCTTTGTGGTAAATGCCTTTCGCCAGCAGTTCATCGACAATCCGCATCCGCTGGTGCAAGGGACGCTCCAGCAACAACTCTCCCCCGGCATAGAGGACGTCGAACACGAGATACACGACCGGCACGCGACGCATTAGCTCGGCGCTGACTTTCTTCCGCCCCAGCCGCTGTTGCAGGGCGCTGAACGGAAGAGCCCGCCCCGCACCTTCCTCGCTGGAACTCCACGCCACGATCTCGCCATCGAGAATGGCGTCCTGCGGCAATCCCGCGAGCGCATCCGGCAACTCGGGAAACGACTCCGTGATCTCATCCCGCGTTCGCGAAAAGAACCTCACCTCACCCGCGGAAACATGCGCCTGTGCCCGAATCCCGTCGTACTTGTCCTCGACCGAGGCCTGCTCGAAGTAGCTCAAAGCCTCTTCCGCGGATTCCGCCGGGCTGGCAAGCATGAACCCCAGCGGATGAAACATTCGCATGTGCGCTTCCCCGAGCGCGCCCCGCGCCGCAAGCCGAAGGGTTTCGCCAATATCGCCGACCAGCATGTTGGCGCGCTGGACCTGCGCGAGGGTGGCGTCATATGCCCGAGCAATCGCCTCCTCCACCAGGCTTTCCTTCAATCCAATCCGCAAATCCCCGGTCATGATCTTGACCAGGTACTTGGCCTCGAGCGGCGTCGCTCGCTCCAACAACTCCCGCACCAGCGCGCCCTTCGCCGCCGGACCCCGAGCCCCAGCAATCCGCCGGAAGTGGTTCTCAGCCTCAATCGCGCTCAGTTCATGCGTAGGGACAGACGCCCTCGGGAGCCTGCCCTGAGCGGAGTCGAAGGGTCCGGCCGAGCGCACGCCCGGCGTGTTCTCTTCTCCACGTCCCGAGTCCCCGAGCACCTCGGCCGCCACCGCCCCCAAATCCCCAAACCTCCGATAAGCCGCCGACAGCTCTGCCGCACTCTTTCCTGATAACTCCTCCAACACCTGCCCAAGCAATCGTCCGCCGACCTGAAGCGTCGTCTCGTCGTAAGCGGGAAACGGCCTCCCTGAAAGAAACACCGCCGAGACGGACGCCTCCTCGACCGTGCGCGACCTGAAATACTCCGCCACGATCCCAATCTTCAAAAGTTTCTTAGTAGTCCCCGCGATCGCCTCGCAGGTCTCCGCAAATTTCCGCATAGCGCACGTAACGAATGCCCGGTTGCGCGGCGACAGACGCTCCCATGGGTCCAGCATGCCTAGGGACAGACGCCCTCGTCTGTCCAGCCGAGCGAAGCCCGGCTGGCTGTCACCGGCGCCCAAACGGAGCCCGATCAACCGTCTATAAAATCTTCTAACGCTAACATATTCTTGTATTTACACCATATTCCCCGCTGCGCATCACACCCCGCTGTGATACCCTTAATTCCTGCTACTTCCCCTCGGAAGTATCATCTAACGAGCATGCGTTATTTCGGCAAATTGTGGCGTTTTCTGGTGGCCCTGCAGCTTCTGCCGGCGCTCGAGAGCGGTGAAGAGACGCTGGTGGGCGGCCAGGCCGTCCTCGAAGGCGTCATGATGCGTTCGCCTCACGCCTGGGCGATCGCGGTACGCAAGCCCTCCGGAGAAATGGCCACCCATAGCGAACCTCTGGAACGCCCCTCCGAAAAGCATAAATGGATGGGATGGCCCGTGGTTCGTGGCGTGATGACGCTCGGCTATGCGATGTCGCTCGGGTTCCGCGCCCTGCGCTTCTCCGCCGATGTGGCGCTGGAACAGATCGCGCCCGACAGCAAAGGCAAGAAAGTCGAAATCAGCGGCTGGATTGCCGCCGTCAACATTGCCATCTCGGTCGGCTTCTTTATCTTCACCTACAAGTTCCTGCCGCTGCTCGCAGCCACCGAACTCAAGCGCGTGAACCCGGTCTTCGCGAACCCGATCCTCTTCAACGTGGTCGATGGCATTATCCGCATCGTGCTGTTCCTGCTCTTCATCTGGGGCGTTTCGCTGATGAAGGACATCCGCCGCGTCTACGAGTATCACGGCGCCGAACACAAGACGGTGTTTGCCTTCGAGAATGGCGACCCGCTCCAGACCGGAGCCGTGCAGAAGTATTCGACCTATCATCCTCGTTGCGGCACCAGCTTCCTGATGACGGTGATGATCTTCTCGATCGTCGTCTATATCGTGGCGAATGCAATTTTCCCGGTGACGACGTTCTGGGCTCGTTTCGTCACGCGCATCGTCCTGCTGCCGGTGATCGCCGGCCTCTCCTACGAAATTATTCGTTTCGCCGCCAAACATCGTGGCTCGCTGTTCGCCCTTATGACCGCTCCCGGCCTCTGGCTGCAACGAATCACAACCCAGCCTCCCGCCGACGACCAGGTCCAGTGCGCGATCGTCGCGCTCGACCAGGCCATGGAACTCGAAAAGCAGCACGGCGGGGAACTGGTAATCGCTTAGGGGGGCCTCCCCCCTCTTGTCTTCGGTCTTCGGTCGTCGGTCGTCGGCTTAAACCCACTCTCCAGCCGGCATGCAGACACGACATGCATCACACACGACATGTTTAAATATCCTTGGTAGAGTGGACCGGTGGACACTAACGTCGTCTCGGGAGGTGTCCATGTCATCATCGTCGTTTCGAGACTTGAGAGTTTGGCAAGAAGCAATGAAGCTGGCGAGTGGGATTTATCGGGTGACCGCGAATTTTCCAAAGCATGAACTTTACGGGCTGAGTCAGCAGATGCGACGCGCTGCGGTTTCCGTACCGAGCAACATCGCCGAAGGCAAAGGCCATCGCTCGGACAAAGGGTTTGTAAATTTCCTCTTCCACGCACGAGGCTCTTTGCTGGAACTCGAAACGCAAGTGGAAATTGCGCGTGATCTGGAATACCTCCCACCCCAAGAGACTGAGGTTCTCTTGGGCCAAACGAAAACTGTGGGCAAAAGCCTGACGGGGCTGATTAACGCATTGACTAAGTCCGGGAACTCGTACTCGGCAGCGCCTTGTTTCGCCGACGACCGACGACCGACGACTGACGACTGACGACTGAACCCATGTTCGAGAGACTCGACCAACTCGAATCGCGCTACGAAGACCTGACCCGGGCGCTCGCTTCGCCGGAGATCGTCACCGACTCGGCGAAATACCAGAAGACCGCCAAGGCGCATAGCGAACTCTCCGACATCGTCGAAAAGTATCGCGAGTACAAGGACCTCACGCGCGGCATCGTCGAGAGCAAAGCCGTGCTCGCCGACGAAAAAGATCCCGAGATGCGCGCCTACGCCCAGGAAGAACTCACCCAGCTCGAAGCGCGCGTTGCCCAGGTGGAAGCCGACCTCAAGGTCCTGCTGATTCCGAAAGATCCCAACGACGAAAAAGACGTTATCCTCGAGATCCGCGCCGGCACCGGTGGCGACGAGGCAACGCTTTTCGCGGACGAGATGTTCCGCATGTACTCCCGCTACGCTGAAACGAAAGGCTGGAAGGTGGAGGTTCTCTCGACATCAGAGTCTTCCGTGGGCGGCCTCAAAGAAGTCATCGCCATCATCGAAGGCAAGCGCGTCTATTCACAACTGAAATACGAGAGCGGTGTCCATCGCGTGCAGCGCGTGCCCGCTACCGAGCAGCAAGGCCGCGTGCACACTTCCGCGGTCACGGTCGCGGTGCTTCCTGAAGCTGAGGACGTCGATATCAAGATCGAAGCCAAAGACCTGCGTATCGATACGTTTTGCTCGTCCGGCCCGG
>Ga0307472_100000430_pt1 | contig 14595 bp, 9 predicted proteins | sample atmos_gasesAM5C__2_FD_204582 | JGI IMG/M metagenome (GOLD analysis project Ga0307472, IMG submission 204582) | Hardwood forest soil microbial communities from Morgan-Monroe State Forest, Indiana, United States - atmos_gasesAM5C_05 | ecosystem: Environmental > Terrestrial > Soil > Temperate...
GCACCAGCTCTGGTACGTCGGGGTGGAAGAAAAAAAGCCAGTTCTTGTTGACAAAAGCGAGTACGGAGACATTAACGACGCAAGCTGGTCGCCGGACAGCTTGTGGCTTACGTATTCGAAGCCACATCGGCGTGGGTCGAGCGACGTATTTCTTTATTCGCTAGGCACAAGGAAGGTCTCGAAAGTTTCCGGCGGCTTTTATAACGACAACAATCCGGTGTTCGATCCTGGCGGGAAATACCTGTTTTTCATCTCGACTCGATATTTCTATCCAAGCGCCGGGCAGCTCGACCAGCGGTACAACTACTACACCACTGACGGAATCTTCGCCGTGACGCTGAAGGCTGATGAGGCTTCACCTTTCAAGCCCGAGAGCGATGAGGAAAAAGCGGCGGACGAAAAGAAGGATGAAAAGAAAGAGGAGAAGAAAGACGAGAAGAAATCCGCGGAAGCAAAGAGCGGCGAGCAAAAGACGGAAGAGAAGAAAGAGGAGAAAAAGGAAGAGGCGGTCAAGCCGATTCAGATTGACCTGGAGGGCATCGGCAATCGCGTCGTTCCCGTGCCCATCGAGCCGGGGATTCTGGGAGGCCTTGCTGCCCGCAAAGACAAGCTCTTCTACGTTGACGTTCCGCAAGAGACGCGGCAGTTCGTCCCGGGAGCTCCGCGGCCACCCAGGAACGCCCTGCACCTGTATGACATGGCCAAGCGCGAAGATAAAGTTTTGCTGGACGGGATCGACGGATACGACCTGGACAAGGAAGGCAAGAAGGTCATTTACAAGGCGGGGCCCGTTTACGGCATCGTGGACGTGGCGCCGGGAAAAGCGAAGGTCGGCGACGGCAAGCTGAACTTCGGCGAAATGCAAGTAAAGGTAGATCCGCGGGAAGAATGGCGGCAGGTGTTCCACGAAGCGTGGCGAATCGAGCGTGATTTCTTCTGGGATCCCGCTATGACTGGCCACGACTGGAAGAAAATCGGTGTGCGCTATGAAGCCCTGCTACCTTGGCTAGTGGACCGCAGTGATTTGAATTACTTGATTGGCGAAATGATTTCGGAATTGAGCACTTCGCACACGTACGTGGGCGGAGGAGATCAGCCGCAATGGACGCACGTCAACGTGGGGATGCTGGGAGCGGACTTCGAGCCGGATGGCGGCTACTTCCGCATCAGCAAGATTTATCCCGGCGAGAACTGGAGCGAAGCGACGCGCTCGCCGCTCATAGGGCCCGGGCTGAAAGTGAAGTCGGGCGATTACCTGATCGCTGTGAACGGCCAGGAAACGCGCTCGGACCGTTCCGTTTATGCGTATTTCCAGGACCTCGCTGGAAAACTGGTCACGCTGAAAATCAACAGCAAGTCCTCGCCGCAAGGCGCGTGGGAAATTACCGTGAAGCCCACAAATAGCGAAGCGGGCGTACGTTATCTCGATTGGATTCAGGCCAACCGGCGCAAAGTCGAGGAGGCTACGGGCGGGCGCATCGGCTACATGCATGTGCCGGATACCAGCTTCCAGGGCATCATCGCGTTCGACAAGCAGTTCGCCGCGCAGCTCGACAAGGATGGCATCATTGTGGACGAACGGGACAATTCGGGCGGGCAGATTCCGGATTTTTATACGGAGAAGCTGAAGCGGCAGTTGCTTGCGGTGGTCGCGCCGCGTGATACGGCGGATGTTCCCTGGCCGCCCGTAGCGATTTACGGGCCGAAGGTGATGATTGTCAACGAACTGGCCGGCTCCGGTGGCGATGCGTTTCCGTGGTTCTTTCATCGTGAAAAGATTGGGCCGATTGTCGGCACGCGCACCTGGGGCGGATTGGTAGGAATAGGCGGAGGGCAGCCGTTGCGCGATGGAGGATTTGTGACCGCTCCGGGCTTCGCTTTCTTCAGCAGCGATAACGGCGGAGAGTGGATTGTCGAGCAGCATGGCGTGGACCCGGATTATGTCGTGCCCCAGCGACCTGACCTGGTGGTGAGCGGGCACGATCCGCAGCTGGAAAAGGCCATCGAACTTGCGAAGGATGCTTTGAAAGACTACAAAGGTGTTCCGCCGCGGCCGAAGTATCCTTCGGTCAAAGAATGAGGGCGGTTAAAGAATAAGCGTTCCCCAGAGTACGAAGTGGCAGTTCATCCGAGTCTCCTGTTCTGACCGCCAGCCGGGTGGCGCAGAACGCGTTTGCCGGAGGAAGAGCAACTCTGACGAATAGCGAAGCGCGGCGGTGCTTGCTGTTCTAATCATGGTCGCTTCTCCTCTCTGGCTTGGCGTCCCGAGCCACCCACAGGGGTTTTGGCTAGCGGAGCCGGTAGCACAGGCCATTGTGTCTCGACACCTTCGTCGCCTGTGCCAATTCCCTTTCAAAACCTCACTGCCGGCGCTGCGGCTTGCGTTGCGGAGTGCCTGTTGCTGCAGGCGGCGGATCGTCCGATCCATCATCGGAACCGCTGTTGCTATTTCCGAGGGTGGCGTTCGTAAACGCCGACCGCATCACGTCGGCGGCGAAGAAATTCTTTCCATCCATGGGCACCATCATGATTTGCAGCTTGTCGGAGAGCCTTTCTGCAATGATTTTCTGAACGAGCATGGGGTTTTGCTTCAACACGGCTGCTTCGTACTTCATGCGCTCGGCGTCCGCAGCAGCTGTCACGCGAATGCGGTTGGCCTCCGCATCGGTAAGATGCATGGCGTCCGCCTCCGCTTTTGCTTGCAAAACGCGGACTTGCGCCTGAGCCTCAGCTTGCTTGACGTCGCGTGATTTTTGCGCCTCCGCCTCCAGCTCCGCGATTTTTACTTCTTTCTGCTTGATTTCCTGTTCGGTGCCGAGCCGCTCGTTTTCCTGTTCTTTTAGCAAAAGGCCTTCAAGCCCTTTTGCATATTCAGCGGGCAACTGAAGGTCGCGGAGAAGTACTTCGCGAACCAGGATGCCGTCGCTGGCGAGCCGCGCAGTGATGGCTTCGGCGGCCTTGGTGCGCAGTTCTTCGCGCTTGGTGGCAAAAATCTCCCGAGTCATATAGTTGGGCGCGAGTTGGCGGTAGATCGTGGAAACAACGGGAGCCACGACCTGCTCGCCCACGGGTTGCGGCAAATTCGTGTGAATGGAATCCAGCCGCTTGGCATCCAGCCGGTAACGCACAGAAACGGCCAGGCCAATGTTCAACCCTTCGCGCGCTTGCACGTTCAGAACGTCACCTTTGAGCTTCGGATTCTCGGAAGCCAGAGTCGTGTAGACCTGTTCGCGCGTGTCGTAGATGGCGATGGAATCGACCAGTGGCGCAATCAGGTGCACGCCGGGATACAGCGTACCGGGACGAGCGCCTGAAATCTGGCTGACGCGGACGCCTGCCGCTCCATCGGGAATCACTGCGATCGCTTCGGTGATCAGGATCGCTAGCGCACCAACTGCTGCAAGCTGCAACGCCAGCCGCGCCCGCACCGGCCGAAAAGGGCGGCCGGCCAACGGCCCCACCTCCGCAGCCGCCTCTCCGCCTGCGCGCCCGCGTAGCAACCGGCGAAGCTGTGTGGCGAGGAAGACGTCATAGGCAACCAAGGCCCCTGCGCTGCCAAACAAGCCAACTCCAAGAATCATCAAGAGGTATTTCAAAGCCAGCATCGAGGTACTCCCTTCCATTTCATCCCCGGTGCGCTGTGGTGGATAGGGCCGCCGCTCCGCCGCTCGCGTTGGGCCGGGCAACCCGGTGGCACAGGCGCTGGGGTTGCCTGTCTCCACCTCTGGGGTTAGCGATTGGCCGCATAGGCACGGGCCAGTTGCGCGGTTCCGCGAACCAACTCCGTGCGCGAAGGAATCCTCCGGGCCGTGGCCGGGTGCATCAGCACGAATGCGACGCGGAGAAACATCCAAGAGAGAGCAGCGGCAGCAGCGACGGCAAACATCGTCGCGATGGCGAGTATGGCGAAGTCGAGCATGGTAATCATGACGTACCTCCCGTAATGCAACCTCCAAGTGGCAGCAGGCAGGCCAATCTCAAATCCATTGAAAATAAAGGCCTTATTGACTGAAAGAAATGCAGAGCCTGTGGACTTGCGAACACGCTGTGTCGGGACTGACGCAAAGGCTCCCGCAGACCGTTTTGCCGCTACAGGAATTCGCGCTAGTGTAGATTGAGAGGTTGGCGGGCAAATGCTGTGCTTGCAGCGCCGCCTCGACGGAAAAGCGCTGGCCAATGCCCATTCGAACCACCGGCTTTCGAATCGCTAGAATCCTGGGCATTCCCATTTATCTGGACGCCAGCTGGCTGCTGATTTTTGGCTGGATCACCTACCAACTTTCTAAAATCGTCTTACCGCAAATGCATTCCAAGTGGACGCCGAATCAATACTGGTCGGTAGGCGTTCTGACCAGCCTTCTGTTCTTCGCATCTGTGCTTTTTCACGAGCTGGCGCACAGCATGGTAGCCCTCTATTACAAAATCCCAGTACACTCCATCACGCTGTTCATTTTTGGCGGGATCGCCCGCATTGGAAAAGAACCTTCCAAACCAATTCAGGAATTCAACATCGCAGTCGCGGGGCCACTTGCCAGTTTTTTCCTGGCCGGCCTATTCGGGGCGATGGTCTTGTTATTCCCTTCGGATCAAAGAATAGGCGCGCTTGGTAAAATCCTCGGCGGAAGCAACTTCATCCTCGCGCTCTTCAATCTGGCGCCGGGATTTCCTTTAGACGGAGGAAGAATCTTTCGCGCTATCGTCTGGGGAATCACCAAGGATTTCTCCCGCGCCACGCTGATTGCGGGGTCGAGCGGCAGAGTGGTTGCCTACGCGTTGATGGGCATCGGCGGCTACGAGGTTTTTTACAAAAATGATTGGTTTTCCGGACTCTGGCTGGGAGTGATTGGATTGTATTTGCTGAACGCCGCCCAACAAAGCATTGCACAAATGACGATCCGCGACGCGCTAGCGGGATTGCATGCTTCGGACGTAATGAGCCACGAAGTTCCCACGATTGACGGGCACATCACACTCGAAGAATACGGCGCGGAGGTGCTGCGGACGGGGCGGCGCTGCCACTTGGTACTCTCGGGCGACCGGCTCGTTGGCATGATGAATGTCCACATGCTGAATGCAGTTCCCCGCGGGGAATGGCCCCACAACTCAGTGCAGGCTGCGATGATTCCGCGAGACAAAATTCAGTGGACTTCACCGGACGAGCCGCTTCTGCGCCTGCTCGAGCGGTTGTTGAGCGCGGACATCAATCAGATGCCCGTGGTCAGCGGCGCTACGGATGAAGCGCCGCAAATTGTGGGAATGGTTACGCGGGATTCGATTCTGCGGGTGATGCAAACCCATTCGGAACTGGCTTCGCAGTTTTCGAGCAAGTAGCCTAGTCGGCACTCATAGCCTGGGGCACTGGTGAGACGCTTTCCTTTTTCCGCCGCTGCCGCGACTCCAGCACCACGCGCACTCCATAGCGGGGCCGCAGCGTAATGGAGGCCAGCGGGACAACCGGATGATTCGGCACCAGGCGCAGCCGGTACTTTTGCGCGATGGTCGCGAGAATCAGCGTCGCTTCCATCAAAGCAAAGGAGTTGCCAATACACTGGCGCGGCCCGCCGCCAAACGGAAAATACGCAAAGCGCGGAATGCGCTTCGCGAAGTCCCCATCCCAGCGTTCGGGCCGGAATTTTTCCGGCGTGTCATACCAGCGTGTGTCACGATGGACAACCCATTGCGCCATGGCAACACCCATCCCCTTTTTCACGGCATACCCGCCAAGCTCGTGGTCTTCAACCGCGATGCGCGCCAAGCCCCACGCGGGGGGATAAAGGCGCATGGATTCCGTGATGACATTAGCGGTATAGGGAAGGCGCGCGAGGTCGTCCATCGAAGGCGGGTGGCCGCCGAGAACTTCGTCGAGTTCGGCGTGCAGCTTCGCTTCCACCGCAGGATTTTGCGCGAGCAGCCACCAGGTCCAGGAAAGTGAAGCGGCGGTGGTTTCATGCCCGGCGAGGAATAGCGTGATGGTTTCGTCGCGGAGATGTTGATCCGTCATGCGCGAGCCATCCTCGTCCTGCGCGTGAAGGAGCATGGAAAGCAGGTCCCCGGCATCGCCGCCGGAAGCGCGCCGCTCATTGATGATGCGGTAGAGAATATTCTCGATGAACGCAATTTCCCGTTTGATTCGGAGATTGGTAGGCGTGGGCACCCAATGCGGAACAAAGAGAGTGCGCCGGAAGTTCGCACCAAGTTCGAGGAGAAGCTCAAGTGATTTGCCGACGTCTTTGGTGTCCCGCGCGACATCGGCATTGAACAGCGTTTTCGCGACGATTTGCAGTGTGAGCCGCATCATCTCCTGATGCACGTCGCGCTCCTCCCCGGCCCGCCAGCCCCCCATGATGCGTTGCGTATACTCGACCATGGTGTCTGCGTACGCTGCGACGCGTGCGCGGTGGAACGCCGGCTGCACTAAGCGCCGCTGCCGCAGCCAGAAATCCCCTTCGCTGGTGAGCAGCCCTTCGCCAAAAACGTGCCGGTTCGCCCGCAAGACCCGACCCTTGAAGTACCGGCGCGGATGGCCGACCAGCACCTCTTCGATCAGGTCCGGGTGATTGATGAAAATGTTGCGAAAATTGACGACGCGTATGCCGACGATGTCCCCGTAGCGGGCCAATTCGGTAAACATTTCCAGCGGGCTTTGTTTCAACGCGCGAAAGGACCAACCTTTGAGCCCGCTGTAAGGCCCGGGGGGGAATTTGTCGCGGCGAAACCACATGGCTCCATGCTAAGCCCTGTGTCTCTGAGGGTCAACGCGTGTGAGTTTTGCGGGCTAAATACTACTCTGCACGCACCGCGCGAATCAGGAAGCCTCCACTACGGGAATCCAAGGTGACCTGCGCGAGTCCTGCGGCCTTCAGACGTTGCATTGCCGTCGCCGGATCCAAGGGCACGAAGGTGCTCCTGATGTGAGCGACTCGATGAATCCAGCCGTTCGGAATATCGAAAGCAAGAAAAACGCCGCCCGGTCGAAGCACGCGGTGAACCTCTGAAAAAGCGCGGTCTTGCAATTCCGGGGATTTCAGATGATGCAGCACGAGGATGGCGATTGCGGATGAAAACGTGGCGTCGGCGAAGGGCAACGCTGCAGCATCACCCTGAATTACATCGACGTTCGAATAGACGGCGCGCTTGCGAAGCTTTAGCGCACTTGAATGATCGTATTCCAGACTCGTGACGCGGGGTGCACGCTGCGTCAGCTCCATGGTCGCGGGCCCGGCTCCGGCACCCAGTTCCAATACATGCTCACCCAGCGCGGAACCCTGCAGCATCCACGGAAGCAATTCCCGCCGGGTCAGATAACGCCAGAGCGCTGACCCGCAATACCATTTTTCAAAAGAATTCATCCGAGCCTCACGGTTTCTACTTTATCGTGAGGAATGGGCTATTGCAGCATTGGCCGAATGCGGCGAAGCGCGGACGCGAATTGGTCGGCGTTATAGGCGGAGGGATTCTCGAGTTGCTGGAAGAGGCTGTTAATCGCCGCACGGACTTCGGCGGCATTTGCCGGTTTGGTTTCGCGGCTGTAGGCAATGTAGAGCGAATCCAGCGCCATGGTCGCCTGCTCTGCGGCGCGCTCGTCGGCCAGCGCGATGTACTCGGCATCATCGGGAATGCGCTGCAGCATTCGCAAGACAATGGCCTGGTCATACTGCATGGTGGCGAGCCGTTCCGCAATGCGCTGAGCCAGTGGCGCTGCCGCGGAAGCCGCTGCGGCCACTGCGTTTCGGTCCGGATTGAGCTTGCTCATCTCATCGCAAACGAGAAGTACTTGACGATCAAGTTCCTGAGCGCTTACAGAATCAATCTGCTTCGCCAGCAAACGAAATACCGCGTAACGCGAAGGGTTCCACGCGGGATCGCCCGGGCGATGCCCTACGTAGCCATGTTCCTGCCGCCAGCTGTCCTTGGCAGGCCCAAGAGCATGGTGGCATGCGAAACAGGAAAGCTCGGAGTATTCAGGCCAAACATCTTTTTTGTCGAAGCGCTCGTTTTTTACCCGCCAGGTCAACCGTTCCATTGCCGCGCGCAATTGCACCGCCTGACCCGCAGCCCACTCGCGCACGCCGGACCACGCCGCGTCTTCCACCGGCTTTCCCGGCTCCGATTCGCGCGGAACCTTCCAGTGCCGCGGCATAACCGCTGAAAACGAGTCCAGCTCGAAAAATAAATCCGGATGCCCTGCGGCGATCATTTCGTGATCGACAAATTTGTTTTTCGTGCCGAGATGGCATTCCAGGCATTTCTCGGTGCGATGATTCACGTTGCCCGTGTCGGTCATCCCCAGCGCAACCGATTTTTCGTGCGCCCAGGAGCGTGTAGTGTGCGGGCCAAGCCAAGCCGAGGCGGGTCCGTGACAACTCTCGCAGGACACGCCTTCAGAAATTTCAAACGCGCGCCCGCGCTGCTCCGGCGTTGTGTAAAGCGCGTGGCACGCCAGGCATTTCGCAGTTTCCTCGGCCTTCGTACCCAATTTCAAGATGCGCGCCATACGCTCGCCGACGTCACCGGCTAAAGCCTGGTACGCGCGGCTGTGCTTGTCCTGGAGAATCCAGGTGGAGTACTCGTTCTGGAAAATGCGGCTCCCTGCTATAGGTTTCACGCTTCCGTGGCAACTCGTCGCCGCGCAGGATCCAGGACCGATGTATTTGACGGGCTCTTTCTCCTGGGCTCGCAGCAAAGGGAGCGTCAGGAGCGGCAAACAGGCGAGGGTGGAGAGTAGAATGAACTTTTTCGCGTTGTACATTCAGAGTGCCGGACGAATCTGTTCGCTTATAACGTTTGCGGCGCAAAGAAGTCAACGGATTGCGTTGTCTTTTTAGCGACGCGCTGCGAAAAGCGAAACTGGCGCTATTTACAGCACGCTTTACGCTCAGTAGTATGCAGGGGATTCAGCACTCCAAGTTGCGCCGCGCATTCTTCTCGCAGCAGGCGCGGTTTTGTGCGCGAGACGGGACGACGTGATCTTCGACGACCTTCGGGCCATCCAGCTTCGCTACGGCTTCCTGCCCAAGGCGGAGCTCGAAGGACTTTCCCGCCGCACGCAAACTCCGCTCTACCAGATTCACAGCGCCGCCAGCTTCTTCCCGCATTTTCATCTTGCGCCTCCTGCCAAAGCGGAAATTCGTGTTTGCGCAGACATGAGCTGCCATCTCAACGGCGCATGCGATCTGCGAGCCGAATTGGAGCGGCACTTCGCTGGTTCTCGCTCTGAAGACGTGCAAATTCGCGATGTTTCCTGCCTCGGGCGCTGCGACCGCGCCCCAGCGGTTTCGATCAACGATGAGATCTTCACGAATATCACCCCTGCAAGTGCTGAGCAGGTTGCACGCGACGCCCTTCGCGGTGAGGACGTTAGCGAGCCGCATGCGGTGCAAGGGCATGTAGCATGCAAAGCCGATCCTTATAATGACGACGAAAAATACGGCGTGACGCGTAAGTTCGTGCTATCTCGCGCCTGGGACGACGTCTTGGTGCAACTCAAAACCGCCGAACTTCGCGGCATGGGCGGCGCCGGTTTTCCCACGAGCATGAAGTGGGATCTCGTGCGCAAACAGACCGATCCGGTGAAGTTTGTCGTCTGCAACGCGGATGAGAGCGAGCCCGGCACGATCAAAGACCGCTTCATCATGACCAACCTGCCACACCTGGTCATCGAAGGCATGCTCATCGCCGGTCTCGTCACGGGAGCGAAGCGCGGCATCCTCTACATCCGCCATGAATACGCACAACAGGAAGAGATCCTTGGCGAAGAAATTCGCCGCTGCTATCACGCAGGCTTGCTCGGCAAGAAAATTCTTGGCAGTGATCTCGACTTCGACCTCGAAGTGTTTGTCAGTCCCGGTGGCTACATTTGCGGAGAAGAAACCGCGCTCCTCGAGGCTATCGAAGGTCATCGCGCCGAGCCGCGCAACAAGCCGCCGTTTCCCGGGCAAGTCGGGCTCTGGCAGAAACCAACAGTCATCAACAATGTGGAAACGTTCATCAACGTGCCGCAAATTCTGGCGCGCGGCGCGGACTGGTTTGCCGCGCAAGGTGCCAACGGCTCGCGCGGCCTGAAATTTGTTGGCGTCAGTGGGCATGTGGCACGACCCGGCGTTTTCGAAGTTCCGATGGGCACGCCCATGCGCGAGGTGATTTTCAAGTACGCGGGGGGCGTTCGCAGCGGCCGTTCGTTGAAGGCGTTTGCTCCTTCGGGCCCATCGTCAGGTTACCTGCCTGCTTCGATGGTGGATGTGCGGCTCGACTTCAAGGCGCTGGCCGACGCTGGTTCCATGCTTGGCTCCGGTGCCATCGTTGTTTGTGACGACACCACCTGCATGCTGGATATGGCGTTGAACGCCGTGCGTTTTTATCGCAACGAATCGTGCGGGAAGTGCGTCCCCTGCCGCGTTGGCTCGCAAAAAATGGCCGACCTGCTTGTGAGATGGATGGAGGGTTCTGTTTCCGAGCCGGAGTATCGCGCTGATCTCACGCTTCTTGATGATCTTTCTCAGGCCATGAGCCAGACCTCCATTTGTGGCCTTGGCCAGATTGCTCCGGCTCCCATTCAATCCGTCCTGAAACATTTTCGCGCGGAAATCGATGCTCACGTTCTGAAGGGACAGTGCCCGAGCGGGATTTGCTTCACCGCCGCGTCGCGCGCGGGAGAAGCTCAGCGCGTGGGAATTCGTCCTTGATTATGACGACTTCAGCGACACCTCCGGGAATGATAGACATCAGTATCGACGGGAAATTCGTGCGTGTGCCCAACGGAACCACCGTTTTCGACGCCGCGCGCATGAATGACATCAGTATTCCCACACTGTGCCACTTGCAAAACCAAACTCCAGTCGGCGTCTGCCGTCTCTGCGTCGTGGACACTGGCGCGCGTGTGTTGTCGGCATCGTGCGTACGTCCGGTCGAGCCGGGCATGAAAGCTGTTTCTAACTCAGAAAAAGTCTTGCGCGCGCGCAAAACGCTGCTCGAATTGCTGATGTCCGACCATCCTTCGCCCTGCGCGCGTCAGGAAAAGTCCGGTGACTGCGAGCTCGAGGCGCTCGCAAAGGCCGCAGGCATCGCTCAACCGCGGTTTGCGAAACGCACGGTCGCCCGCGGCGAAGATGATTCTTCACTCGCAATCGCCGTCGATCACGATGCTTGTATTCTTTGTGACCGCTGCATTCGCGGCTGCGACGAAGTCAAAAATAATTTCGTACTTGGCCGCATGGGTAAAGGCTATTCCGCGGGGATCGCTTTCGACCTGAACGCGCCGATGGGCGATTCCACGTGCATCTCCTGCGGTGAGTGCATGGTTTCCTGCCCCACGGGCTCACTGACCAATAAAGGTGTTGCCGGCACTACGGTGGCCGCCCCCGGTGCAACCGCGGAAGTCTTAAGAGCGGAAGAGCTTTTGCAAATTCCCGTTTTTAAGGGCGTTTCTGGGACATTTCTTGAACTAAATCGCGGCGCCATCGTTAAGCGCCACTTCCGTCGGGGCGACGTCATTTGCCGCGAGGGTGAATTCGGTTCCACCGCGTTCTACATGGTGGAGGGTCGTGCGCGGGTTTCCATTTCTTCGCCGATTGCGCACGTCAAAACCCAAGGCGGTGCCAAAGGTTTCTTCAAGCGGCTGACCAGCACGCTGGTTGGCCGCGACGAAGACAAGCGCGAAGATGAAGCGCCCGACCGCATGATTCCCATCGATGCTTCCGTGGACCTTTCTTACGGCAATCCCGTCGCGGAGTTGGGCCCCGGCGATTTGTTTGGAGAAATGACTTGCATGAATTTCTATCCGCGGTCCGCTACGGTCCTCGCGGAATCTGATGTGATCGCCCACGAAATGCTGCGCAATGTTCTCGACATCATGCTCAAGAACAAGACCTTCCGCGCGCAGCTCGACGAAACCTACCGGCGCCGCGCCCTCGAAAATCACCTTCGCGGCGTGCCCATGTTCGCGGATCTGTCGGCAGACTTTATTGCCCATCTCAAAGAAAGCGTGCATCTCCAACGGTTCGCTCCGGGTCAAACCATCGTCCAACAAGGCGAAGCCGCCGACAGTTTTTACCTTGTTCGTATCGGCTTCGTGAGAGTCTCAGAAAGTTATCCCGGCGGTGAGATGGTTCTAGCTTACCTTTCGCGCGGCGACTACTTTGGCGAAATCGGATTGCTCGGCGGTGGCGTTCGCACTGCCACTTGCACGGCGCTCGATCACGTCGAACTGGTGCGAATTTCCGGCGACGATTTTCGCGATATGGTGGCGCGCTTCCCCAGCGTTCGCACCGGCCTCGAAGCTATCGCGGCGGAACGCAGCGCTGCCAACCAGCAGCGCCTGCAAATGGTCCACAGCGTTCCCATCGATCAATTCCTATCACAAGGGTTAATGGAAGCGCAGAGTCTGCTCATTCTCGATCTTCAAAATTGTACGCGCTGCGATGCTTGTGTGAACGCCTGCGCCGACGCGCATGATGGTGTCACGCGACTCGTGCGCGACGGTTTGCGCTTTGACCGGTATCTCGTCGCCACGAGTTGCCGCCAATGCCGCGACCCGCTTTGCATGGTCGGCTGCCCGGTTGGCTCGATTCGGCGCCGCAATTCGCTCGAAGTCATCATCGAGGATTGGTGCATCGGCTGTGGGCTCTGCGCGCGTAATTGCCCTTACGGCAATATCAACCTGCATCCGTTCGAAGTGCTGGCGGACGATCCGGAAAATGTCGGGCGCAAGAAAGCGGTCATCAAGCAGAAAGCAACTTCCTGCGATCTCTGCACGCACTTGAAGGAACCAAGCTGCGTTTACGCCTGTCCTCACGACGCCGCACATCGCGTCGACCCAAAAACATTTTTCGCCGACATGCTTGGCCAGGGCGGCGCGAAATGAGGATCGACCGCACGCATCGCATCTGGGCCATCGCCTCACTTGCGATACTTGCAATCTCTTTAATCGCGTACGTCATCTACTCGCTTAACGCGCAGCAAGGTCCCCGCGGTGGCACCGTCATGGGCCTGTTGTTTGGCATCTTCGGCTTCGGCTTCATGATTTTTGCCGCGCTCCTCGGCGCGAGAAAACGTGTGCCCACGTGGCGCCTGGGCCGCGCACAGGCCTGGATGCGCGGGCACCTGTGGCTCGGCTTGCTGGCGTTGCCGCTGATTCTCTTTCATGGTGGCTTTCAATTTGGCGGCACGCTCACGCGCGTGTTGATGTGGCTGCTTTTTATCACGGTTGCCAGCGGTGTCTTCGGGGCGGCACTGCAACACTACGTTCCACCTATGATGACGAGCGATGCTCCGCTCGAAACCATTTACGACGAGATTGGCCACGTCCGCGCGCTCTTGCGGGAAGAAGCCGATCGTGCGGTCGAGACCGTCTGTGGGAATCTCGGCTTTTCCAAATCCACCATGGAAGAAAGGCAGCGTGCCGGCGGATTTACTGCCCTGCGTCCGATCGCCGCTACCGCCGTTCCTTTGCGAACGTCTGCGGCAGTCAGCGCCGGCGCCAGCGCCGCTGTCGCTGCCGCCCCGGAGAGAATTTTATTGAGCAAAGAGCAAAGCGCGCCGCTTTGCAGTTTCTATGTGAACGAAATGCGTCCATTTCTCGAGCGTCCGAAACGCGGCAACCGGTTCGCGGACGTTGCTGCGACGAATAGCGCCTTCGCAGGGTTGCGCACCTTGCTGCCCGCCGCCGCGCACGCCACGCTCGCAGACCTTGAAGATATTTGCGACGAAGCGCGCCAGCTTGCCCGCCAGGAAACGCTCCATCGATGGCTGCATGGCTGGCTGCTCGTGCACATCCCGCTTTCGCTCGCGCTGATTCTCCTTGGAGCTGTCCACGCGGTGATGGCGCTGCGCTATTGAAGAAGTGGGAAGCGGTGAGTGACCCTTCGAGGATCAGGGTAAACGAGTGGCGAGAACAAGAACAACCAAGAAGCTCGCTCAGCGCATCGACCTCAATTATTTCAAGAGGCCGACACCCCTAAAGCGTGCCAAATTTTGGCTCAGCCTGGCGCTGCTTGTGATTGCGCTATTCTGGATTGCCTGGCGTGGATTTTCCGCCGACCACCGCGTTTACTCAAGCGGCCGCCTGTCGCAAGCCCACGCCGTCCTTGAGAAAGAATGCGCGGCCTGCCATATTCAGCAAGCCGGCGCCTTTTCCGCCAAAGCCGCCGATAGCGCCTGCCTCGCTTGCCACGACGGCCCCGCTCATCATCCTTCGCAGGTTCCCGCGCCTGATTGCACAACCTGCCACACCGAGCATCGCGGCCGGGTCAAACTCTCTGCCGCCACAGACCAAGCCTGCGCAAAATGCCACGGCAATTTGAAGGCTAGCCATCCCGACAGTCGTTATGCGTCACGAATCGAAAACCTCATGGGCAGCCATCCCGAATTCGCACCCTTGCGCCCCATGGCCGGCGACCCGCCAATGGATCCCGGCACGATCAAGCTAAATCACGCGATTCACATGAAACCAATCCGCCGCGGGCCGAATGGCGATCTCGTGACACTTGAATGCGGTAATTGTCATCACTCGGCGGCCGCTGCTCCCGACTTGACATATTCAGATGCGAAGTATCGCACCGCTGCGGTGAGCTACAAGGATGGCGAAGAGCATCTCCCAGC
>Ga0307472_100000431_pt1 | contig 14575 bp, 14 predicted proteins | sample atmos_gasesAM5C__2_FD_204582 | JGI IMG/M metagenome (GOLD analysis project Ga0307472, IMG submission 204582) | Hardwood forest soil microbial communities from Morgan-Monroe State Forest, Indiana, United States - atmos_gasesAM5C_05 | ecosystem: Environmental > Terrestrial > Soil > Temperate...
GCGCGCACCATATCGGTCTCTTCCTCGACCACGCCGAGCAGGGCGTCCATCACGTCGGTGAGATGGCCGATCAGGTCATGGGCTTCCGCCGCCGTCGATACCGGACACGGCGCGGATTCGGGCACGACGGTCGCTGGCGCGCGGGCCATGGCGTTTGCTCCTATTGCGGCTGCGCCGCCTTGGCGGGCTACAGCGCTTTTTGCGGCTGCGCTGGGCCCTGGGACTGCGCCGACTGGCGCTCGATGAGTGCCCGGTAGACGTGGTCGGCGATGCCGATGCCGCCATTCTTGGCGAAGGTTTTGGCGTATTCGTCGGTGAGGAACGAGCGCCACATGCCGACCGCACCGCTGCCCCCCATCGGCCCATCGCCGCCCACGCCGGCGAACATCTGCTGGAACATCGTGTTGAGGAACACCGACTCAAAATCCTGCGCCATGGCGCGGGCCTTCTCGGCCGGCGTCGACGGCGGCTTGACGCGCGCGCTGACCAAGTTGCCGGCCGACGCGGCGGCGAGGCGTGGGTCGAGGGCGGGCGTTGCCGTCATCACATCACCTCGATGTCGGCCTGGATGGCGCCCGCCGCCTTGATCGCCTGCAGGATGGCGATGAGGTCGCGCGGGCCGATGCCGAGCGCATTCAAGCCGTCCACCAGCTGCTGCAGCGACACGCCTTCCTTGACCACCGCGAGCTTGCTGCCGTCCTCCTGCACGCCGATACGCGAGCGCGGTGCGGTGACGGTCCGTCCGCGCGAGAACGGCGCCGGCTGGCTGACCTGCGGCGTCTCGGAAATCGTGACCGTGAGGTTGCCCTGCGCCACCGCCACCATGGCGACGCGCACGTCGCGCCCCATCACGATCACGCCGGAGCGTTCGTCGATGACGATCTTGGCGGGCAGGTCGGGCTCGATCTGCAGTTGCTCGACCTCGGTCAACAGCGCGACCAGGTTCTGCGGATATTTTTCCGGCAGCGTGAGCTGCACGGTCGAGGGATCGACCGGCTCGGCGACGGCCGCGCCGAGATAGTCGTTGATGGCGCTGGCGATGCGCTTGGCCGTGGTGAAGTCGGCGTTGCGCAGGGCGAGCCGCACCTGACGCAGGCGGTTGAGCGCGAACTCGATCTCGCGTTCGATGATGGCGCCGTTGGCGATGCGCCCGACGGTCGGCACGCCGCGCACGATCTTGGCGGCCTCGCCTTCGGCCTGGAAGCCGCCGATCGCCAGCGAGCCCTGGCCAACGGCGTAGACGTTGCCGTCAGCGCCGAGCAGCGGCGTGACGAGCAGGACGCCGCCCTGCAGGCTCTTGGCGTCGCCGAGCGCCGACACCGTCACGTCAATGCGCGTGCCCTGAGTGGAAAAGGCCGGCAGGTTGGCGGTCACCATGACGGCGGCGACGTTGCCGGTGCGCAGCGTCTGGCCGCGGATGTTGACGCCGAGCCGCTCGAGCATCGCCTGCAGTGATTGGCGGGTGAACGGCGAATTGTTGATGGTGTCGCCGGTGCCGTTAAGGCCCACGACCAGGCCGTAGCCGATAAGCTGGTTCTGGCGCACGCCCTCGATATTGGCGAGGTCCTTGATGCGCGAAGCTGCGCCGCCCGGCTGGACGGTGAGGGCGAGCATCCACGCCGCGGCGAGCGCGGCGGTCGCAAGACTCATTATTTTTTTCATTCTTTTTGTCGTCCTCGGCATCTCGTGCTCCCCATGAGGCCGGATCAGACATTGCAATGCCAGTTGCGTGCCAGCGCGGCAGAATCCGTAATCCATTGAAATATCGATATATTTTTCAAAACCCGGGGCCTGTCGCGGCGCCGGCCAGGGCCATCGTTGCCGCCGGGTCGGCAGAATTTGCCGACCATTTACCGGACGTTAACCGTGGGCGGAGGAGGTTGGCGCGATCATGAGGCGATTTGTGCCTCGCATGCAGTCGTTCGGCCGCATGATCTTGTCCGAAAAGTCTGCAACTTTTCGGGGTGGTGCTCTAAACGAGGACTCGGCCATGCGCGTTAATGGACCGAATGGAACCGGAGTGGTCGCCGGGGCGTCGACGGCGCGCCGCGCGAGTTCCGGTACGTTCACGCTCGGCGAGGGGGAGGCGGCACGCCCGTCCGCCAGCGCGACGAGCCCGCGCAGCGTTGGCGGGATCGATGCGCTCCTCGCCCTGCAGGGTATCGAGGATGCGACCGAACGGCGGCGCCGCGCGATCAGGCGGGGCCGCACCGCACTCGACGCACTCGACGAGCTGAAAATCGGACTCCTCGCCGGCGCGCTCGATCGTGCCACCCTGGGCAAGCTCAAGTCGGCCGTGGCCGGCCTCAAGGACCCTACCGGCGACCCCGGCCTCGACGGCGTGCTCGCCGAAATCGAGCTCCGGGTCGAAGTCGAAATCGCCAAGATGGGTGCGCAATAAAGCGTCATACGCCCGCAATCCGCTGCCATTAAGCACGTCCCCCGCGACGCGGGAACCATCATCTCGCAAACGCGAGATAATGCACGTGTCGGGTGTTGTGGGATACCGGGCCGATCTGTATAAGGCGGCCACCCGCGGGGGGAGCCCCGCGCAAAGTCTCGGCGGCGGAGTGACATTAGGATGCTGATAGAGAAGGAAAAGACGTACCGGCCTTCCGATAAAGAGCCTTTCATGAACGAGCGCCAGCGCGAGTATTTCCGCCTCAAGCTGCTGTCATGGAAGGAGGACATCCTCAAGGAGGCCAAGGAAACGCTGCAGCATCTGCAGGACGAGAATCAGAATCACCCCGATCTCGCCGACCGCGCGTCGTCGGAGACCGACCGCGCCATCGAGCTGCGCGCCCGCGATCGCCAGCGCAAGCTGATCGCCAAGATCGACGCCGCGCTCCAGCGCATCGACGATGGCACCTATGGCTATTGCGAGGAGACCGGCGAGCCGATCGGCCTCAAGCGGCTCGAGGCGCGCCCGATCGCAACGCTCTCGGTCGAAGCCCAGGAGCGCCATGAGCGGCGCGAGCGCGTGTATCGCGACGATTGAGGAACGCCCGGACGCGCCGCTCAACCTGACAAAGTGCGGCGCGAGCGCGTGTATCGCGACGATTGAGGAGCGCCCGGACGCGCCGCTCAACCTGACAAAGTGCGGCGCGAGCGCGTGTATCGCGACGATTGAGGATCGCCCGGACGCCGCTCAACCTGACAAAATGCGGCGCGAGCGCGTGTCTCGCGACGATTGAGGAGCGCCCGGACGCGCCGCTCAACCTGACAAAGTGCGGCGCGAGCGCATGTATCGCGACGATTGAGGACCCTGGACGCATCCCCATGCGTCGCCAAAACGACACGCGGCCTCCGGCGGGGAGCGTCGGAGGCCGCGTCGCTACGCCGTTACCGGTCCTTGGAACGGGAACGGCGGGGAGGTCAGGTATCAGAAGTCAGTGGTCAGAGCTGGTGCGTTTCGAACCTGACCATCGATTGGTGATTTTCTGTCCCCTGTCTGATTACTGACTACTGACCACCGGTCCCTAACGTCAGAACGGCAGGATGATGTCCATCACCTGCTGGCCGTAGCGCGGCTGCTGCACGTCGGTGATCTGGCCGCGGCCGCCATAGGCGATGCGGGCCTCGGCGATCTTGGTCGAATCGATCGTGTTGTCGCTCTGGATGTCTTCCGGCCGCACGATGCCGGCGACCACCAGTTCGCGGATCTCGTAGTTGACGCGCACCTCCTGCTTGCCTTCGACCACGAGGTTGCCGTTGGGCAGTACCTGCGTCACCACAGCGGCGACGTTGGTGGTGAGCGCTTCCTGGCGGTCGACCGAGCCCTTGCCGTCGCTCAACGCGGTCGATTCGGCAGTAAGAAGGTTGACGGGCAGGTCCTTGTTGAGGATCGGCAGCTTGGTGCGGCCGAAGAAGCTGTCGACGGTCGAGTCTTCCTTGTTGGTGCGGCTGCGCTGCGTTTCGTTGGCGATCGACGCCTTGTCGGTGATCTTGACCGCGACGGTGAGGATGTCGCCGACCTGGTGTGCGCGCTGGTCCTTGAAGAACGCGCGCGAGCCGTTGCGCCACAACGAGTTGGGATTGTACGACGCCGGCTGCGGCGCCGGCATCGGCATCTGCACCGGCTTGTAGCCGGGCTGCGCCGTGGGATTGTCGATCCTGGATAATTTTGGTTGCTCGCCGACGTTTATCAGCCGGTCGATCGCCGAACAGGAGCCGGCGAATGCCGCGAGCGCGGTGACGGTCAGCAGGGTCGGCAGGCGTGACAGGGCGGAACTTGCTATCGACATGACGCTCACTCGGTGCGGCGGCGCGTGGCAGCCGTGGTTTCGATCATTGCGGTGGGTGTAGCGGCGGAGGCAGCAATGCTCGTCGCGACCGGGGGCATCGACGCAGCGATGGTGACGCGGCCCGGACCGGAGACCGTTCCTTGCAGCGTGCGCTTCGACTGCATGTTGAGCACGGAGATGGCGTCACCCTCGGCGCCGCCGTCGAGCGCCTTGCCGCGCATGGTGAGCAGGATGCCCGGCACCTCATAGATGATGGTGACGGTGTCGTTGCGTTGCACCAGCTCGGGCTTCATCAGATCGGCGCGGCGCAGCACCTGGCCGGCGCGCAGCGCCTGGCGCGCGGCGAGGCCGATCGTGGCCTCTGCCGGGCTCGCGTCGCTCGCTTCGGCTTTGGGCTTGCGCTCGATCGAAATGTCGGCCGCCTTGATGACTTCGCCGCGGGCGACCGGCCGCTCGAGGATAGCGACCTCCATCGCCTCGAACAGCCGGCCGGAATAGCGCAGCGGCGCGCGGCTGCCGGCATTGCCTGGCAGGTCGAACACGACGTCGAAACGGCCGCTGCGCTGGTCGTAGGCGGCGCGCGCCACGGCGAGCTCGCCCGTCGTCGACGGATCGAGGTGGACCGTACGCAGGTCGCGGTCGAAGATGACTGCGATGTTCTCGGGCTTGCCGAGCCCGTATTGGCCGGCGAAGAAGCGTGCGATATGCACTTCGATCTCCTTCGCCACGATCGAGCGGCTCACCCGCGTCACCGCGACTTCGCCGATGTTGAGCGTGTTGATGCCGATGAGATGGTGCGGACGGATGGCGTCGAGCACGCGCGCGGTCGGCACCATGCCGGTCGAGCCGAGGTCGGGCGCGCGGAAGATCGCGACGTCGGCGACGACGCCGGCATTGGCGACGAGATCGCCGATGCGCACGATGTCGCTCGATACGCTCGCCGCCGCCTTGAGGACGGGGACGACCGGCGTGTAGGACGCGCTGTCCTGGGCGGCCGCCGGCGTCGCCAGCGCCAGCAAGACGGCAAGGATCACGGTGCGGACGGTGTCGGCAATCATGGCTGCAATCCTCCTCACCGCATCATGTTCGACGTCGATTGCAGCATCTGGTCGGTCGCGGTGATGACCTTGGCATTCATTTCGTAGGCGCGCTGCGCGGCGATCAGGTCGGCGATCTCGGTGACGGCCTCGACATTGGCCTGCTCAAGGTTCGACTGTTGCAGGTCGCCGTAGCCATCGGTGTTGGCGACGCCATCCTGGGGCGTGCCCGAGGCTGGCGTTTCGAGGTAGAGGTTGTCGCCGATCGGCTGCAGGCCCGCCTTGTTGACGAAGCGCGTGAGCGTGAGCTGGCCGAGGTTGGTCGGCGTGGTGCTGCCCGGCACGGTCACCGACACCTGGCCCTGCGGGTTGATGGCGATCGAGCTTGCGTTGGTGGGGATGGTGATGCCCGGCTGCACCAGGTTGCCCTGGGCGGTGACGATGCGGCCCTGCGCGTCCATCTCGAACGAGCCGTCGCGGGTATAGGCGAAGGTGCCGTCGGGCAGCGCGATCTTGAAGAAGCCTTCGCCGCGGATAGCGACGTCGAGGTCGCGGCCGGTCGGCAGCATGTTGCCCTGGGTCATCACGCGCGGCGTGCCGACCGTCTTGACGCCGGAGCCGAGGTCGACGCCGACGGGCAGGATGTTGCCCTGGTCTGAGGTCTGGGTGCCGATGCGGCGCACGTGCTCGTAGAGCAGGTCCTGGAATTCAGCGCGCTGGCGCTTGTAGCCGGTGGTGCGCATGTTGGCGATGTTGTTGGAGATGACCTGGACGTTGAGTTCCTGGGCCATCATCCCGGTCGCCGCGGTGTGGAGCGCTCGCATGGTCTGGTTTCCTTGTCAGCAGCCGCGTCACGCCGGAACTTCGGCGAGCTTCTCGATCGCGGTGCGGCGCAGATCGTTGTGCTGCTGGAGAATGGCGGCGATCTGCGTGTAGGTGCGGGTCAGTTCGATCATGCGCGTCATCTCGACCACGCTGCGCACGTTGGATTTCTCGATCGCGCCCTGCATCACCTTGACGTTTGCCGGCGCGGCCTGCGCAGCGCCGCCGGCGGGTGCGGCGAAGGTGGTGGAGCCGTCCTTCTCCAGCCGTTGCGGCTGCGCGAAGCTCACCAGCCGCAGCCGGCCGCGCGGCGAGTCGGTCTTGGCGCCGGGGCCTTCAAGCACGGAGATGCGCCCGTCCGGGCTGATGGCGATGTTGCGGTCGAGCGGCTGGAACACGATCGGGCCGTTGTCGCCCATGACCTGGAAACCTTCGCTGGTGACGAGCTCGCCCTGGGCGTTGACCTGGAGGGCACCGTTGCGGGTGTAGCGTTCGCCGCGCGGGGTCTGTACCGCCAGGAAGCCGTTGCCGTCGATCGCGACGTCGAGCGGGTTGCCGGTCGCCTGCACCGCGCCCTGGCTCAGGTCGTGCCATGTGGCACGGTCCTGCACGAAGCTCAGCCGCTTGGCGGCACCGGGGAAGTTGTCCTCGCGCGCGACCGGCATCAGATATTCCTCGAATACCGCGGCGTCGGCTTTGAAGCCGGTCGTGTTCATGTTGGCGAGATTGTTGGCGACGACGTCGAGTTCGCGCGCCAGCGCCACCTGGCGCGATAGTCCAACGAGGAGGGTGTTCTCCATCGTACATGCTCCCCTGGCATGACGACGGGTCGCTCTCCCAAGCGATTGCCGCCGTCGCGAAGACCGCAGCTCTCCCAAGCGGCGGCCCGGTGATTACCAAGCAGGCAGCGTGCCAATGACGAAACACGTTTACGATCAACATCTTAAGCTGTTTGCATAGTTAACAAGCCGGCAGGAACGGCCGTGCGGGCGGGAGCCACCCGGCAAAATTTTCCCGTTCGGAGCGGAAAGAAAGCTTCCGTTAACCATTGCACCGCTAGCTTGGCGGAGAAGAGCGCCAGGGGGTCACGCGCGGAATCTGTATCGAGTGCTTGCCGCCTGCTGGCCCCGCGCGCGTCGACGCGAGCGGGACATCACAATGGCATCAAAGCCGAAAAAAGAAGAAGCACCGGAAGCCGAGGCAGAAGAACCCGCCGAAGGCGAAGCTCAGCCGAAGAAAAAGCTGCCGTTAAAGCTGATCATCACGGCAGCGGCGGGCGTCCTGGTGCTTGGCGGCGTCGGGGCGGGCGGCTACTTCATGCTCCGCCACAAGGAGAGCAAGCCAGTGGAAGCCGCGGTCAAGCCGGCGGTTTTCATCGACGTGCCCGAAGTGCTGGTCAACCTGTCCAACACCGGGACCGACCGCACGCAATATCTCAAGGTGAAGGTCGTGCTCGAGGTGCCTGACGCGGCACTGAAAGAGCAGATCGCGCCGGTGATGCCGCGGGTCATGGATACGTTCCAGACCTATCTGCGCGAATTGCGCCCGACCGATCTCGAAGGCTCGGCCGGCCTCTACCGCCTCAAGGAAGAGCTGACGCGCCGCGTCAACACGGCGATCTCGCCGAACCGCATCACCGCGGTGCTGTTCAAGGAGATCGTCGTCCAGTGACGAACGTCTGCCATGGCCGATAAGCCGAAAGTCGATCAGGACGCACTGGCCGCCGAATGGGGTCTCGCCCTCGAAGCCGAGACCACCGGCGGCGCCCAAGACGGCGCGCCCGCGCCGGGCGATGGCGGTGGCGACGACATGGCCGCCCAATGGGCGGCGATGATCGATGACGGCAGCCAGTTCATCCAGGCTGCTAAGGGCGGCGCCGAGCGCATTCTCAATCAGGAGGAAATCGACAGCCTGCTGGGCTTCAGCCTGGCTGATGTCTCGCTCAACGACAATTCGGGTATTCGGGCGATCATCGATTCGGCGATGGTCTCCTACGAGCGTCTGCCAATGCTCGAAATCGTCTTCGACCGGCTGGTCCGGCTGATGACGACGTCGCTGCGCAATTTCACCTCCGACAACGTCGAAGTCTCGCTCGACCGCATCACCTCGGTGCGGTTCGGCGACTATCTCAATTCGATCCCGCTGCCGGCGATCCTCTCAGTCTTCAAGGCCGAGGAGTGGGACAATTTCGGGCTGTTCACCGTCGACTCCAGCCTGATCTATTCGATCATCGACGTGCTGCTTGGCGGTCGCCGCGGCCAGACCGCGATCCGCATCGAAGGCCGGCCCTACACCACAATCGAGACCAACCTGGTCAAGCGCATGGTCGAGGTGGTGCTGGCCGACGCCGAGCTCGCGTTCAAGCCGCTCTCGCCGGTCAAGTTCAACATCGATCGGCTCGAGACCAACCCGCGCTTTGCTGCGATCTCGCGGCCGGCCAATGCGGCGATCCTGGTGCGGCTGCGCATCGACATGGAGGATCGCGGCGGCACCATCGAGCTGCTGCTGCCCTATGCCACGATAGAGCCCATCCGCGACGTCCTGTTGCAGATGTTCATGGGCGAGAAGTTCGGCCGCGACCCGATCTGGGAGGGCCACCTCGCCACCGAGATCGGCCAGGCGCAGATCGCAATCGATGCCGTGCTCTACGAAGCGGACCTGCCGCTCAAGCAGCTCATGTCGCTCCAGGTCGGCGACACGCTCATGCTCGACCTCAAGTCCGACGCGCTGGTGATGGTGCGTTGCGGCGAGGTCAGGCTCACCGAAGGCAAGATGGGCCGCGTTGGCGACCGTGTCGCGGTGCGGGTCGCCAAGCAATTGCGCAAGCCGACGACGACGTTCGCCATGTTCGAGACGGCTGGCGAATCCTCAAAACGAATGGAGGCAACATGAGCCACGCCAGCGGATTGATCATCGAGAGCTTCGTCGCCTTCCTGCTGATGCTGACGATCGGTTACTGCGTCATGCTCAACAATCGGCTCAAGCGCTTCAAGTCCGACGAGCAGTCGCTCAAGGCGACGATCTCGGAGCTGATTACGGCGACCGAAATCGCCGAGCGTGCAATCGCCGGACTGAAGCTCACCGTGCGCGACTGCGACCAGAACATCGGCGAGCGGCTGCGCACGGCGGAACGTTTCGCCGCCGACATTTCCGCCCAGATCGATGCCGGCGAGGAAGTACTCGATCGCCTGACCCAGATCGCCGGCGTGGTGCGGCCGGCGCCGGTGCCGGTCGCCGCCCCGGCGCCCGATCCCAAGGCGGTGGCGGCCGCCGCGCAAGCCTTTGCCGAACGCGCGCGTTCGCGGGTCAAAGGTCTCGCCGCCTGACGCCGCGTGGCCGCGTAGTGCGATGAAACACCTGCTCCGCGACATTCGGCTGGTCCCGGTCGTCCTGCTGGCGACCACCTGCCTGCTCGCGCTCAAGGTGTTCGGCCTGCTGCTCGACGGCGGCTACATTCTCGGCGAGGAGACCGGCCCGTCGGGCACGCGCTCGGCGCGCGGCGCGCGGGCGGCCCATGACACACAACGCCCCAAGCAGAGTCCGTTTGCGCAGGATGTGTTCAACATGTCCGACGTGACCGGATCGGTGGGCGAGAAGAAGCCGCCACCGAGCGCCGAAAAGCCGAAGAACCAGAACGTCGCCGAGGCAGCGACGCCCAAGGCGGCGGACGGCAAGCCCGCCGACGGCAAGCCGATCGAGCCCAAGCCCGTGACGAACGGCACGCCGATCAACCTCAACAACGATCGTGCGACCTCGCCGGCCGAGCGTGCCATTCTCGAGCGCCTGCAGGAGCGCCGCACCGAGCTCGAAGCCCGCGCCCGCGAGCTGGAGATTCGCGAAAGTCTGCTCAAGTCGGCGGAAAAGCGCATCGAAGCGCGGGTCATTGAGCTCAAGGACGTCGAATCGCGCGCCAGCTCGGCGACGCAGAAGAAAGAGGAAGCCGACGCCGCCCGTTTCAAGGGTCTCGTCACCATGTACGAGAACATGAAGGCCAAGGACGCGGCCAAGATCTTCGATCGGCTCGACCTCAAGATTCTGGTCGAGGTCGCGAGCCACATCAATCCGCGACGCATGTCCGACATCATGGCGCAGATGGCGCCCGAAGCGGCCGAGCGACTGACCGTCGAATTCGCCAGCCGCGCGAGCGCGACCGAAAAAGCCGCCCCCGGCGACGATTTGCCGAAGATCGAGGGCAAGCCGAACGGCAACGGTAGCTGAATGGTAAATGCCGCGTGACGATTTTTCCGCAAGGGATAACTGGCCGTTAAACGCGCCAGCCTAGGGTCGGGGGTCGGTCGTCGTCAGAACGTCGGCGACGGAACGCGGCGCGGAATTGTAGCATGCCAGAACGGTTCATCACTCTGACGGCGATCCGCGCACGGCAAGGCGCCCGCGTACCGGCCCGGCTCGGGCTGCGCGTCGTGGCGGTCTTCGTGCTGCTCCAGGCGCTCCTGTTCGGCGCCTTGCTGCTCGCATTTCCCAATGCCGCTGCCGCCGCCGAGCCAATCAAAGCCGACGTCACCGTCAACATGAGCGGCGGTTATGCTCGCCTCGTCTTCCGTTTTTCGGAGGAGGTCGACGCCGACGTGCGTCTGTCCAACGGCATCGTTGTCGTCACATTCAAGCAGCCTGTCAACGTCGCGGTCGACCGTCTCAACACCAATGCCGTCGGTTACGTCAGCGTCGCGCGCCGCGACCCGGACAGCAAGGGACTGCGCATCGCGCTCGCGCGCAAGGTGAGCGTGAATTCGATGGTCGCCGGCGAACGCCTGTTCGTCGATCTGTTGCCCGATACCTGGACCGCCGCGCCGCCCGGCCTGCCGCAGGAGGTGGTCGAGGAACTGGCCAAGCGTGCGCGCGAGGCCGAAAGGCGCGTACGCCAGGAGCGCCAACTCGCGCAACAGAAGCGGGTCACTTCGATTCGCCTGCGCGTTTCGCACCAACCGACGTTCACGCGCTACGTCTTCGATCTGCCCGAGCTAATCGCTATCACCAGCAACCGCAGCACGGAAAAGCTCACGCTGGTGTTCGACGCGCCGCTCAAGTTCGACTTCGCCGAAGCCAAGGCGGCGCCGCCACCGACGGTGGAATCGATCGAGGCCGAGATCGGCGACAGCACGACGTCGGTCAATTTCGTTTTCATCGGCAATGTCGATATCCGCGCTTTTCGCGAGGACAACAGCTACGTCGTCGACGTCGGCGGGTTCGATGCCAAGTCGAAGCGCAAGGATACCGTCGCGCGCAAGCCGGCCGAGCGGGTCGAGCTGGGCGCCGAGCAGGCCGAGGACAAGGCGGGAGCGGCCACCGCGGCGCCCGCTCCCGAAGCAGCAGCGGTCAAACCGACCGCAAGCCAGGACGCCGCGACTGTGGCGAAGCCCCTGCCGAAAATGCCGCCGGCCGCGGAAGGGTCTGCGCCAGCGGTGCAACCGGTTGCCGCCTCGCCCGAAGCCTCGCCTGCGGCTGCCGCCAAGCGCGAGCCGGACAAGCGCGACCCCGACCAACGCGAGCCGGAGCGGGGCGACGACGCGCTAAAAGCGCCGCGGCCGTCCGATCCCAACGCGCCAGTGACGGCCGAGTTGCGCCGTCAGGCCGATACGCTGCGGCTGTCCTTTCCGTTCGCGACGGCGACGCCGACCGCGATCTTCCGCCGCGCCGACACGTTGTGGCTCGTGTTCGACAGCGCCGTGCCGATCGACGTCGCCGCGCTCAACGCCGACACCACCCGCACCATTCGCAGCGCGGCCGTGACGCGTTCGCGCGACGGCCAGGTGGTCCGCCTCAAGCTCGAGCGTCCGCGGCTCACCAGCCTCACGGCCGAGGGTACGATCTGGACGGTGATCGTCGGCGACATCGTGCTCGAGCCGAGCAAGCCGATGTCCGTCATCCGCAACATCAACGGACCACGCGCGACGGCGATCATTCCCTTCGACGATCCGCGCTCGATCCATCGCCTGTCGGATCCCGAGGTCGGCGACACGCTGATCGCCGTCACTGGCCTCGGCCCGGCGCGCGGCCTGCTGAAAACCCAGGATTTCGTTGAGTTCCGCGCCCTGTCCTCGACCCATGGCGTGGTGGTGCAGCCATTGGCCGACGACGTGAACGTCGAGCTTGCCGCCGACAAGGTCGTGGTCGGGCGGCCGAGCGGGCTGACCTTGTCGACTGCCGCCGCGTCGGGCGGGGGAGGGCGCCGTTCGAACGCCTATCGCGCCGTCATGCTCGACGCGCAGACCTGGGGTTTCGACCGCCAGGCGCCGTTCCAGGACCGGCAGGTCAGCCTCCTCCGCGCCGCGGCCGCCGCGCCCGAGGCCAAGCGCGCCGCGCCGCGGCTCGATCTTGCCCGCTTTTACTTGTCACGCGATATGTTCGTCGAAGCCAAGGCCGTGCTCGACGTGACGCTCACCGACGAGCGGCCGAACGGCGACGATTCGACCGGGCTCGTCATGCGCGCGGTCGCCAACGTCATGCTCGGCCGCAGCGACGCTGCTCTGCGCGACCTGTCCAATCCGCTGGTCGGCAACCAGCACGACGCGCCGCTGTGGCGCGCGCTCGCCTTTGCCAAGCAGGGCAAATGGGCCGAGGCCCGCGAGGGGTTCCGTAATGTCGAAGTGGCGATGGGAACGTTGCCGATCGAGCTGCAGCGTCTCGCCCTCAAGGAGGCGGTGCGCGCCTCCATCGAGGCGCGCGATTTCGCCGGCGCGGCGGGCCAGCTCAACGAGTTCGAGACGCTGGGTGTGCCCAAGGACCTCGAGGCCACGATCTCCGTGCTTGCGGGGCGGCTGGCCGAAGGGCTTGGCCGCCACGAAGACGCGCTCGTCGCCTATCGCGCGGCGGCCGATTCCAGCGATCGCCCGGCAGCGGCGCTCGGCCGCCTGCACGAGCTCGAGCTGCGCTACGAACTCGGCGACCTCAAGCGCCCCGAATTCATCTCCGAGCTCGAGACGCTGACCACGGTATGGCGCGGCGACGATACCGAGGTGGAAGCGCTGCAGCTCCTGGCGCACCTCTATACCGAGGAGGGTCGTTACCGCGAGGCGTTCTATGTCATGCGCACCGCGCTGACGGCGCATGCCAATTCCGAGCTGACGCGGCGCATCCAGGACGAGGCGGCGACCACTTTCGACGCGCTCTTCCTCTCCGCCAAGGGCGACGCCATGCCGGCGATCGAAGCGCTCAGCCTGTTTTATGATTTCCGCGAACTGACGCCGATCGGCCGGCGCGGCGACGAGATGATCCGCCGGCTGTCTGACCGCCTGGTGTCGGTCGACCTGCTTGATCAGGCCGCGGAGCTGCTCCAGCATCAGGTCGACCACCGCCTGCAGGGCGCCGCGCGCGCGCAGGTCGCGACCCGCCTTGCGGTGATCTACCTGATGAACCGCAAGCCCGACCGCGCGCTGGCGGCGTTGCGGGCGACGCGCACCGCCGACCTGTCGAACGAGCTGCGCAACCAGCGCCTGCTGATCGAGGCGCGGGGCCTGTCCGATACCGGCCGGCACGATCTCGCGCTCGAAGTCGTCGTCAACATGGAAGGCCGCGAGGCGATTCGTCTGCGCTCCGACATCCTGTGGAGCGCGCATCGCTGGCGCGAGGCGTCCGAGCAGGTCGAGCTGCTCTACGGCGACCGCTGGCGCGACTTCCGGCCGCTCGACGAGGCTGAACGCGCCGACCTCATTCGCGCTGGCATCGGCTACGCGCTGGGCGAGGACAAGCTCGGCATCGAGCGCTTCCGCGGCAAGTATGCGGCGAAAATGGCGGACAGCCCGGATCGGCGCGCTTTCGATTCCGTCACCTCGCGCGCAGGGTCGAGCAGCGGCGAGTTCCGCGAAATCGCCCGTATGGTCGCCGCCGTCGACACGCTCGAAGGCTTCCTGCGCGAGATGCGCGCGCGTTATCCGGACTCAGGCGTGCTCGGCCCCGCGCCCAAGGCGCCGGCCGCCGACGCCCCGGCGGCCGGCGCAAAGCCGCCCGCGGCCACCGCGCCGCAGTCGCGCGCGCCGCTGCCGGATTCGCAGCCGACCGGCACAATTTCCGACAACCGTCGTGCCCGTACCGCCGCGCGGTGAGCAGCGTCGTCAGACTTTTTCCACCGATTCGGACAGGTACGGGAGCTACGGCCCGTAGCTCTGAACCAGGCTGCCGGCGACCAGGCTCCAGCCGTCGACCAGCACGAAGAAGATCAGCTTGAACGGCAGCGACACGACCACCGGCGGCAGCATCATCATGCCCATTGACATCAGCACCGATGCCACCACGAGGTCGATGATGAGGAAGGGCAGGAACAGCAGGAAGCCGATCTCGAAGGCCCGTTTCAATTCCGAGATCATGAAGGCCGGCACCAGGATACGCAGCGAGATATCCTCGGGCTTGTCCGGCCGCGGCTCACGCGCGAGATCCATGAACAGCGCGAGGTCCTTGTCGCGCACGTTCTTGATCATGAAGCCACGGAACGGCTCGGACGAACGCTCGAACGCCTGC
>Ga0307472_100000432_pt1 | contig 14564 bp, 10 predicted proteins | sample atmos_gasesAM5C__2_FD_204582 | JGI IMG/M metagenome (GOLD analysis project Ga0307472, IMG submission 204582) | Hardwood forest soil microbial communities from Morgan-Monroe State Forest, Indiana, United States - atmos_gasesAM5C_05 | ecosystem: Environmental > Terrestrial > Soil > Temperate...
GTCGCTCCTGCGACGAGCGACAGGTGCAGGAGCAGTTGCATGCGTACTTCCCGGATGCGGTCATTCGTGAGTCAGCTGACTTTCTTTCTCTGGAGTGGAGCCGAGCGGGAGGCGAGGCGGCCATTGCCGACTGCGGCCTTTCGGATGAATTCATGTTGCCGCTCAAGACCATGTCGAGCTTTGACGTTGATCCCTTGATCGGCATCGTAGGAGCACTCTCTGATCTTGAAACTGGAGAACTGGGCCTTTTGCAAGTGCTGTTCGCGCCCACACGGTATCCCTGGGCGAAGAGCATCATCCGCTCGGTCTCGGGCCGAGACGGTCGATGTTTCTTTTCTGACTCACCGGAGATACTAGCCCTTGCGAAGGAAAAGATTTCCCGTCCGCTCTTCGGTGTGGTCATTCGAGTTGCCGCAAATAGTCGGTCAAAGAGTCGATCGTGGGAGATCGTGAGAGGCTTAGGGGGAGCGCTCACCGCGCTTACGCGCGCTGGCAGCAACGAGCTTATTGCCCTCGAAAATGAAGGGTATGACGACTGGTGCCACGAAGATGCCTTGGTCTCACGGCAGACATATCGCAGCGGCATGCTCCTGAATACTGACGAGCTCGTGTCCCTGGTGCACCTTCCCTCGCCCTCAGTCCGCTCCGATAAGCTCAAACGCCTCGACGAGCGCACGAAAGCTGCACCTCAGCTCGCGTTAGGCCACAGCATGGTCCTTGGGGAAAACACTCATCGCGGAAAAACCGTCTCCGTGACCATGAACGCGGGTCAGCGAGTGAAACACACGCACCTCATCGGCGTATCCGGCTCGGGCAAATCCACTCTCCTCCTGAATATGATCGTGCAGGACATGGAACAGGGAAATGGTCTGTGTGTCCTCGATCCGCACGGCGAGCTCATCGACCAAATCCTTGAGCGCATTCCTGAGAAGCGCCACAAAGATGTTATCGTCCTTGATCCCGCGGACGAGGATCACCCGATTGCCTTCAATATTCTCTCGGCTCACTCCGAGCTTGAGAAGACCCTGCTTTCATCGGATCTCGTTGCGGTCTTCCGCCGGCTTTCCACAAGTTGGGGAGATCAGATGACATCGGTCTTTGGCAATGCGATCCTTGCATTCTTGGAGAGCAACACTAGCGGCACGCTCGCCGATCTCAGGCGTTTTCTTGTCGAGTCCGACTTCCGCAAAAGCTTTTTGCAAACGGTCGAGGACGAGACGGTCCGATACTACTGGCACAAAGAGTTTCCTTTGTTAACTGGCAAGCCCCAGGCACCCCTCCTCACACGACTCGATATTTTTCTTAGGCCAAAACTGATCCGTGCGATGGTGACGCAACGTGAGAACCGCTTGGATTTCGCTGAGATAATGAACGGGCGAAAGATCCTGCTTGCGCGGCTCTCTCAGGGTGCCATCGGTGAGCAGAATGCGTATCTACTCGGCACGCTGATCGTTGCCAAACTCCATCAGATGGTCCTGGGGCGGCAGGAAGTCTCCGCCGCTGAGCGACAACCATTTTTCCTCTACATCGACGAGTTCCATAACTTCGTCACTCCGTCAATGTCCGCGATTCTCTCGGGAGCGCGTAAGTACAACCTCGGGCTCATTCTCGCGCACCAGGAGTACCGGCAACTCCTGAGCCGCGACGAAGACGTAGCGAGTGCCGTGCTCTCAAATGCATATTGCCGAATCTGCTTCCGCCTCGGCGATTCGGACGCTAAGAAGCTCGCTGATGGGTTCTCTGGCTTTGAGGCAAACGACTTACAGAACCTCGGCGTGGGCCAAGCGGTTGCCCGGATCGAGCGCAATGAGTATGCCTTCAACCTTTCCACCTTTCCGGCCGCCAGCGTTGATGAGATTGAGGCACAAGCGTGTCGTCGACGAGTAATGGAGTTGTCCCGTGCTCAATTTGCCAGCCAGCGGATTCCAAGCGAGAGTGGTCCGAACGAACAGCCTCAGATGCCGTTGACACCGGCCGAGGTACAGTCTCCAACTACAACTGAGCCCCAGCCGCCACGAATGGCTCAACCGCCTCGCTCTGTCAAGACAGAGGGCATCGTACTCACGCCACCACCGCCCACCTTGGGGCGCGGCGGCAAGCAGCATACGTACTTGCAGCAGCTCATCAAACGCATCGGCGAGGACAAGGGCTTCAGGGTGACCATCGAACAACCGGTTCTCGGAGGTGTTGGCAGCATCGATGTCGCGCTCGTGCGAGGTGAGGAAAGAATCGCCTGCGAGATCTCGGTAGGATCGACTGACCTCTACGAGGTGAATAATATCCAGAAGTGCCTCGCGGCAGGCTTCGATACGGTGTTTGTCGTATCACCCGAGCGCAAGACTCTCGAGAAAATCAAAAAGCGCGCGACTGAGATGCTCGACCAAGGCACGCTTTCCAGCGTTCGCTTCGTATTGCCGGAAGACATGTTTTCGATGTTAGAGCTATTGCCGGAAGCCGAAGTGCCGTCAGAAGAAGTGGTCAAGGGATATCGCGTCAAGTTGCAGTACAAACCATCCGAAGGTCGTAGCGAGGAAGAGCGGAAGAAGGCCATTTCTCAGGTCATATTACGGTCGATGCGGCGAAGGAAAGAACCGAACGGCTAAACCTTGCACTTCTGATTTACCGTCTCACGAATAATCGTTGACAATAAGAATATTTCGTATTACGCTTAACGCTCAAGGTTTGCTTCATGTCGAGTGACTGACAGTGGAGACGAATGAGCGCAAAAAAGATTGCTCGGAAGCGGGGACGGCCGCCACTGCCGAAAGGGCACGTCAAGGCGAAGGTCGTTCCGATGCGGCTCGACGATGAAGATGTGAAGCTCTTTGCGAAAGCGGCAAAGGCGAGCACCCAAACGCTTTCTGAATGGATGCGCAATACGCTCCGAGCAGCCGCCAAGAAGCAAGCTACCTAGGTGTTGTTGAGGGCATAGCAATGAAGGAAAAGCGGAATAGAGAAGCAGAGGGTAAGCGGGTTGGAATCTGGATACGCGTATCAACCGAAGACCAGGCGCTCGGGGACAGCCCTGAGCACCACGAACGCCGCGCGCGGCATTACGCGGAGGCCAAAGACTGGTCCGTCGTCGAGGTCTACCACCTTGAAGCAGTGAGCGGAAAAGCGGTCATCGGGCACCCTGAAGCCAAGCGCATGCTTGCCGACATTCGGCGCGGACACATTACCGGACTAATATTCTCGAAGCTTGCCCGCCTCGCACGGAACACAAGAGAGCTCCTCGACTTTGCCGACATCTTCCGTGAGTGTGACGCGGACCTCATCTCGCTCCAGGAGTCTATCGATACCTCAACGCCGGCAGGCCGGCTTTTCTACACCATGATCGCGGCAATGGCCCAATGGGAACGCGAAGAGATAGCCGAGCGGGTCGCCGCCTCCGTTCCCGTACGTGCCAAGCTCGGTAAGCCCCTCGGTGGCGCAGCTCCCTTCGGCTACGAGTGGAAAGACCGCCAACTCGTGCACCACGCCGATGAGGCACCAATCCGCAAGCTGATGTACGACCTCTTTCTGGAACATCGGCGCAAGAAGACGGTCGCCCGGCTCCTCAACGAGGCAGGCCATCGCACGAGGAACGGCTCACAATTCTCGGACACGACGGTCGATCGGCTCCTCCGCGACCCTATCGCGAAGGGTCAGCGGCGCACCAACTATACAAAGAGCCTTGGGGAGAAACGGCATTGGAAACTCAAAGACGAATCCGACTGGATCACGCATGAGGTAGAACCCCTCATCTCGGAAGAAACCTGGCAACGCTGTATCGCCATCCTCGACGAACAAAAGCAGCAGCCACGCTTCAGCGCAAAAAAGCCGGTCCAGCTCTTTGCCGGTGTCGCTTACTGCTCATGCGGCGCTAAGATGTACGTCCCATCAAACACACCGAAGTACGTCTGCTTCAAGTGCCGCAACAAGCTGCCAGTCATGGACCTCGAATCCATTTTCCAGGAACAGCTGAAAGGCTTCTTCTTCTCGGCTGACGACCTGCTCCAGTACGTCGAAAAAGCTGACCGAAGCCTCACTGAGAAGCGGGAACTCCTTACCTCCCTCGAAGGAAAGCACCGGAAGCTCAAGACAGATATGGATAAGGTGATGAGGCTTTATCTGGATGGGAACATAAGCAGCGAGGGTTTTGGCCATGAGTACCGGCCACTCGAACAGCAACTAAGCCAACTCGATAATCAGATCCCGGAGCTTCAGGCGGAATTGGATTTCCTCACGATCCAGTATCTCTCACGAGATCAGATAGTAACTGAAGCCCGTGACCTATACACGCATTGGTACGACCTTGAAGCAGGGGACAAGCGGCAGATCATTGAGAATACTGTGGAAAAGATTGTAATCGGCCAAGAGGATGTAACTATCCAACTGTCCTATATACCCAGCTCCGCTGGAATGATGGCAAAAGGGCAACACAACGTCAGGGATTCATAGCGGCGGCCAACATGAAGGAAGCAGGAAAGGTAAGCGACATGGCGGCGCGACTGATGGTCACCTTTTGATCTTCGAGCGGTTGGCGCAGCACCTCTAGCACGCTGCGCTCGAACTCGGGAAGTTCATCGAGAAAGAGGACTCCCTGATGGGCCAGCGAAACTTCGCCCGGCCGCGGCACTGCGCCACCACCGATCAACCCGGCGTCACTGATGGTGTGATGAGGCGAGCGAAACGGTCTTTCACTGACCAGCCCGGCACGGCCAGTCAGACCGGCCACCGAATGAATCTTCGTCAACTCAAGCGCAGCTTCAAATTCCAGCGGCGGCAGGATTGTCGGCAGACGCTTGGCCAACATCGTCTTGCCCGATCCCGGTGGGCCAATCAGCAGAATGTTGTGTGAACCGGCACTGGCGACTTCCAGGGCTCGTTTGGTGGCGTGCTGTCCGCGAACCTCACGAAAGTCGACGCTGTAATGGTCCGTGTGCTGGAGGACGGCCGCAGGGTCGATCTTTAACGGGTCGGGCGGATTAGGCGATCTGAGAGCGGTAATCAGGTCCACGGCTGCTCGCAGATCGCTGACTGGATAGATATTCACTCCCGCAACCACCGCAGCTTCGGGGGCATTTTCCTCGGGAACGATCACATGCTTGATCTTTGCCTCGCGCGCGAGAATGGCGATGGGCAGGGCCCCCTTGATCGCGCGCACTCGCCCATCGAGTGAAAGCTCGCCCACGGCAACCATGTCGATCAGATTCACTGTCTCAGTGAGATCGCCATTGGCTCCGAGAATGCCGAGCGCGATCGGCAGATCGAAGCTCGCGCCTTCCTTGCGCACATCAGCCGGCGCCAGGTTGATCGTGGTCTTTTCAAAGGGAAAGAAGAACGAGCAGTTGGAAATCGCGGCCCGAATGCGCTCGCGTGATTCGCGTACTGCCAGGTCTGGCAAGCCGACGATCGTAACTGTTGCGGTCGAATCGGATTCACCGCGCATCGGCGTAAGATCAACTTCGATATCGACAAGATCGGCATCGATACCATAGACGGCGGCCGACAAGGTACGAAAGAGCATGCGAGGAAACGCCTCCTTCCAGAAACAGAAGAAACCAGCGTCAGCTCAATCGGGACGAGCTGGCTGGAATGAAGCGTACCCTTTGAGGATTTAAGGGAGTGCTTTGTTGGCAGGTCCGCGCGTGCGGCGCGAACCTTTATCGGTGGTGGCGTCGTTTCGCTGACGGAGCAGCAGCAGGCGCGGCTAAGATCCGGATTTCTTGTCCCGCTTGCAGCTGAGCGTTCAAAGGCAAATTATTCAGTCTGGCGAGCTCATCGGCATTGACGTTATGCGCTGAGGCAATCCGGGCAATCGTGTCACCCTTTCGCGCGTGAATTTTAGTCAGCGTCGGGCTTGCCGTTTGAGTTGCATCGGGTGTAGTTCGGCGCCAGTTCGTCAGCTTCAGATTGCCTGTGGGCACGACCAACTTGGTAGTCGACTTCAGGTCAACTCCGTTGTTGAAGGCTTGCAGCTGCGAAACTGAAATGCCGGTGCGGTTGGCCACGGCCTGGAAATCTTCACCGGGCACTATGGAAATGACATGTGCCGCATCGCGCTTATCACCGGGGATTCTCTTCAAGAGAGCTACCAGTTGTTTCGAACGGCCCGCGGTCACGCGAAGGTTGTAAGCTTCGCCGCGCGGTGTGGTGTCCCGGCGCAGCTCAGGGTTGAGCGTGCGAACATATTCGACGCTCGAGTCGGTGGCTTCAGCAATCAGTTGCAGGCTGGTCGCGGTCGGCACCTGGACCACGTCGTATGACAGCGGAGCCTCGGGTTTGATCCCGCCGAACCCATACTTTTCGGGATTCTTGGCGATCACAATAACAGCGAGAATATTGGGAACGTAGTTCCGCGTCTCCTGATAAATGTAGGGGTAGATTTCCCAAAAGTCCGCAATGCCAACTCTGGCAATCGCGCGGTCAACGTTGCCGGCGCCGGTATTGTACGCGGCCATGGCCAGTTCCCAGTTGCCGTTGTAACGCCGGGCGAGATCTCGTAAGTGGCGAGCCGAAGCGCGTGTCGCCTGCTCGTAGCTGTTGCGCTCGTCGATCCAGGCGCTCTGGCGCAAACCGTAGGCAGCGCCGGTAGCGGAAACGAACTGCCACAGACCCGCGGCGGCTTTGTTCGAATAAGCCCGCTCGTGCCAGGCGCTTTCAACCTGGCCCAACCAGGTAACGTCCAGCGGCACGCCTTCCTGTTGGAAGATTTGGCGCGCCATCTTCATGAAGCGACCTGAACGACGCAGACCGTTCTCCATCGTCGAACGGCCTCGACCCTGGTAGAAATTTATGTATTGCTGAATCAGCGGGTTGATCTTGAACGAGATGCCGACATTACCTTTCGCCAGCTCAAGTGCTTCGATATCCGATTGCGAAACCCGCTTCTCTTCGTCCGTCAACACCACCTGGGCGAGCACATCACCCTCTAAGGCTTCGAACTTTTGTTCACGAAAGCCAATCTGCGGCGCCGGCTGGGGCTGTTGGTTTGTCTGAGCGGGAGTTGCCGAGCCGTTTTGCGCGACTAAGCCGGAAGCCTGTGGCAACCCATGACCCTTGGGAACTTCTTCGCGATAGATTCTTTCGACCAGTTCGAGGTAAAAGGTCTGCAGTCTTTGGTTGGCGCGAACGTCAAATCCGGATTCCAGAATCGTGTCTACAGCTTTATCAAACTCATCCCGGGCTGCGTCGCGCTTATTGTCATCGAGATTCAGCTTTCCTTTACGGAAGTGATCCTCGGCGCGCGATATTAACTGAGAAACCTGAACGTCTGCCTTTTCAACGTCGGTGGGAATCGCACGGGCAGAGGACCCGGTTGGAATCTGGGCAAAAGCGCTTCCGCTGTTGATTAGCAAAGCTGCCAGCAATGCCACAGGGGTCTTCAAGCGGGTTAAGCTGAGTGACATCTTTTGAGTAATGCTCCTCGAACACTAAGCGAGTCCGGCAACGGCGCTCACTCGAACGAGCGCAGCATGCAGGTCTCGGACAATTATAGCGAGGTGGCTTGGATACTCTTTCTGATTTGACCTCGCCCGATAAGACTAATGCCGGCAAAGCCACATCAGCCCGAAAAGGCTATCACACGGTTTTGGGGAGTGTCAAACTACATATTACTGAAAACAAAGCGCCAAAAGGCTCAGATTTCCCACGAAAATGATGGTGGAAGGTTCGTATTCCTCAGTAAAACTACGGATGCTTCCTGCGCTGCTCGACCACCTTCCAAAGCCAATGAGAGCCACGCTTCAGAGGCGACAAAGTTCCTTTCTTGTTCGCCGGTCATCTGCTCCTGACAAAGAATCTCCTTCGGACGCGCAAGGCACTTTCAGGTCAGTCTACCCGGCGCTCCCCTTCCCGAGGCCGCCTGCGGCAGACGCTGCGGCCGAGAACCGGACGACACCGGCGGCGTCACCTTTTCTTTCAGCGCTTCGCGAAATACCTGGCGGACGTTGTCCACCAAAACGAACTTAATATCCTTGAAAGGCTCTTTTGGTAACTCATCGAGGTCCCGTTTGTTGAGCTGCGGCAGCAGTATGGTCGAGACGCGCGCTCGCCGTGCGGCCAGCATTTTTTCTTTAATGCCCCCCACTGGTAAAACATTTCCCCGCAGCGTGATCTCGCCGGTCATCGCCACATCCTTGCGCACCGGCCTTTGCGAAAGCGCCGAGACCATCGCGGTAACCAGAGTGATACCGGCCGACGGCCCGTCTTTCGGGATCGCTCCTTCCGGTATGTGGATGTGAATATCGAAGTTACTGAAGTCCTCTTCGTTTATTTCGAGTTCCTTAGCTCGCGACTTGGCATACGAGTAGGCAGCCTGAGCCGATTCGCGCATCACTTCACCGAGCTGCCCGGTCAGTACCAGGTTGCCCTTGCCCTTCATCTTCAGGGCCTCGATAAACAGCACGTCTCCGCCAACCGCCGTCCACGCCAATCCCGTCGAGACACCCACCTGGTCCTTCTTTAGCACTTCTTCCGGAATGATTTTGGGAGCGCCCAGGAATTCGTGCAGGTTCTTAGTGGTCACCTGCTGTACTCCCTTGTTGCCTTCGGCCAGACGCCGGGCGACTTTGCGACAGACCGTGCCGATCTCGCGTTCGAGCTGCCTCAGTCCCGCCTCCTGTGTGTACTGCTGAATAATTGCCATCAAGGCAGGGTTGCCGATGCGCAGATCACGAGCGGTGATGCCATTCTCTTCCATTTGTTTGGGCATCAGATGGCGGCGAGCTATTTCACGCTTCTCTTCTTCCGTGTAACCGGACAGCCGGATAATCTCCATGCGATCCCGCAAAGGTGGCTGGATGGTATCCAGGATATTCGCGGTGGTCATGAAGATCACGTTCGAAAGATCAAACGTCACGCCAAGATAGTTATCGCGGAACGAATTGTTCTGTTCCGGGTCCAGTACCTCAAGCAAGGCCGATGACGGGTCGCCACGAAAATCGGCGCCGACCTTGTCGATCTCGTCCAGCATAATCAGCGGATTGTTGGTGCCGGCCTGCTGAATAGACTGAATCACTCTGCCTGGCATGGCGCCGACATAGGTGCGCCGGTGTCCGCGAATCTCAGCTTCGTCATGCACGCCGCCGAGTGATAGACGGACAAACTTGCGATCGAGAGCACGGGCGATCGAGCGACCCAGTGAAGTCTTACCCACGCCCGGCGGTCCCACGAGACAAAGGATTGGCCCTTTGGGTTTCTCCTTCAGCTTCCGAACAGCCAGCGCTTCAATGATTCGTTCCTTGATCTTCTCCAGGCCGTAGTGGTCTTCGTTGAGAATGCGCTCGGCCTTAGCCAGATCGAGATTGTCGGTCGAAGCGCGGGACCAGGGAAGATCGGTCATGATCTCCATCCAGTTGCGCAGCGTCGCCGTCTCGGCAGAATCGGGATGCATGCGCTCGAGTTTTTTCAGCTGGCGCAATGCTTCATCTTCAGCCGGCTTGGGCATGCCGGCGGCTTCAATCTTTTCGCGGAATTGGGCGATCTCCTCAGCCAGTTCATTCCCTTCACCCAGCTCAGTTTGGATCGCTTTCAATTGTTGCCGCAGGTAGAACTCACGTTGCGAACGATCGATGTCGGCTCGGGCCTGAGTATTGATCTCCTGCTGGACCGTGAGCACCTCGATCTCTTTGTTGAGCAGATCGTTTACCCGCCGGAGCCGAGAGGTAGTGTCGGCTATCTCCAAAACCGACTGCGCGTCCTCGACCTTCAATTCCAGATTGGACGCCGAAAGATCCGCCAGCCGTCCTGCGTCATCCAGATTGGCTATGATCGCCATGACTTCTGGAGAAATGTTCTTACCCAGATTCGTCGCCTTCTCCATCGAGCCACGCACGTTGCGAATCAAGGCTTCAACCTCGAGCGAGCGCTCCGGCGGCAAAACTTCCGGCACAACGTGCAGCCGCGCGCTAATGTATTCTCCCGTGGTGTCTACAGATTCGACCTCAGCACGAGCCAGACCCTGCACAAGTATGCGAATGCGTCCATCCGGAAGTTTCAGCATGCGCATGATCACGGCCGCAGTGCCGACCTTATAAAGATCGTTAGCGGTTGGTTCTTCTTTATCGAGATCTTTCTGCGAGGCAAGCAGGATCATGCGATTCTCGCCCAGCGCTTCGTCCACCGCCCGGATCGATTTTTCGCGCGAGACAAACAAGGGCACGATCATGAACGGGTAAATCACAATGTCGCGCAGGGGCAACACCGGCAGTTCAGTCGGGATTTGTAGCTGCTGCTCGCTGTCCGCGGGTTCAATTCCCGCGATCTCTTCTTCGTTTACAATTGCCATGAATTGATTCTACTGCAAATCTCTCGAAAAGGGTTTTCTGCCTGACTCCTCATGTCGCGTTAGCGTCGTGCACTGGCACTTTGAACTCTCGACCGCGACGATCCGCAATCTTGGGCAGCTTGATAATCAGAATGCCGTTTTTCAATTCGGCGGTTGCGTCTCGCACACTGATCGACCAGCGCAGCGGCACGAGCCTGTTAAAGCGACCGTAGTTTCGCTCTGAACAGAGATGCGTAGTAATTCGTCTCGGGGAAACTCGCCGTTTCTTTTCACCCGAGATGCGCAATTGTTCATTGGTCAACCCGATCTTGATCTCTTCCGCAGGAACGCCGGGCAGTTCGACGCGAATCTTGATAGCGTTCGCAGTTTCACAAAGATCAACCGGCGGCGCCCAGGTACCCGAGGCCAACGGATCGTCAGCTTCGGTCGCTTCCTGAAGGGCCGAGAAGAGCCGACCCACCCGGTCACGCAGGCGTTGCAATTCTAAACGTTCGAGCCCAACGGCTCCGACATGCTTAATCATTTCGTATGGCAGTCCCGGCCGATCGCAAACTTAGCCCTTGCGCGCTGTGTTGCTCTGTCGTCGCTGCACAAGGTGCTTTAACTCTGTCATGAATTCCGATACATCCTCAAACTCCAGATAGACTGAGGCAAAACGAACATAGGCTACTTTGTCGAGCTCTTTCAGCCGCCGCATGATCATCTCTCCGATCTTGCTGGTCGGGCGCTCGCGCTCTGGAGACTCCTGAACATACTTTTCAATCGCGTTGACGATCGATTCCAGTTTCGATGAAGGCACGGGCCGCTTCTCACAAGCGCGCAACAGACCAGCCATTACCTTGTTGCGATCGAAGGCCTCACGGCGGCCGTCTTTCTTGATCACCATGTAGGGGATTTCATCGATTCTTTCGTACGAGGTAAAGCGTCGCTCGCAGCGCAAGCATTCCCGCCGACGTCGAATTGCGTCACCTTCGCGAGATTCACGCGAATCCACAACTTTATCTTCGATAAAACCGCAGAATGGACACTTCATATCAACCTCAAACCGGCGATAGTTAACTCCAGAACTTTCAAAGCTGTCAGTCCCTGGCCCCCACAGTTTCAAAACTTGTGTTGTCGATCGATTCTGCCGGCACGATCTTCTCGTCTTCAACGGCATGCTCAACCGCGTCCGAAGTCATCAGCTCACGCAGACGCGCGAAACTGATTTCGCGCCGCAGGAAATAGTAGAACCCAAAAGTCGCAGCCGGCGCGAAATCTACCAGGTGCAAGACGATTGCGGCAGCCGCCGCTTGTTCTTTCTCAACTCCCAAGAAAACCAGTCCCGCTCCGGTCGCCGCATGAAAGGCCCCGGCTGCCCCTCCCGGAGTGGGCACCGCCGAGCCGACCATGGCAAATCCCAGAACAAAAAACGTCTCTGTAAATCCGAAAGGCCGGCCCTCTGGGTGAATATGACCGATCCCCAAAGCAGCGCCGTCCAACCAATCGTCACCGCCAACTCGCGAGCGCTGGTTAGAATTCTGAGCGCTCGCGCGAGTTGATCGAGAAGACTCAGTACTGCCTTTCTGGCTTTGAAAGGAATGCGCGACCACCGATTCAGGCGCGATTCAACCCACCTGATTATCGTGTCCGATTTCAATCGGAACAGGACCAGCCCGGCGATGCCGGTGATGCACACACCCAATATAAGGACACCAGCGATGCGCACCCGGTGGAAATCATTCACTGAGGCAGCGGCTGGACGAAACCACAAGAGGCTCAGCGCAAAAATCAGGGACACCGCCATGAAATCATAAACGCGCTCGATCATTATGGTGACGAAAGCGGCCGCGGGCCTGACTCTTCGATCACGCATTGGCAAAACCACCGGGCGGACCACTTCTCCGGCGCGGCCCACCAGCAGAATGGCGCCAAAACCAATCGTAGTCGCCACCCACAGTTCTCGCGCACTCGCTTTACAGAGCGGTGCGAGGAAAGAACCCCAACGCATGGCGCGCCACGCGTAGGCCGCGAGCACGATTACCCACGCCAACAGGATCAGTCTCCAATCCGACTGCTGTAATGCCCCTTTCACCAGCGACCAGTCCAGGCCTCGACCGAACCACCACAGGAGGGCGACCGCCAGCAGGAGCAGCAGGGCAAATTCAAGTTGTCTTCGATATCTCTTTAACACTCTGGGACCTTGGATGATTCAGGGCAGGTCGGCCTGTGACAACCAGCTAAAGCTTGACTAACTCAGGACACCGAACACAAGATATTGGGTGGCGCTGCAAGGCTACAATATCTTTTACTAGAGGCGCAAGAACGGCTGGAACCGGCGTTCCTGAGTTGCCAGCGAGCCGGACAAGAACCCAGGGAACTTTCCCGGAGCGGGGTTCGTAAACGGACGCGGCAAGGGGTTAGGCCTTACCGGCGGGATTTCGAAATCGGACGTCAATTAAAGCTGGAGACGCATCAGGTGGGGGCCGTTAATTCTTTGGCTGCCAGCGAAGGAGCCGAATTAGTCAGGCGTTGTCGCACGGGGGACGGGGCGGCATGGGAAGAGATTGTGCAGACGTATTCTCGTCGAATTTACAATCTCGCGTATCGTTTCACTTCCCGGGCCGATGCTGCTGAGGATTTGACTCAGGAAGTTTTTATTCGTGTTTATCGCTCTTTGGAACAGTACGATCCCAGGCAGGGTGACCTGCAAAACTGGCTGATGCGTCTGGCTCGTAATTTGATTATTGATGATTACCGGCGCCGGCAGCGCACGCCGCATGACAGCCACGCTGAAGACCTGGCGGATCACACCTATCATCTGCGCTCCGGCAACAGTTCGGTGCAGCGCGAGATGGAACGGCGAGAGTTGGGCGCTCAGGTGCAAGCGGGAATCGACAAGCTTTCGGCGGATCTGCGAACCTGCGTGATTCTGCGAGACATTGAAGAGCTGAGTTACCAGGAGATCGTGGACGTGCTGAGGATACCGGAAGGCACGGTGAAGTCGCGGATTAATCGCGGCCGCATTGAACTGGCAAAGATTTTGAAGCGCATGAAAGTCGCGGCGGTTAGTGAAGTGTAGTAAAAACTCTGTTTCAATTCGAGCGGTGAACGGAAACAGAAGGTGCAGAACAAGCGGGGGCAGAAAAGAGTAATGTAATGCTTTGTGCGGATTTCGAAAATTTTCTGAGTGATTACCTCGAGGGCTCGCTGGACGGCGAGACCCATCGTCTTGTGGCCGAGCACGCGCTGCGTTGCCCGATGTGCCACGAGACTTTGAGTCTGGTTAAGACTACCGTTCAGGCCTGTCAAACAGCTTACGTTCCGCCTCCTTCCGCGGCACTTGAAGCTCGTATTCTGAACAGCACGATCCCGGAAAGTGGGATGTCGTGCGAGGACTTTGAACAGTACCTGACTGATTATCTGGATGGCTTTCTGCCGGCGTCGCTGTTCCATCGCTGGGAGCGACACGCGGCTCTTTGCGCGGAGTGCACAGAACTCCCGGGCCAGGTGGTGCGCACAATCGGCGCCTGCTACACCTATAAAGGGGACGAGCTGCCGTTGCCGGTTGGCCTCAACGAACGAATTCTGGAAGCCACCCTCGGTACCGCGATTACGAAAGAAGTGAAGGCGCCGTTGGCTGCTCGCCTGGCAGCGCGGTTGCGCTTTCTTTTGGATCCGATCGTGTCACCGCAGCTGGCTACGGTGGCCACCATGCTACTGGTCGCTGTGTTCGTGTTGACGAATACGGTATCGGCTGACGGATCAATCAGCGGTATGTACAATAACGGACTGAGCCTCGCTGGTCAGGGGTTTGTAGACAACAAAGACGTCAACGGACCGGGAATTCGGCGTCGCGTGAAAGAGTTCTTTGTCGGCGACGAAGATCAAAAACCAGTAGCTCCAGTCAGGGACGAAGCAACCGGATCGGAAAAGCCGGCGAAGCCAAAGGAAGAAGGCGCTGAGCAGCGGCCACAACCTGCTCCTGCGAACTCAAAGAACGACAAACGGTAATCGCCAGATGATGTACTGCTCGTATCATTCGAAGAACCCCGCAGTCGTGCAGTGCAATCAATGCGCTCGTTCGCTGTGCCCGGCTTGCGACCATCGCATTCGCGGATTTCCATTTTGCCAGGATTGCATTGTTACCGGCGTGGAACTGCTGCGCCAGCAATCCCAGTCCAGCTCAGCACCGATTATCCGCCGGCGCAGTTCACCTTTTGTCGCTACGCTGCTTTCTTTTGTGCCCGGACTCGGAGCCGCGTATAACGGCCAGACAGCAAAGGCAATTGTCCACTTCGCGATCTTTGCCAGC
>Ga0307472_100000433_pt1 | contig 14557 bp, 12 predicted proteins | sample atmos_gasesAM5C__2_FD_204582 | JGI IMG/M metagenome (GOLD analysis project Ga0307472, IMG submission 204582) | Hardwood forest soil microbial communities from Morgan-Monroe State Forest, Indiana, United States - atmos_gasesAM5C_05 | ecosystem: Environmental > Terrestrial > Soil > Temperate...
CCGGTCAGGAATGTCACGGCGCCGAGGCTTGCCGCGCCGCGCAGGAAGTGCCGGCGGGCCGGATCGGGCAGCAGGGCGGCGGCGTCCTTGATCAAAAGCTTCGGGTCGACACCGGGAACGCCTTTTCGCATGCGGGGCATGAGACCCTCCTCAGCAAATCGCTAGTGCCCGCGGATCATGGCGCGCAGGCTCTTCGGAACGATGATGGCGAGCGTGATGTGAACGAGCAGGAAGCCGACGATCGCGCTCATGGCGAAGAAGTGCACGTAGCGCGCCGTGTCGTAGCCGCCGAACAGCGCGGTGAGCTCCTGCAGCTGGACCGGCTTCCAGATCGCGAGGCCCGACAGCACGATCACGATGCCGGCGAGGATGACGCCGACATAGAGCAGACGTTGCACCGCGTTATAGACCGACAGGTCGTCATGCGCGAGCTTGCCCGTGAGCGCGGCGAGGACGTCGGCGGCGACTTCGGCCGGCCGGATCGGGAACAGCTTGCGGCGGAAGCGGCCGCTCGCGATGCCGAGCGTGATGTAGACGATGCCGTTGATAACCAGGAGCCACATGGCGGCGAAATGCCAGAGCAGCGCGCCAGCGAGCCAGCCGCCGATGGTGATCTGGACCGGGAACTCGAAACCGAACAGCGGGGACGCGTTGTAGATCTGCCAGCCCGAACCGATCATCACGATCATCGCGACGGCGTTGAGCCAGTGCGTAATGCGCACCCACGCCGGATGGATCGTCGAGGCCGACGTTGTCGCCGGCACCACCGCGGAACCTTGCGAAATGTCCATCGTCATGGGTCGACCTCCGCGCTGAAGCGGCTTCCAGCTGGCGTCGAAATCGGAACCCTCCAGGGCCTCCATTTGACGCGTTTTTTGTGGCGAACCGGGGCTCACTTCGCCGCACAATACCTGCGGCCGGCCTATAGCAAATTCCCTGGTGCCGGTCGTCTCACGTTCCCGTCACGCCGGCGCGAGGATGGCCACACGCCGGTGTGAACGGCCGCCGGCCGGGCGCTTCCACCCGGCCGGCCTTGCGTCGCTGTCATGCCATCACAGCGGCAGGAGGACGGTGTCGACCACGTGGATCACACCGTTCGACTGCAGCACGTCGGCGATCGTGACTGTCGAGGTGCCGCCCTTGGCGTCGCTGATCGACAGCTTGCCGGGGCCGGCCTGCTTCACGGTCAGTTCGCCACCGGCGACGGTCTTGAGCTTTGCCATGCCTTCGCCGTCCTTCACCGCCTTCATCAGGTTGACGGCGGTCATGCGGCCCGGCACCACGTGATAGGTCAGGATCGTGGTCAGGGTCTGCTTGTTCTCGGGCTTCACGAGGTTTTCGACCGTGCCCGCCGGCAACTTGCCGAACGCTGCGTTGGTCGGAGCGAACACCGTGAACGGTCCGGGGCCTTGCAGTGTGTCGACCAGGCCGGCCGCCTTCACGGCCGCCACCAGCGTGGTGTGGTCCTTGGAATTGACCGCGTTCTGAATGATGTTCTTCGACGGATACATCGGCGCGCCGCCGACCGTGACCGTCTTCTCATCCTTCATCTGCGCGAAGGCGGAATGGATGGCGGTGCTCGACAGAGCGAGGGCAGCCGCCGCAGCAAAAAGCGCGAGACGCTTGGACATGGGTAGCTCCTGTGGTGTTGCGCGTTAGATCGGAGGCGGAAGAACCGCCTAGCGGCCCGGATTGGCCGGTGAAGACGGGTGACAGGCGGATCGCCGTCACGGGCAATGCCGATGTCATGTCGTCGTCGGTCCGAGTTACGGTGCGGCGCAGGACGGGTTTCGCCACAAGCCCAGGCTCACGGGGACGTGAAAGCGTGCGTGGCGACGGCGCCGTGATAGCGTGCGGCTATTGACGTCGGGACCGTGCAACGCGCGGGAATGTCGGTTGGCGCATGTCCTGAAAAATGCTCTATTTGCAGGCGTGCCGGGTTTCTGTCATCGATCCTTCGCCAATGAGAGCGAACATGACCAAGACCAGTCCCGGCAATTTCTTCGAAGATTTTCGCGTCGGCCAGATCATCGCTCACGCGACTCCGCGCACGGTCACGACCGGCGACGTCGCGCTCTACAATGCGCTGTTCGGCCCGCGCTTTGCCGTGCAATCCTCGGATGTGTTCGCGCAGACGATCGGCTATCCGCGCTCGCCGGTCGACGATCTGCTGGTGTTTCACATCGTGTTCGGCAAGACGGTGCCCGATATCTCGCTCAACGCGGTCGCCAATCTCGGCTACGCCAATTGCCGCTTTCTCAAGCCGGTTTTCCCCGGCGACACCCTGACCGCCGTGTCCGAGGTGATCGGGCTCAAGGAGAATTCGAGCCGTAAGACCGGCATCGTGTTCGTGCGCTCGAGCGGCTTCAAGCAGGACGGCACGCTGGTGCTCGAATACGTGCGCTGGGTGATGGTGCGCAAGCGCGACGAGACGGCCGAGGCGCCCGGCGATCACGTGCCGCGCCTGCCTACGGAACTCGACGCGAAGCTCCTCGGCGAAGCCTGTCCGGCGATCGCAGCTTATGACAATGCGCTGGCCGGAAGCGCCTACCGCTTCGGCGATTACAATGTCGGCGAGAAGATCGATCACGTCGACGGCATGACGGTGGAGGAAGCCGAGCATCAGCTTGCCACGCGGCTCTATCAAAATACCGCGCGCATCCACTTCAATCAGTTCATCGAGGGGCAGGGCCGCTTCAAGCGGCGGCTGATCTACGGCGGCCACGTGATCTCGCTCGCGCGCACGCTCTCGTTCAACGGGCTCGCCAACGCCTTCCACGTCGCGGCGATCAACGGTGGCCGGCACGTGGCGCCGCTGTTCGCCGGCGACACGGTGTTCGCTTGGTCGGAGGTGATCGACAAGGCCGAATTGCCCGCTCGCGGGGACGTCGGCGCGCTGCGCGTGCGCACGATCGCCACCAAGGATTGTCCCTGCGGCGCGTTCCCGCTCAAGGCGGGCGAGAACGACGACCCGGCGGTCATCCTCGATCTCGACTATTGGGTCGTGCTTCCGCGCTAGAGCACCTTGCGGCCAAGGTGAATCGGCAACGCGCTCCCTGGATTCTTCAGTGGGTCGTATTGGCTGCGGAAAGCCGCGACCGACTTTTGCGGAACATGCTCTCAGGCGACGACGACACTGCTCAAATAGTAAGCAGCCGTTCATCTGTTTACGATGTCTTAGAGCGACCTTTGTATTTTTTCCGAACCCTGCGATTGCCGGCCCCCAGGAATTCACCCATGTCGCTTGCACGGCTAGCCATCCGCCAAAAGCTCTTCATCATCGTTGCTCTCTTCGTCCTTCCGATCGGCCTGCTCACCGGCCTGTTCGTCCAGCAAAGCCTCAAGGACATTGCGTTCGGACAGAAGGAGCGCGACGGCGTCGCCTATATGCGGGCGACCTGGCCGGTGTTGCACGGCCTGATCGAGGCTTCGATGAGCGCCACGATTGCCAAGGCGGTGCCGGGCTACGCCCAGGCCGAGACGCGATACGGCGACGGCATGGACACCGCGGCGGCGTCGAAGACGTTCGCCGGCGCGTTGAGCAAGATCGCCTGGCCCAATGCCGCGATCAAGCGCAACGACGATGCGCTGGCCGCCATCGCCGCGGCGCGCACGCTGATCACCAAGATCGCCGATGGATCAAACCTCACGCTCGATCCTGATCTCGACAGCTACTACGTGATGGATATCGCTACGGTGAAGCTGGTCGAAGCCGCCGATCAGATCGGCATTCTGCTGTCGCTTGCGCGCGACCAGAAAGCCGCCAAGACCCTGAGCGACGACGAGAAGGCCGATGTCGCTATCCATATCGGCCAGTTCAGCGCCGCCGTCGACGGCATCGCGGCGTCGTTGACCTCGGCCTATGGCGGCAATGCCGACGGCGGGGTCAAAGCCGCGCTCGAAAAACCCGCCGCCGGCTTTGCCGGTGCAGCGCAGAGCTTCACCACCGCGATCAAGCAGGCGGCCACGACGCTGCGCGACGATGCCGCTCGCGACAAGATCGATCTCGCGCCGCTCACCCAGGCGCACCATCGGCTGTTGTCGACCACCGATCAGTTGTGGACCGCGGCCGCGGTCGAGCTCGATCGCCTGCTCGACGTGCGCATCAGCGGTTTTCAGACCAAGCTGTGGACCGCGCTGAGCGCCTCGCTCGTCGCCACCATCCTTGCGGTTGTGTTCGCGCTGTGGCTGTCGGGTTCGATCCTGCGCAGCATCAACCAACTCGATCAGCGTATCCGCGATCTCGACGCCGGCGACCTGCGTGAGCACATCAAGGAAGCCGACGGGCGCGACGAGATCGCGCAGATCGCGCGGGCCGTCGCCTATTTCCGTGACCGGACCATCGAAAGGCTTGCCGAAGCCAACAGCGAGGAGCGCAAGCGCGAACTGCTGTCGTCGCAGCGCGAGGCCCTTGCCGGCGTTGCCGACCGCATCCGCACGTCGGTCGGGGCGATCATCGACGCGATGAACCGGCTGTCGACGATCATCAAGGATTCCACCCTCGCCGTCGCGGGCCAGGCCGGGCACACCAAGGGCCGCCTCACCAACGCCGTCGGCGCCTTGGGCGATGCCGCCTCCGACGTCACCGCGGTCGCGGCGGCGGTGACCGAGCTTGCCGCCTCCATCAGCGAAATTTCCTCGCAGGCCACGCAGTCGGCGCGTGACACCGAAGCGGCGATGACGGCGGCGCAGGCCGCTCAGCAGGTCGCCGACCGGCTGACCGAAGCGAGTGAGCGCATCGGCACCATCGCCGGGCTGATCAACGCCATCGCCGGCCAGACCAACTTGCTGGCGCTCAATGCGACCATCGAGGCCGCCCGTGCCGGCGAGGCCGGCAAGGGCTTTGCCGTCGTCGCCTCCGAGGTCAAGAACCTCGCCAGCCAGACCGCCAAGGCGACCGAGGACATCGACCGCCAGGTGCTCGAGATCCGCAACGCTGCGAAAGACGTCGTCGAGGCGGTCGGCCGGATTTCCGGCACGATCAACAATATCCAGGCGATCTCGACTTCCATCGCCGAGTCGGTCGATCAGCAGAATTCCGCCACCGCCGAAATCAGCCGCTCGGTACAGCGCGCAGCCGACGGTACGCAAGCCGCCATCGCCGGCATTTCCGATCTGCCGACGGCGGCCGGCGAGATGCAGACGACGTCCGGGAAGCTGTCCGACCTCACCACCGATTTGGACGAGCAGGCGCATTCGCTGTCGCGCGAGATCGACCGCCTCCTGCATGAGCTCACCGGCGAACGCCAGGCCGCTTAGCGTTCTCCGGCGCGCATATGGTCCACGAGCTGCTGGGCGTAGGGCGGCAAGTCGCCGAACTTGCGAACGCAGATCGTAAGGTCGCGTAGCGCCCACGGGTCGGCCAGCGCGACGGCCTTGATCGCCATGGACTTGGCCGCCCGTTGCGCCGTGGTCTGCGGTACAATGCCGACCCCGACGTCGCACTCGACCAGCCGACAGACCGCGTCGAAGCTTCTGAGCTGCACCCGCAGCTTGAGCGGCCGCCCCAGGCGCGCGGCCTTTTCGGCCAGGAACCGCTGCAGCGCGCTTGCCCGGTCGAGCCCGACGAAGTCATGATCGAGCACGTCGGCAAAGTCGATCGTCGAGCGGCGCGCGAGCGCGTGCCCACGGGCGACGACCAGCACGAAACGGTCGCTGCGAAACGGATAGGTCGTCAGCTTGCCGGGGTCGACGGTCCCGGCGACGACGCCGATGTCGCCGACGCCCTCGGCAATGAGGCCGACGATCTCGTCGCTCAGCCGCTCCTCGAGGTCGATGCTGACATGCGGATGCGCGGCCAGGAACGAGCTCAGTGTTTCGGGCAGGAATTCCGTCAGGGCGTTGGTATTGGATAACACGCGGACCTGGCCGGCGAAGCCGCCCGCATAGGCACCGAGATCTTCGCGCAGGCGCTCGGCCTGGGCCAGCATCGCGCGGGCATGCTGCAGCAGGGTGCGGCCGGCCTGGGTCGGCGTGACGCCATGACGGCTGCGCACCAGCAACGGAGCACCCAGCGCTTCCTCCATATTGCGGATGCGCGTGCTCGCGGCGGCCAGCGCGAGATGGGCGCGCTCGCCGCCATGCGTGATGCTGCCGGCCTCGACAACGTGGCGGAACAGGCTGAGGTCAGTCAGGTCGAAGCGGATGGCCATTTAGGTTTCCAATTTGACGAAGGCATCCTACGCAAAAGAGGGATTGTCCGCCATATTTCTGGGAGACATACTTCGTAAACAACGAAGTATCGTCCGATCCCGCGCACCGCCGTCCCGCACCCGGCGGCGCTGAATCGGCCACCCCTGGTGCATTGCGGCAACGCCGGGCATCGGTTACGAAGCATTCCCAAGGAGCGGCGCCAAAGCCGCCAGAGACCGCAATCATGGCCGAGGCCGTCAAGAACCCGCGTCCGCTTTCGCCGCACCTGCAGATCTACAGCCCGATGCTGACGATGATGATGTCCATCGTCCATCGCATCACCGGTGCCGCGCTGTATTTCGGCACGCTGCTGGTAGCCTGGTGGCTCATCGCCGCCTCGAGCAGTCCGAATGCCTACGCGACGTTCCAGGGTTTCGTCGGTAGCCTGGTGGGGTGCCTGATCCTGTTCGGCTATACCTGGGCGCTGATCCATCACATGCTGGGCGGCATCCGCCATCTCGCCTGGGACTTGGGCTACGGCTTCGGTCCGGCCGAGCGCGAATGGCTGGCGCGCGCCACGCTGTTCGGATCGATCGTGCTGACCTTGCTGCTGTGGATCGTCGGCTACCTCATGATGGGCGGCCAGCGATGAGGAGTTCGATGCGATGAGCATGCGCACGCCGCTCGGCCGTGTCCGCGGCCTCGGTTCGGCCAAGTCGGGTACCGAGGATTTCTGGTGGCAGCGGCTCACCGCGGTCGCGCTCGTCCCGCTAAGCATCGCGGTGATCGTGATCGGGATGGGTTTGCTCGGCCGAAATCATGCGGCCGCGGTCCAGATCCTCGGCTCGCCGCTCGTCGCCATCGTCATGTTGCTGTTCATCGTGACCAGCGCCTACCATATGAAGCTCGGGATGCAGGTGATCATCGAGGACTACGTGCACGGCGAAAGCGCAAAGCTTACGCTCCTGATCGCGAACATCTTCTTCTCGATCGCGGTCGCCGCCGCCGCCGTTTATGCCGTCCTCAAGCTTTCGTTCGGAGTGGTGTGAACCATGGCCAAGAATGGGTCAGGCAACGGTTCGGGAAACGGCGGTGCGCCGGGGGTCAACGGCCGCGCCTACCCAATCGAAGATCATATGTTCGACGTCGTGGTTGTCGGCGCCGGCGGTTCCGGCCTGCGCGCCGTGGTTGGCTGCAGCGAGGCCGGCCTCAAGACCGCCTGCGTGACCAAGGTGTTCCCGACGCGCTCGCACACGGTGGCGGCGCAGGGTGGCATCTCGGCCGCGCTCGGCAACATGGGCGAGGATGATTGGCGCTGGCACATGTACGACACCGTCAAGGGGGCCGACTGGCTGGGCGATCAGGATTCGATCGAATATCTCTGCCGAAACGCGCCGGATGCGGTCTACGAGCTCGAGCACTGGGGCGTGCCGTTCTCACGCACCGAAGAAGGCAAGATCTATCAGCGCCCGTTCGGCGGCATGACCACGCACTACGGCAAGGGCACGGCGCAGCGCACCTGCGCCGCCGCCGATCGCACCGGCCATGCCATCCTCCACACGCTCTACGGCCAGTCGCTGTGTCATGCCGCGGAGTTCTTCATCGAGTACTTCGCCATCGACCTCATCATGGATGACGAGGGTCGCTGCCGCGGCGTGGTGGCGCTCAAGCTCGACGACGGCACCATCCATCGCTTTCGCGCGCAGATGACGATCCTGGCGACCGGCGGCTACGGGCGCGCCTATTTCTCCTGCACGTCGGCGCATACCTGCACCGGCGACGGCAACGCCATGGTGCTGCGCGCCGGCCTGCCGCTGCAGGACATGGAGTTCGTGCAGTTCCATCCGACCGGCATCTACGGCTCGGGCTGCCTGATCACCGAAGGCGCGCGCGGCGAAGGCGCCTACCTGGTCAATTCGGAAGGCGAACGTTTTATGGAGCGCTACGCGCCGTCGGCGAAGGATCTCGCCTCGCGCGACGTGGTCTCACGCTCGATGACGATCGAAATCCGCGAGGGGCGCGGCGTCGGCAAGAACAAGGACCACATCTATCTTCACCTCGATCATCTCGATCCGACGATCCTGGCGGAGCGCCTGCCGGGCATCACCGAGAGCGCGCGCATCTTCGCCGGCGTCGATCTCACCAAGGAGCCGGTGCCGATCGTGCCGACCGTGCACTACAACATGGGCGGCATCGCCACCAACTATCACGGCGAAGCGCTGACCAAGAAGAACGGCAACGACGACAGCGTGATCCCCGGCCTGATGGCGCTGGGCGAGGCGGGCTGCGTGTCGGTGCACGGCGCGAACCGTCTCGGCTCGAACTCGCTCATCGACCTCGTGGTGTTCGGCCGCGCCGCCGCGCAGCGCTGCGCTGAGATGCTGATCGCCAACGACAAGCAGCCCGATCTGCCCAAGGATTCCGCCGAGCCGTCGCTCGGCCGCCTCGACAAGTTCCGCAACGCCGCGGGGGGCACGCCGACCGCCGAGCTGCGCATGAAGATGCAGCGGGTGATGCAGAACAATTGCGCCGTGTTCCGGAGCGGCGAGGTGCTGCAGGAAGGCCACAAGCTCATTCACGACGTCTATGGCGGCGTCAGCGACATCAAGCTGTTCGACCGCTCGCTGATCTGGAACACCGACCTGATCGAGTCGCTCGAATTCGACAACCTGATCGCACAGGCGGTCGTCACCATGGACGCGGCGCAGAACCGCACCGAGAGCCGTGGCGCGCATGCGCGTGAGGACTTCCCCGAGCGCGACGACAAGAACTGGATGAAACACACGCTTGCCTGGCTCGATTTCGCCTCCGGCAAGGTGTCGCTCGATTACCGGCCGGTGCACACCTACACGATGACCAACGAAGTGCAGTATATCGAGCCGCGAGCCAGGGTTTACTGATCATGGTCGAATTCACGCTGCCCAAGAATTCCAAGGTGACCGAAGGCAAGACCTGGCCGCGGCCGCCGCGCGCAATGGAGACGCGTGAATATCGCGTTTATCGCTGGAACCCAGACAACGGCGAGAACCCGCGCATCGACACCTATTACGTCGATATCCAGGATTGCGGGCCGATGGTTCTCGACGCCCTCATCTGGATCAAGAATAAGATCGATCCGACGCTGACCTTCCGCCGCTCGTGCCGCGAGGGCGTGTGCGGCTCGTGCGCGATGAACATCGACGGCACCAACACGCTGGCCTGCACGCGGGGCATGGACGAGATCAAGGACACGGTGCGCGTCTATCCGCTGCCGCACCAGCCGGTGGTGAAGGATCTCGTGCCCGACCTGACCAATTTCTACGCTCAGCATCGCTCGATCGAGCCGTGGCTCAAGACGTCGTCGCCGACGCCGCAAAAGGAATGGAAGCAGAGCCACGAGGATCGCGGCAAGCTCGACGGGCTCTACGAGTGCATCCTGTGCGCGTGCTGCTCAACCGCCTGCCCGAGCTACTGGTGGAATTCCGACCGCTTCCTCGGCCCAGCCGCGTTGCTTCAGGCCCTTCGCTGGATCAAGGACAGCCGCGACGAGGCGACCGGCGAGCGGCTCGACGATCTCGAGGATCCGTTCCGGCTTTATCGCTGCCACACCATCATGAACTGCGCCAAGGCTTGCCCCAAGCACCTCAATCCGGCGAAGGCGATCGCCGAGATCAAGCTCATGATGGTCGAGCGCAAGGTCTAACCAGTCCTCGGTCGTATCTGAGAACGTCGTGCCCGACGACATCGGCTTCGGCGTCGCCGACGTCGGCCCGCTCGAAGGCGTTCTCCGAGAAGGCGCTCGTCGCGCTCGGCTATCACGGCGTGATGGACGTCACGCCGCAGCACACCGACGGCCCGGCCCGTGCCGGTTTCGGCGACGACCGGAAGCCATATTTCTGGATCGGATCGGGCGCACAGCGTCGAACGGACCGCGGCACGTCACGTTGGTGGCGAAGGACCGCGCGCGTTCGAGCGCGGCGCTGGCGGCGGGCGGCAATGGGAACGCCGGGCGTGCGCGCCGCGCTCGTCATCGACCCCGACCGGCACAATGTTGACGCCGTGTGCCCGCCGGCCGGCCTAAATCAGCAGACGTCGTGGCGGCCGGTCAGCGCCAGCGCGGCGGCGGACCATGCCGCTCGATCGCCTCGACGATCTCGCGGTGCTTGCGATCTTCCCGGTTCATGGAGATGGCGATTACGGCGTGCGCCGACGGCACCAGCAGCAGCACATGGAAGATGAGCCCGAACACCGCGCAGAACACGATCAGCGCGAAGTTGAACACAGCCGCGAACGGCTGCCCGTTGAGCAGCAGGGCGAGCGGCGGTAGGAAGACGGCGAGGACGTAGATCATGGCGCATGTGCTCCCAAGCCATCGGACGGGGGGGTATGTAGGAGCGGGATTGGGTAATGGAAGGCCTCGCGACATCATGATCGGCCGGACAGCCGTTTCCGATCGAATAGAACCGGATCTTTGTTGCAGATTCGCTTCGGAAATGGCTGTCGATCCTTGAGTGATGCGTGTCTTCGGCGGGCGTCGCCGCGAAGCCTGCCGGTCGCGCCGAAGAATTTCTGACATCCTGCGGAACCCGAGCGGCATTCGGCCGTTATCTTTTGTTTTTATGCGCCCGATGACGCGCATTCCAGAACTGGGGACACAATCTCGCCATGTCTGCCGCACGCCAGCCACGCGCGCGACACCTTCATTCCGCACCGGTTGGTCATGACCACCGATGAGATGACCCCGTGCGGGGTTCTTTCGCCCATCAACTCGGAGCTCGATACGCGATGAAGACCAAAATCAAAGAGCGCCTCCTCGTCGGCACCATTCTGTCCGCCGTTGCGCTGGCGCTGCCGTTCCATGTGGTGGCGGGCGATCGCGACGCGGTCATCGTCGCGCAGAACGCGCCGCCGAGCCCCGATACCCCGAATGCCGAGAAGGAGCGTCGCGAACAACGGCAACGTCCCGGCGGGAAAGAGCAGCAAGGGCAGCAGCCGGGGACTCAGCAACAGGGCCAGCAACCCGGTAAGCCACCGCGTCCTGCTGCCCAACAACAGCAACAGCAACAACAACAACAGCAGCCGCCGGGGGCCCAACCGCCCGCCGCGCCACAGCGCCCGACCGTGCAGCAGCCGCCGGCGCAACCCCCGCATCCGACCGTGCAGCACCCGCCGGCGCAGCCCCCGCATCCCACAGCGCAGCAACAGCCGCCCGCTGCCCCGCAACAGCCACCGGCCGCCCAGCAGCAGCCACCGGCTGGCCAGCAGCAGGGCCAGCCGCCGCGTCCCACGGTGCAACAGCCGCATCCGCCGGGCGCGCCGCCGCCGACGGCACAGCAACCGCCGCCCCATCCGAGCGTGCAACAGGCGCAACCACCGGCTCCGACCGCGCTGCCTCCGCCGGCCGCGCGCCAGCAGCCGGGCGAGTCGCATCCGACCACCCAGGCATCGCCCCCGGTCGGCCAGCAACCCGGCCAGCCGCCGCGTCCAACGGCGCAGCAGCCGACACCGCCGACCTCGCCGCCGATCGCCCAGCAGCCGGTGCAACAGCAACAGCAAGCTCCGGCCGCGCAGCAGCAACCGCAAAGTCCCGCCGCGCAGCAGCAACAGCAAGCTCCGGCCGCGCAGCAGCAACAGCCGGGCCAGCCGTCACGGCCGGTCGCAGGCCCGCAACCGCAGGGCACTCCCCAGCAGAACCAGCTGGCAGCGCCGACGCCGCCGGATCGCGCACGGCGCATCGACGAAGTGCGCGGCGAGCGCCGCGAGGTCACGCAGGGCGACCGCACGGTGATCGAAGAGCCCGGCCGCATGATTATCCGCGAGGCCGGCCGCGCGATCATCCGTCACAACGAGATCGATCGCTTTCGTGCCCAGTCGCGCGACGTGCGCGTCGAGCGACGCGGCGGTGACACCGTCACCGTTATCGAGCGTCCGGACGGCACGCGCATCGTCTCGGTCGTCGACGAAGATGGCCGGCTCATCCGCCGCTCGCGGCAGGGCCGCGACGGCCGCGAGATCGTGATCATCGACAACCGTTATCGCGGACCTGCCACCTTCGGCAGCTACTATGTCGAGCTGCCGCCGCCGGTCATCCGCATCCCGCGCGAGCGCTACATTGTCGAGGCGGATCGCGTCCCCCCCACCGAGATCTACGCGGCGCTGCGGGCGCTGCCGGTCGAGCGTATCGACCGGCGCTACACGCTGGAGGAAATCCGCTACAGCCCGATGGTGCGCGACCGCATGCCGCGCATCGACCTCGATACGGTGACCTTCGAATCCGGATCGTGGGAAATCGCGCCCGACCAGACCAATCGGCTGGCGCCGATCGCCGAAGGCATCCGGCAGGCGGTGGCGCAGAATCCGAGCGAGGTCTTCCTGATCGAAGGCCACACCGATGCCGTCGGAGCGGATGTCGACAATCTGTCATTGTCGGATCGCCGCGCCGAGTCGGTCGCCGTCGTTCTGTCCGAGCAATACCAGGTGCCGGGCGAAAACCTGACGACGCAAGGCTACGGCGAGCAATATCTCAAGGTGCCGACCGATGCGCCGGAACGCCTGAATCGCCGCGTCACGGTACGCCGGATCACGCCGCTGCTCACCGGCCAGAACCAGGCCGGCAACTGACGGCAAAGCGCAACGCCGGCCCGGAGGGTCGGCGTTGACTCGCGCCTTATCGCTGTTCCAGCTTGCGCTTGCGCTGTCCCAGCGTGCGCAACCGCAGCGCATTGAGGCGGATGAAGCCGGCGGCGTCGCGGTGGTCGTAGGCCACCGCGCCCTCCTCGAAGGTGACGAGGTCCTGGTCGTAGAGCGAATATTTTGAGCTGCGCCCAATCACGGAAACATTGCCCTTGTAGAGCTTGAGCTTGACGCGTCCGGTGACGAACTCCTGGCTCCGGTCGATCGCCGCCTGCAGCATCTCGCGCTCGGGCGTGAACCAAAAGCCGTTGTAGATGAGCTCGGAATATTTCGGCATGAGCTCGTCCTTGAGATGCATCGCGCCGCGGTCGAGCGTGATCGACTCGATGCCGCGATGCGCCGCCAGCAGGATCGTGCCGCCCGGGGTCTCGTACATGCCGCGGGACTTCATGCCGACGAACCGGTTCTCGACCAGGTCGAGCCGTCCGATGCCGTGCTTGCGGCCGAGCTTGTTGAGCTGTGTCAAGAGCGCGGCCGGCGAGAGCTTCTTGCCGTCTAACGCCACCGCGTCGCCGCGCGTGAAATCGATGCTGATATGCGCCGGATTGTCGGGCGCCTGTTCGGGATCGACCGTGCGCGAAAAAACGTATTCCGGCACTTCCTTGGCCGGGTCCTCCAGCACCTTGCCTTCCGACGAGGTGTGCAACAGGTTGGCGTCGACAGAGAACGGCGCGTCACCCCGCTTGTCCTTGGCGATCGGAATCTGGTGCATCTCGGCGAACTCGATCAGCTTCGTGCGCGAGGTCAGGTCCCACTCACGCCACGGCGCGATCACCGTCACGTCGGGCTTGAGTGCGTAATAGGTGAGCTCGAAGCGCACCTGATCGTTGCCCTTGCCGGTTGCGCCATGCGCCACCGCGTCGGCGCCGACCCGTTCCGCGATCTCGATCTGCTTCTTGGCGATCAGCGGCCGCGCGATCGAGGTGCCGAGCAGGTATTGCCCCTCGTAGAGGGCGTTGGCGCGGAACATGGGAAAAACGTAGTCGCGCACGAATTCCTCGCGCAGGTCCTCGATGAAAATGTTGTGCGGCTTGATGCCGAGGAGGATCGCCTTCTTGCGCGCGGGCTCGAGCTCTTCGCCCTGGCCGAGATCGGCGGTGAAGGTGACGACCTCGCACCGATACGTCGTCTGCAGCCACTTGAGGATGATCGAGGTGTCGAGCCCGCCCGAATAGGCAAGCACCACCTTCTTCACGTCGCCTTTTGACATCCGATGTTGCCGGTCGAGGACCGCCCCTTGGAGCATCGAGGCGCGGATGCGGTCCGGCCTCGGAAGTGGCGGGGACTATAGGGGGAACGCGGCAAGGCGCAAGCAGGCCCGCACCGCGTGTTTTCCGGCGACGTGGAATCGACGTCGCGGTGAAAAAGGCTTCAATACATCAATCTGGAGCGGTCTGCCGCCGGTTCACCGCCGGATGGGACGGGGAGAGGTTGGCTCGCTCCTGCGGCCCTTCGACCGTGGCGCGCATGCGCTGGAAGCGCACGACATATTGCGCGGTCGCCGCCTTGAGCTTGGAGAAATTGGCCGCATGCCGCTCGAATTCGTGTGCCGAGACGCGGCTCTCGCCGGCGCGCAGCAGCAGGATTGCGTGGGCGGCGGACCACGAAAAGCCTGCGGCCTTGACCAGGATCAGCGCCGGTTCCGGATTGTCCTGCACCATTGCGCGCTCGACGACGTCGATCGGCAGGTCGCACAGGACCGAAAGCGCGACGGTGGTCTCCTCGAACATGCGCGACTTGGCGAAGTCTTCCA
>Ga0307472_100000434_pt1 | contig 14535 bp, 13 predicted proteins | sample atmos_gasesAM5C__2_FD_204582 | JGI IMG/M metagenome (GOLD analysis project Ga0307472, IMG submission 204582) | Hardwood forest soil microbial communities from Morgan-Monroe State Forest, Indiana, United States - atmos_gasesAM5C_05 | ecosystem: Environmental > Terrestrial > Soil > Temperate...
TGGCCTGATATTCGTGGATCTTCATCCCTACTCCATCGGCTATCCGAAGCTCGCCTTGAATAGTGCTAGTATTTATGCTCGCAAAAGCTCCTCAGTTTACTTGGAACATGCAGCACGAGCAAGACGCGGCATGGCTTTGCAAATGAAATCAGTTTCCGAGAAATGCGTTGGCGAATCGTTGTGTCGTGTCGCGACGAACTACTTTGCATGCTCGTGTGAGCAATCGTTACACATACTTTTAATCTCATGATCTTCGAAGCGCTTGAAAAAATCGTCGCTGACAAAGACTTGACGCGTGCCGAAGCCGAGGCTGCGATGGAAGATATTCTTGCAGGTCGCGCGAGCGATGCGTTGATCGCGGGCTTGCTCACGGCGCTTCGCATAAAAGGCGAGACGGTGGACGAAGTTGTCGGCTTCGCGAAGGCGATGCGCCGTCACGCGACGCTCATTTTCCCGGCGGGGCACACGCCAAAAAACGACGTTCTAGTCGACACGGCCGGGACTGGCGGCGACGGGGCCGGCAGCTTCAACATCTCAACCGCTGCCGCGTTCGTGATTGCCGGCGCCGGCGTGCCCGTCGCGAAACACGGCAATCGCTCGTTCAGCTCGCGGTGCGGCTCGGCGGACGTGCTCGAAGCGCTGGGCGCGAGAATCGATCTGGCTCCCGAACGCGTGGCGCGTTCGATCGGGGAAATCGGCATCGGTTTTATGTTCGCGCCTGCGCTGCACGCCGCGACGCGACATGCCATGCCGGTGCGGCGCGAACTTCGCATGCGCACGGTGTTCAATCTTCTCGGCCCGCTGACGAATCCTGCCGGTGCATCGGTGCAGATTGTCGGTGTGTATGAGCCGAGCCTGACCGAACTGGTGGCGCGAGCGCTTGGGGAGCTCGGAGTGCGGCGCGCTTTTGTCTTTCACGGCGCGGAAGGACTCGACGAGATTTCGATATCGGGCGAGACGTACGTCTCCGAACTGCGCGATAGTTCGGTGCGGAACTACACGGTAACGCCGGAAGATTTTGGCTTACGCCGCTGGCCACCTGAAGAAATTCGAGGCGGCGACGCGCGGCACAACGCAGAGATCATTCTTCACATTTTTGGCCCCTCGGCGCACCACCATGCGAACGGAGCGCACCGTGAAATCGTGCTCGCGAACTCTGCGGCAGCGCTCATTGCGGCGGGACGCGCCACGGATTTTCTCGACGGTGTGCGCGTGGCGGCGGAATCGATCGATTCCGGAGCCGCGCGCGAGCGGCTGGAAGCATTCATCGCGTTCACTCAGCGCGATAGCGAGCGGGCGCTTTCCGGATCCTAACGAGGCCGAAGCGACCCCAACTAAATCTGCGTCAAGCTGTGCACCGCGTAACCGAAGCATGCCAGAACAAAAATTCCGAACGCCACAGCTTCTAGGCCGAGTTGGTGAGAGCTGCCGAGCCCGATCGAGGTGTAGCGAAGCAAATCTACTTGCCAGGTGATCGGATTGGCGAGGCCGATCGCGCGAAACCAGCGCGGCAACGGCTCGAGCGGATAAAACATTGAGCTGGCAAATAAGAACACGAAATAGAAAACGGATGTGACGCTGTTGAAAATGTCGTTGCGGCGTATCTTCAACGCAAAAATCGTGTAAAAGAAAAACCATCCGGCAGTCCCGAAGATCACCGTCGCCACGAGCAGCGGCAAGAGGTCGAAGCGGAGACGGATTCCGAGCAGCCACGCGCCCAAACCGAGCGTGATCACCATCTGCACGATCGCGATAAACACGTTAAAGAGAACCTTGCCGAGGAGATATTCCGACCGGCTCATCGGGTAGGTGAGCATCTCGTAGAAAATTCCGTTGTCGCGATCCATGAAAAAAGACCACGAACTGTTCGACGCAATGCCGAAGCTGGCCATGCCCAGCACGCCGGCGAGAAAAAACGAGTTGTATGTTATGCCTGGCGCAGAGAGCGGAGTGCCCAGAGAAGCCGTTACGCCTACGCCGAACACGAGCAGATAGCACAGCGGATAAAAAAGATCCCAGAAGACGAATGTGATATTCGTCGCTCGAATCTTCCCCTCGCGATACAGCATGGCGGAAATCGACGACACGATCGCTCCCTACTTTCGCGCTCCCTCACCGGCCTTCTGCGTCAACTCGACGAAAATATCTTCCAAACTCGCCCCGCCAATCTCGACGCGCAGCACGCGCCCTCTTTTCGCCAGCGCCGCGACGATTTCAAGTGCTTCCGCCTCCTGCGCCTTCACGCAGAATTCAAGGGTATTGCCGTTGATCTGCGAGCGAATCGGGTGCAATGCGGCAATCTCACCTTCGATCCCAGAGGGCAGCGATTCAAACGTAATCGCGACTTCGTACACATCCTGCGAAAGCAACTTCAAAGCGTGCAGATCGCCGCGCGCGATTTGCCGGCCCTTGTTCAGAATCAAAATGTCGTCGCACAGCTCTTCTGCTTCGCTGAGAATTTGCGTCGTGAGAACAATCGTGCGGCCTCGCGCCGATTCTTTCCGCAGCGCATCCATCACTGCGCGCTTCAAAATCGGGTCCATACCGGTCGAAAACTCGTCAAGAAACAGCACCGGCGTATTCACCAGAAAGACTTTCGCCACCTGCACGCGCCGGCGAAACCCGCCGCTCAGGTCCTGCACTTTGCGGTCCGCTTCCGGAGCGAGATCGAAGAGCTGCATGATCTCGGCGGCCCCGCGTTCCGCATCCGGCTTGCTGAGCCCATGAAATCCCGCGTAGGTGAGCAAATTGTCACGCACGGAAAGAAACATCTCGCCGGCAGTCTCCTGCAGCACCATCGACATCCGGCGGCGAACTTCGAGCGGCTGCTCGACGACGTCGAAGCCCTCAATACGTGCATGCCCACTCGAAGGCCGTAAAAGCGTCGCCAAGATCTTAAGCAGCGTCGTCTTGCCGGCCCCGTTCGGGCCGAGCATTCCGAAGATCGAGCCGCGGGGAACGTTAAAGCTAAGGCCGTCGATGGCACGGACGGCCTCGCTGCGCGCTCCAAAGAGTCCGTTGCGGCGCGCCGGATACACTTTCACGATGTCGTCAACTTCGAGTGCGTACGGCGCTTGCTCGCTCATTTGCGTCCGTTTGATGGATCGGGCGAGAGCGATGAATTTAAATCGAGGTTGACGGAACCCGGCCCTGCACCCGGCGCATAGCAATTGCCGTCTGGGTTGTACGTGGCGGCGCAGCGCTTGGTGAATTCATGGCGCCGCGGTGACTGCGCGAACTGCCACACCGAGGCGTACGGCACTCCGCTGGCGGATGGCGGTGGCGGATTTTTCGAATACACGCAGCCGGACGATGGCGGGCAGGCGTCGTTATACACGAAGTATGAAATCTTTCGCGCTCCGGCGTGCTCGCGAATGTCGTCCGCGGTGACGATCGTTTTCCCCTTCTCTTCTTTCGCGGGCATGCCGGAACAATAAATTCCTGCACGGAACCTGCCCGCAATCACCGCGTCAACCCACGCAAAAATGTACGCGTTCTGATCGTCGGTCATGCGCCCGCCCTCTTCCTGGTCGAGAAAAATCACAGCGCCGGAATGAAAACCTTCCTGTCGCGCGAGCGCGGCGGCCGATTGCCCGTCCACTTTGCCGGCTTCGGCTGCGTTTCCGAGAGATTTCAGTTGCCTGATCGTGCGTCCGTTGAAGAGCACGAGAAAACCGAACCCGTTTTTCAAGAGCGCCGAGCGCTTTCCAACCCAACCATTTGCATCGGCGCCCGGAGGGATATTGAGCCAATATCCGGAGAACGAAAAAGAGCGCTTCAATGACGGCAGTGCGGCGTCGCCCGGATAGTCGTTCGCGTCAAAGCCGAGATAGGAAGTCGGCGAGGCATACCCTAGCGTCGCCACGAAAATCAGAACGCAGCAGAAAGGCACAGCGCGGTGAATGATGCGGTGCGAACGCGGATTCATCGAGCATCTCGCAAAGAACTTGAAATTTTATTCTAGACGCTGAGGAAATTTTCGAGAAGCCGGAAGCCCCGCTCGGTAAGGACCGACTCCGGATGGAACTGCACACCTTCAACGCGAAGTTTACGGTGCCGAAAGCCCATGATCGTGCCGTCGTCGGTTTCGGCGGATATTTCGAGCTCGCGCGGCAGAGATTTCCGCTCGACGATCAGCGAATGATAGCGCGTGGCCTGAAATTTCTGCGGCAAACCGCGAAAAATGGTTTTGCCGTCGTGCGCGATACGGCTGGTCTTGCCGTGCATGAGCTTGCGCGCGCGGATCACACGTCCCCCGAACGCCGCTCCAATCGCCTGATGACCCAGGCACACGCCAAGAATCGGAATTTTGTCGGCGAAGCGCTGGATCAGCGGAATGCTGATTCCCGCTTCTTGCGGCGTGCATGGCCCGGGAGAAATCACGATGCGCTGAGGCCGCATTTCTTCGATTTCGTCGAGCGTGACGCGGTCGTTGCGACGCACTTCGAGCTTCTGCCCCATCTCGCCAAGGTACTGCGCGAGGTTATAGGTGAACGAGTCGTAGTTGTCGAGTAGCAGTAGCATCGCTGTATTCAAGCATACAGCATCGCAATCACATCCGCTTATTCGCGCTCACGGCCGGTGTGGGCGATTTCCAGCGCTTTCACCACCGCGCGCGCCTTGTTCACCGTTTCCTGATGCTCGCGCTCGGGAACAGAATCCGCGACGACTCCTCCGCCCGCCTGGATGTACACACGCCCCTTCTTCGCCACCAGCGTGCGCAGCGCGATGCACGAATCAAGGTTCCCGGAGAAATCGAGATACAGAATCGCGCCGGCGTAGATCCCGCGACGCGTGGGCTCGAGCTCATCAATAATTTCCATCGCGCGGATTTTCGGCGCGCCCGAAAGCGTGCCCGCCGGAAAGCAGGACATCAGCGCCTCGAAGCAATCAACGCCCTCCCGCAGCCGCCCGCGCAAACTCGAGACCAGATGCATCACGTGCGAGTAGCGCTCGACGAACATCAACCGCTCCGGCTTCACCGAGCCGTACTCGCAGACGCGGCCGAGGTCGTTGCGCCCGAGGTCAACGAGCATGATGTGCTCCGCGCGCTCCTTGGGATCGGCGAGAAGCTTCGCTTCCAGCGCGCGGTCTTCGTTTTCGTCACGCCCGCGCGGAACCGTTCCGGCAATCGGCCGATAGAAAATGTCACGGCCCTTCACCTTGACCAGCATTTCCGGCGAGCTGCCGACAACGGATACGTCGTCGAGCTTGAGAAAATACATGTATGGGGACGGGTTCACGACGCGCAACGCGCGATAGATTTCGAACGGGTCGGCAGTCGTTCGCGCCGAAAATCGCTGGCTCGGCACCACTTGAAAAATATCGCCAGCGCGAATGTAACCCTTCGCCTTCCGGACGGCAGCCAAATACTGCGGCCGCGTCATATTCGACTGAACCCGCAGCTTGCCGCCACGTGAAGAGCGCGTCCGCCGCGGTAGCGGCCCTTCGAGCTTCCGCCGAACGCTTTGGATTTCGCGCCGCGCCGCGTCGTACTTCTCGCGAAGGCTTCCTTTTCCTTCCGTAAATACGTTGCGAATCACCCAAATGCGATGTTGCACATGGTCAAAGGCGATTAGGCCGTGAAAGAACATCATCACGCAATCATCCAGGCCGAGATCGTCTCGTCCCGACGAAGGAATTTTCTCGACCAGCCGCACCATGTCGTACGCAAAATAGCCAATCGCGCCGCCGATGAGCGGAGGAAGCCCGGGAACGCGCACTGGATGGTAGCGCGCCGTAAGCCGCCGCATCTGTTCGATTGGATCGTCGTCGAAATGGATCTCCCGTCCGCCCGTTTCAAGCGTGCAAATCGGCCCGCGCGCGCGAAAAACTTCTTCCGGGTTCGCACCGGCAAAAGTATGACGCGCAATGTTTTCGCCGCCCTCGATGCTTTCCAACAAGAATGAATATTTCGCGCGGTGCGCGATTCGGAGGTGAGCCCCGACGGGCGTCAACAGATCGGCCGTAAATGTTTCGTAAACCGGGATCAGGTTCCCCTGACGAGCGAGCTTCGAGAATGTTTTGAAATCAGGCTGTACCATTAATTTGTCCGTCAAGCAGAGCGCCTTCCGCGCTGCTGCTTCTCCTCTCGTTCAAGAGCCGCCCGAACCGCCGCACGCATCGCCTTCTCCGGAGCCCGCTGACCGGTCCAGATTTCCCACTGCGCGGCTCCTTGTGCGACAAACATCTCCACTCCGGATACGGTTTCGATGCCGCGACGCGCTGCAAGTTGCATGAGCTTCGTCACGCGGGGGCGATAAATTGTGTCGAAAACCAGGCGGCAGTTCAGCTCGCGCGCCTCGAGGGGCGAGCGATCGGTTGCGGGGTGCATGCCTACCGGCGTGGCGTTCACGATCGCGTCGAAAAATTCCTTCCGCAAATGCCTGCGCGCGATTGCTTCCGCTCCGGCCGCTCGAGCGAGAGCGGTTGCCTGCGCAGCCCGTCGCGCACAAATACACACCGAAGCTCCGGCACGAGAAAGCGCAAATGCAATCGCGCGCGCCACGCCTCCCGCGCCGAATATCAGCACGCGGCTCCCGCGAAGCGGCATGCGGCGTTCCAGCGCGCGCAGAACGCCGACGTAATCGGTGTTGTAGCCGTACAGATTTCCGTTTGCACGCACGGATACCGTGTTCACGGCGCCGATCGACGCTGCCAACGCGTCGCAATCATCAAGATGGCGGAGAATGGCGCGCTTATGCGGCAGCGTCACACTGAATCCCTTGATCCGCAGCGGTCCAATCGCGTCAAGAAAATCGCGAATATCGCGCACAAGGAAAGGGATGTAGACCGCGTCAATCCGGCGGGCCTTAAAACCCGCATTCTGTAGTTGCGGCGAAAGAGAATGGCCGATGGGATTGCCGATTACGCCGTAAATGCGAGTCCGCCGGTTAATGCGATCGGGGCGATAGAGATTCTTCATCTCTTCAAGTGAGACTTGACCGGGAGCCGTCGCGTTCTCCACCGGTGCGTACAGCAGAGCGCTACCTTCGCGCGGCGCGAGGATGCGCAACGGTAGCGCGACGTCGCCCATCGGCACCACAATCGCGTCACGCCGCCCGCGTGCAATGTCAATCACGCGCCGTGCATCCGAAAGGGATTCACACTGCGCAGCGATTTTGATCGCATCCGGCCGCCCGCTCGATAAGCTGGCAACCACCGGCTTGAAATCTCTCGGCGAGCTTTGAAAGAAGTGTGCGGAGCAAATCTGCCGCCCTTCGCCGAGCAGGACATCGAGGAGCTCGACCGGACACCGCGACGCCGACTCACTTTCGAGGTCGTACCATCCGCATCCCGCTCTTAGCGCCTCGCCAAGATGAAAAAGCTGCTTGGCGATCGTGCCGCGATAGCGGCCTCCAGCGTCGCGCCGCCGGCACGTCGCGATGATCGTCGCGCGGGCGCGCGTTGCTTTCCCCCGGCCGTTTGCGGCCAGCCGGGCGAGAAACCGCTCGATCTCGCGGTCATTCGCGAGCCAATCCAAGCGCAATTCAACAGCCTTGGTCTCCTCGAGCGCTCGCCCAAGCTGTCGCCACATCGCTGCGGCATTTTCCGCTGCAACGACGGCGCAAATTTTCGACTCGCCGATCATCCCCACCGCCATCCCTCGTCCGTTTTAACGCTGCATTCGATCACGTTCGGCATCCATGCGCTACCGCACGCTACCCTGTCCATCCGTACAGGGGGTTCTGGCTTCTACCATGCGTTACTCAATGTGTAAAGCGCGCCAGAGCTTGCCTTGACGCTCCCAGACCCGTTTGTTACGGTCGAATCATCGGGTTGCGCCCCGTGTCGGCGCACGCAATCAAAGGAGCATGCATTATGCGCGGGAAAATTGTCCTTGCTGGTCTCATCTTGGCCCTGTCCGGAGGCGCGATCGCCGCGCAGGATAGAGGCCTTTCCACGACTCAGGACGACATCTACTGCTCTGGAACCATTACGAGCGAGTCCGTCCCGCGCGACACCTACCTGATTACCGGCGAAGAGTCGAACTATCAGATCACGTACCAGGAAGGCGACTACGTTTACATCAACAAGGGTTCCGGCCAGGGCGTCAAGGTGGGCGATCAATTTTCGGTGATCCGCGCCATTACCGACCCAACCGATATCGAGTGGACCAAATGGCAGTTTTCGATTTTGAAGAAGATTGGAACGATGTGGGAAGACGAAGGCCGCCTGCGTGTCGTCGTCGCGCAGCCAAACGTCTCCATCGCTCAAGTTGTGAATTCCTGCAACTATATGCAACGCGGCGACATCGTTCTGCCGTTCAACGAGCGCCCGGCGCCGCCGCTGAAATCCGAAGCCAATTTTGACCGCTTCGCGCCGCCCAGCGGCAAGCCCGTGGCCATGGTGGTCTCCGGCAAGCAGTTCGCGATTCTCGACGGAACCAATGACATCATCTACGTCAACCTCGGCAGCGCACAGGGTGTGAAAGTCGGCGACTACTTCCGCGTGTTTCGTTATCAGGGAACCGAGCACGAAACGGCCTATCAGACCAAAAGAACAGCCTTCGATGTCTTTGGATTCGGAAGCGTGCCCGCGAAATACACTTGGGATAATGTGCCGCGCGAGGTGATCGGTGAGGGCGTTGTGGTCCGCGCCTCGCCCAATGCTTCAAGCGTCCTCATCACCTTCAGCCTGCACCAGATTTACGCCGGCGATTACGTCGAAGTAGAGTAACGCGATTTCGCGCGCATCTCGGGCTGCGGGCTGGCATGGAATCCCGCCTCGCTGAAGACCTCTGCCGTAAACGCTTGCAGGCGCGTTCCGGCCTGCTTCCAAGCGTCGCGTTCCAATTGGGCTTTAACGCATGTTTCTTCCAAAAAGCGCAGCCCCGTCCAACCGAACTCTGCAGCCACCTGTGGCAGTAAGACGCCGCGCTGTCCGCCTTGGGTCACCATCAGGCCGTGCTTCCCCGGCTCGATCTGTTCGGAAGAGATCTCAATGAGCGGTGAAAGCACCGAAATCTCAATCGCGAGGCCGTCTAGATCCGCCGTGGTCATTGGCGTGAAGCGCGGATCTTCGAGCGCCGCTGCCATGCCGCAATAGGCCACTACCGCAACGAGCGGTTCCTTCGACGCGAGCTGCCCCACGCATCCCCGCAACTTCCCATGCCGGTGCAGCGTGACGAATGCGCCGGCAGTCCGTTGCAGCGCCTCATCCTGCGGAAGGTCTTCGAGTAGTTCACGTCTTTCGACAGCAAGAACCACGGCTCGCCTTGCTATATCGAGGAGGCTCTGTTTCGTTGCTTCAGCGAGTGGGGACATCCTGGTGCTTCTCTTCCGGCTTGACGAGGATCACGCCGCTTCGTCGCTGCTGCACGCGGATGTCAATCTGGCTCCAGAACATCTGGAAGTAGTGAATCGCCGAGGCCACGGCGCTCAACACCACGAGCCACATCAACACGATGCCCAGCAGCTTCAACGAGGAATACTTTGCCGTTAAAATCACCGCGCAGCCGGCCAAGACCTGCAAGATCATCTTCGTCTTCCCCAGCGGCGACGCTGGGATCACCAATCCTTCCACCGACGCAATCTCACGCAGTCCTACGACGATAAACTCGCGGCCGATAATGATCACCACCATCCATGCCGGCACGAGTCCCATCTGCACGAGCGAAATAAACGCGGCTGAAATCAGAAGCTTGTCTGCGATGGGGTCGAGCAGGATGCCCAGTGTGGTAATTTCGCGACGCTTTCGCGCGATGTATCCGTCCATCACGTCGGTGGCAGCGGCCATCAGCAAAATCAGCACGCCCCACACTTCGAAATGGATCGGCATACCCCAGAAGTCAAAGTTGGGCTGGCGAGTAAGGAGAACAACGACAAGCAGCGGAACAAAGAAGATCCGGAGCACGGTCAGGCTGTTCGGCAGATTCATTGCGCTCACGAGATCGTCTCAATTGGCTAGACGCCCACGGACCACCAGCGCCAGCCTTCATGGATGTGAATCACTATAGACTTCGCTGCCGAGTGAGTCAACGGCCCGCGCGAGCTGCGTACTGGAGCCGTGAGGGGCTCGCAGTCACCTTATGGGTCGGTACAGCAAACCTTGTATCTAGTGACTGTTAGCGAACAAGGTGCTGCAACGCTGTGCAAATTCGCATGCGAAGAAAAACGGAGTTCGCTTGTGAGTATTTTCACTCGAATCCCGAACAGCGGCGCACTAACTGGCAGAAATATAAGGGCTTAGGGGAGTATATCGAAATATGCGATTTCGTATAACTAGCTGGATCGAAAAGGTTTTTGCGATTCTAGGCATGCCTTTTCCACAGTGATTTCCACAGTTCGGAGCATCCACGGCCTGCCCTAGAGGGCACTAGACCCGCGACTTTCTCGTGGTACTAGTCAATTCTACATCCGCGGGGACGAAATCCTGCAACTGGCGGGCGATCGATTCCGGCAGCTCCACCTCCAACTGCATATCGCCGTCCCGCACTTCCGAGCTCAGCACCCGGCCGCACGCGTGCACGATCGAAAGATCGCGGCCGTTGGCGAGCGGCACGCGCAGATGCAGATGGACGAGCGGATCGCCCGGCAGCACCGCGTCAATGCGCGCAAGTAAATCCTCGAGGCCGGCGCCCGTGACGGCGGAAGTAAAGGCCTTCTGCTCGTTGTGGCCGTTCGCGCGGACGAGATTCGCAAGCGGCTCGGGATCGAGCTGGTCGATTTTGTTGAACACATGCACGCGCGGCGTGTTCTTTACGCCCAGATCGTCGAGCACTTTCTCCACCTCGGCGTCCTGCTCGGCATGATGCGGATTCGAAATGTCGGTCACGTGCAAAATCAGCGCCGCTTCCTGAACCTCCTCAAGCGTCGCTCTAAATGCCGCGATCAAATCCGGCGGCAAGTCGCGCAAGAATCCCACTGTGTCGCTCAGCAGCACTCGCCGCCGCGAAGGCAGGCGCACCGCGCGAATCGTGGGATCGAGCGTCGCAAACATCTGCGGCGACGTGAGCACTTCGGCGTGCGTCAGCGCGTTAAAGAGCGTCGACTTCCCCGCATTCGTGTAGCCGACGAGCGCGATCATGCCCAGCGGCACTGCCTGACGCGCGCGCCGGCGCGTCGTTCGCTGGCGGCGAACGGTTTCGATCGCCTCTTTGATTTTCCCCACGCGATCGCGAATCCGCCGCCGGTCGGTCTCGAGTTTTTGTTCGCCGGGTCCGCGCGTCCCGATTCCGCCGCCGAGCCGCGAAAGCTCTTCGCCCTTGCCAGTGAGCCGCGGCAGCAGGTAATTCAGTTGCGCGAGCTCCACTTGCAACTGCCCTTCGCGCGTCCGCGCATGCGTCGCGAAAATATCCAGGATCAGCTGCGTGCGGTCAATCACGCGCCGCCCAATTCCCTTCTCCATGTTGCGCAGCTGCACGGGCGTCAAATTGTGATCGACAATCACGAGCGGCACATGCCGCATCTCGGCCTCGACGCGAATCTCTTCAAGCTTGCCGCGCCCCACGAGCGTCGCAGGATCGAGCGCCTCGCGCACCTGCAGCAGCGAGCCTTCGATTTTCGCGCCCGCGCTCTCGGCCAGCTCCGTCAGCTCTTCGAGCGAATCGCGGCCGGCAGACGTGGGATCGCCCATGCGTCCGCGCGGAGATTTCTTCAGCCCCACGCCGACAAGCAAGACTCGTTCCCGATTGTCCAGCTCTTGCGGTGTTTTCATGCGAGGACGGGGTAGCGGCCCAACCGGAACCTGAGGGTATCAACTCTCATTCGTATTCGTATTATACCGCCGTTAGCAAGCGAGAGCGAGAGAAGCTGAGTGCAGCAAGAATATTTTCAGTAGGGGCACGGCACGCCGTGCCCGAATGCGGCGTCCGTACGGCGTGACCATCGAGCACACTGTTTGCTTCATTGTGTTTGTGTCTCTTGCCCGCAGGGATGTCAGCGTGGAAACCCACCTAGCGTCCTGCAGAGTGCGCGCATAGGATCGTTGCGGTCCTAGCGACAGCGGGCACGGCATGCCGTGCCCCTACTGAAGAAAATACAATGTGGTCAATTTTGTGACAAAAAATGGCGTCGCAACTGCACCAACCAGGTTGCAGCAAAAAGCAGTTTTGGGCGGTGCGGCCAGCCTTTGTCCCCTGTAGCGCCGGCATCCTGCCGGCTCTTTTGCGTCTAGTGGCACAGGCACTCTTGCCTGTGCGCCTTCCTTGACGCCGCTCGGGTCAATACGGACGCAGATCGCGAGTTCGCAAAGAAGTTCGGAAGCGGCCAGCCGAGTCTCCGGTCGGAACGACAGCGCCGGGGGTGAGCCAATCGTTCTGCGGCCATGTCATCCCGAACGGAGCCGCGCGTCCTTGCTTTTCCGCAGCGTTGCGGCGGCGCGCGGCGCAATCGAGGGATCTCTCTTTCCGTGCGTCCGTGCCTCTGTGCCTCTGTGGCTAAGAACTCTAACCGCGCCCGCCTGACCTGGCCGACGCCGCCAGTACCAACTCCGACAGAAAATCGCCCAGCCCGCGCTTCGGCGCGCTGCGAAATTCCGGATCGCGGCTCGCCCGGTCCACCCAGCCCAAACAAACCAGCAGCCCCATCTCCGACCACGCCTCCGCTACCCGCTCCGTAAATCCCACGTCCTCGAGCACCGCCGCAATATATTCGCGCCGCTTCCGTTCGATCCCGCGGGCCCGTGCCGCCGCCCGCTCCTCACGACGCGCCCAATCTCTCAATGAAGCTTCAAGCCGGGTATGACCGGCGTCGGTCAAATGCGCCACCAGCTCCGCCCAACGCGCCGCCGCGCTGCGCTCATCCGCCACAGCCGCCGCCAACCACGCCGACTCGTCCTCCTCCCACCGCTCCAGCATCGACGCAGCCAGCTCATCGCGGTCGCGAAAATGCCAGTAAAAACTCCCCTTGCTCACATGCAAATCCCGAGCCAGCACTTCGACGCGCACTGCGTCGATGCCGTCCTGCGCCAGTCGCGCAAACGCAGCCCGTATCCAATCGGCGCGCTGTAGCGGCGCAGCCTTCGGTGCCCGTATCGGTGCCGGTGACGCCATCTCCGTTTCTCGCCTCTCGCCTCGCCCGGACGATATAGCCCCGCGCAGCCCCCGTCAAGCGCTGGGGGTATCGAAAGCGCCCCGGTAGAACGGAGTTCGTCAAAGTCCGCTGAGGTCTTAGACGATTTAGCAGTATACTGTCCTGCAACTTTGCACTTGGAGGCGTGCCAAGCCAGATGACATCGTTGGTTACTCGTGATTGCGACATCCGCTCAGCCCTCCTAAGCGAATTGAACGAGCAGTTTTCTGATCCGTCGCACGACTTAATCCTGCAAGAGTTCGGATGTAATACCGCGCGCATCGACGTGGCTGTGGTCAACGGCGCTCTCCACGGCTTTGAAATCAAGAGCGACAGCGACACCTTGAGTCGGCTCGATGCTCAAATCGAACAGTATTCCTCCGTTTTTGACTTCGTCACCCTAATTTGTGGACGAAAACTCTTTTCCTCAGCTCGAAGCATTGTTCCGAAATGGTGGGGCCTTCGTATCGCCCATGTGCAAAACGAGGTAGTGAGATTTAAAGAAGTGCGCAGCCCCAAGCAAAACATCAAGCAAGACAAGGCGGCACTCGCACGGCTGTTGTGGAAAGAAGAAGCACTCAGGTGCCTGAAAAAGAATGGGCACAAACGCGTGAATTCCAAGAACTCAGCGGAAGAAATCTGGAAAGAGGCGGCGCGACAGTTAGAACTCGAGACTCTCGCTGGCGAAGCGCGTTCTTCGATAAGAGCTAGGGGAGGGTCCGGATTTGAGAAGCTGTCAACTCCAAATGATGGTTTGTGCACCATTGAATCCACTGCTCTGCTTGACCATTATTCGGAGAACCTTGCATGGTTGCTCTCGCAGCGATCTCCGCGTCTCCGCGACTGAACGCGCTTCCGGAAAACTCGGTCTTCGTCACCAAATCTGCGCAGATAGCTTTCATCGCGCCATCTGTTTTTGGCTACGGACTAAAATCGCCTTGTCGCTTGTGTACCTGATGTTTGGATCGGGTCGGTTGGGGATGTTGGTTGGCGGCCCACCGCACCGTATTCCATAGTCTCCGTAGCTAGGAATGCGACCTGCGGCTTTCACTTGAGCAGAGTGGACATCCAACCAGCCGAGCCAATCAGCACGAGGTACTGGCATCCATAATTTGTATGGAAGATTCGAAATTGACGACGGAAAAGAACCTGACGCCAAAGTCACAGTTCGCCAGCGCCCAAGATTCGGAAGAACTGAGACTGCTGAGCCGCCCAGTTGCTTAACCTCGACCTGCTCTCGCCTGAACTCCAAGTCGATCAAGATATCGACCTCACTTGCATTGATCTGCAGAACAGCTAGTAAGCCATCTAGGTACTGGCCAAGAAGTGTCGAATTGATGAAGTCCGTGATCAGCAGCCTACCCGCGCAGGTAAGCGACATTTTCGTCGTAAGCGGTCAACAGCGCGTTATCGCAGTCGCGCCTACGGAAACTGTATCATCACCGACTTGTTACTTCATCTTTTCCACAGCTCCACGTAATTCTACGAATATCCAACCGCCCGAATCCGTGCTACCATTGCC
>Ga0307472_100000435_pt1 | contig 14530 bp, 8 predicted proteins | sample atmos_gasesAM5C__2_FD_204582 | JGI IMG/M metagenome (GOLD analysis project Ga0307472, IMG submission 204582) | Hardwood forest soil microbial communities from Morgan-Monroe State Forest, Indiana, United States - atmos_gasesAM5C_05 | ecosystem: Environmental > Terrestrial > Soil > Temperate...
CAAGGATAGCACCCGCGGCCGCGCCTAGAACAGCTTGAGCTGCAGACGGTCGGGCCGCGCCCGAGCAGGCTCGGCGCGTTGCTGCTTGACCAGTTCGTTCTCGATGTCGGCGAGGAACGGGGAGGGACCAAGGCTGCGCATGCGGCCGCGCCACAGCCGCTTGCTGGCGCGGCTGAGGATGAGACGATCCTTGGCGCGCGTGATGCCGACGTAGAACAGTCGGCGTTCTTCCTCGGCGGCGCGCGGGTCGAGCGTGTCGAAATAGAACGGCAGGATGCCGTCCTCGAGGCCGACAATGAACACGACCGGGAATTCCAGCCCCTTGGCGGCATGGAGCGTGAGCAGCGAGACGCGGGCGGCGCGCGGGTCCCAGAAGTCGGCCTCGCTCGCGGTCACGACGACGTCGAGCAGGCGCTCGGGGTCGGACGCATCTGCAGCAAGGATGGTCAATCGCTGCAGCGCCGTCTCGATCTTGGCAACATCGACTTCGCGACGGGCCTTCACGCGATCGGCGGCGGCGCGCAGCATGGCGGCGACCGACGGATTGGTCGGCGCGTCGTCGCCGCCGGCGTCGATCTCCGCGAGCAGCGCGCGCACCGCTGGATCGTCGCTCAGCGGCGCATGCGCGTGCTTCTTGAACGGCATGCCGGAGCGGGCGAAGGCTTCGGTCAGCGCATCGACCTGCGCGCTGGTGCGGTAGAGCACGGCGAAGTCGGCAAAGGAAAAGTCCGCCTGCTGGCGGCCGTTGCCGCGCCCGCTGTCGATCGAAAAGAAATTGTGCCCGCCGATCAGCTGCTCGATGGTCGCGACGATGAACTCCGCTTCGGCGACCTCGGACGCCGCGGTATGCACGGTGATGCGCTCGTGCATGTCGCGGACGAGCTTGGCCGCGCGTTCTTCCAGCCGTGCCGGCGCGATCACCTGTTCGGCGGCAGTGACGATGGTGCCGCTCGAACGATAGTTGCAGCCGAGGTGAACGGTCTTGGCCTCGGGATAGTCCGCGCGGAAGCGGTCGAAGCACGAGGCATCGGCGCCGCGAAAGCCGTAGATCGCCTGGTCGGGATCGCCGATGACACAGAGATTGCCGCCCGGCGGCGGCGCGATCAGCGTCAGCAGGCGGTACTGCTGCGGGTCGGCATCCTGGAATTCATCGGCCGAGACGTACTGGAAGCGCTGGCGCCAGAATGCGGCCAGCGCCGGATCGGCGTCCAGCGCCTGCACCGCGAGGCCGACGAGATCGTCGAAATCGACCCAGTTGCGCGCCGCCATCGCATCGCGATAGCCCGTCATAGCATCGGCGATCTCCTGGTCCGGCGGCGGCGACGTGCGCTTGGCCGTCGAGATGGCGCGCAGCAGCGTTTCCGCCTTGTGGGTCGAGATCGCCTGCGTCTCGGCCAGCATCGCCACCCGTTCGGCTTCGCCGGCGATGCGGAAGCCGCGCTGGAGCCCGGTGGCGTCCGGGTGCTCGCGCAGGATCGCGAGCCCGAGCGAATGGAACGTGTGAATCGCGATCGCCTCGGCTGCGGCGGGAACGAGCTGCGCGAGCCGTTCCTGCATCTCGGCGGCGGCGCGGCGCGTGAAGGTGATGGCGAGGCACTGCGCGGGCAGGATGCCGCACTCGGCGACGAGATGGGCGATGCGATGGGTCAGCGTACGGGTCTTGCCCGAGCCGGGCCCGGCGACGATCAGCAGCGGACGTTCGACGATCGCGGCCGCCTTGCGTTGATCGTCGTCCAGCTCGCTCAGGATGCCGGTGGCATCGATGCTCAACTTGATACTCATACCATCCCCATCGTTGACGCCTTCACGATGCCGCCGGTTGCCGTTCGGCGGCGCCGCTAGGTCGTCCGTCGACTTGGTCGTGGGCCTCGTCGCCTTCTTGCGCGTCTGGACCGGTCCGTCGAACAGCAGCGCGCCGCCGCTCAGGCGCCCCACCTCGTTGTCCTCGAACAGCCGGATCACGCCATACTCACCGTCATAGCCGGCTTCGCGGATCACCCTGCCGGCGCGCAGCCGGGTGATCGCCTCGGCCAGCAGCGGATCGGCACGCGCGACATCCTCGACCGGCGCCTCCTGCAGGATGAACAGCTCGGGGCCGAGCGTCGCCACCACGCGGTCATAACCGCGCTCCACCGTCTTGCTTGCCGGGCCGCTCGCCGCGATCTCGGACAGCATCTCCGACAGCGGCACGAGGTTCGACACCGCTCCCGCCGTCGCCGGCGGCACGATCTCCTCCTCGCTGCGGTCCGCCAGCATCTCGACGCGGTGCTCGACGCCGATCGTCACCGGCTCGCCGCACGACGGGCACCGCCCGCCTTGTGCCAGCGTCTCGCGCGGTGTGAGCCGCACGCCGCACTTGCGATGGCCGTCGAGGTGATACTTTCCCTCATCCGGGAAGAACTCGACCGTGCCGACATAGCCTTGGCCGGTTTCGAGCGCGCGCCGGATCGCGCCGTAATCGAGGTCGCAGTCGAATGTGGTCGCTTCGCGACCGAGCTTGCCTGGCGAGTGTGCGTCCGAATTCGACACCAGCCGATAGCGATCGAGGAACGAAATACGCCAGTTCATGGCCGGGTCGGACGACAGCCCGGTCTCGACGGCGAAGATATGATCGGCCAGGTCGCCGTAGCATTCGACAATCGAATCAAAGCCGGACTGCGAGCCGAGCGCGGCGAACCACGGTGTCCAGATATGGGCTGGCACGAGATAGCTTCCGGGATCCGACTCGAGCGTGATCTCGAGCAGGTCGCGCGAGTCGAGTCCAAGGATCGGGCGGCCATCAGAGGCGATGTTGCCGATGCGCGCCAGCCGCTCCGAGATCCGGTCGGCCGCGGCGAAATCCGGCGCATAGATCAGGTGATGGATCTTTCGCGTGCGGTCGCCCTTCTTGTAGATGGTCGAGATTTCCACCTCGAGCAGGAAGCGCACCGAAGCCCGGCATGGCGTCGGCAGCGTCGCAGCAACCCCTTGTTCGATGTCCTCGCGCAGGCGAAACAGCCCGGGCTCGGCCGACACGAGCTTGTCCTTGAGTTCGGCGCGCCACGCCGGATGGGTGAAATCCCCGGTCCCGACCACGCTGATGCCCTTGCGTGCGGCCCAATGAGCGAGGTGCTCGAGATCGAGCTCCCGGCTGGTCGCGCGCGAATATTTCGAATGGACGTGCAGATCCGCGTGGAAACGCATGGGACGCCACGTCAGGAATGGTCGGCCGCGTAAGCTGGTGGCGACCGCAGAGGATCGGACGATTTGGAACGCCACTCTAACGAGCGATTCTGTGTTGGCACAATGTGTCCTGTGGACGAACTGTGTCAGCGCTGCGCCCGGCGCCGCCTCGTTCCACCGGTCTGGCTCTCGGCGCCAGCACCGGCTACAAGGCCGGCGGGAAAATTCACATGAGCAAGTTCGTCCGATGAAAACCATCGACACCCACGCGCATATCTTGACCGAACAAGCGATCCACCTCATGGCCAAGGAAGCGCCCAAGATCGGGCCACGGCTGACCCCGATCGACCGGGACTCCGCCGTGATCGACGTCGACGGCGTGTCCTACCGGCCGTTCCCGCTCGGAGCGTGGGACCTGGAGCAGCGCTTCAAGGACATGGACACGGCCGAAGTCGACATGCAGATCGTCTCCAACACGCCACAGACGTTCCTGTACAATCAGGACGGCTCGCTCAATGCGGCCCTCGCCGCGATTCAGAACGACGAGATCGCCCGCGTCGTCACCGCCCATCCCGATCGGCTCGACGGCATCGCGACCTTGCCCATGCAGGCGCCCGACAAGGCTGCCGCCGAATTGCGCCGCGCCATGCGTAGCCTGAAGCTGCGCGGTGCGCAGATCGGGTCGAACATCAACGGCCGCAATCTCGACGATCCCGCCCTCGAGCCGGTGTGGGCCGCTGCGAACGAGCTCAAGGCCTTCATCATGATCCATCCGACGCAGGTTGCGGGCATGGACCGGCTCAAGTCGTATTACCTCAACAATTTCATCGGCAATCCGCTCGACTCGACCATCGCTGCGGCCTCTCTGGTATTCGGCGGCGTGATCGACCGCTATCCCGCGATCAAGTTCCTGTTCGTCCATGGCGGCGGCTTCGTGCCATGGCAGGCCGGCCGCTTCTCCCATGGCTGGCACGTGCGGCCGGAGCCCAAGGTCCATCTCAAGCACCCGCCGGACGCCGCGCTCGAGACGCTCTATTTCGACACCATCCTGCACGCCAAGCCACAGCTCGAATGCCTGGTGAGCCTCGCCGGCGCCGGCCGCGTCGTACTCGGTAGCGACTATCCCTATGACATGGGAACGCTCGAATGCGCGCGGCAGGTGCGGGCGCTGTCGATCTCCGATGTCGACAAGGAGATGATCCTCAGCCGCGGCCCGCTGGCGCTGATCGGCGAGAGCGCCGTGAACGGCAAGCAAGCCGCGCGGACGGGCTGACGCAATGACGGCACCTGCCTTCGTGCGCGTGCCGGCGCGCGCAGTATACTCGCTGATCAAGGACACGTTCGTCGCCGCCGGCCTGCCCGACGCAGACGCGGCGAGATGCGCCGAGCTGATGACCGAGGCGGACCTGACTGGCGCCGACGGCCACGGCATCTTCCGGCTGCCGCAATATGTCCGCCGCCTCAAGGCGGGCGGCTTCAACAAAAGCCCGAAGATTGCAGTCAGCCGAACCGCGCCGGCGACCGCGCTGGTCGACGGCGACAACGGCATGGGCCATCTGGTCATGAGCCGGGCCGCCGAGACGGCGGTCGCGCTCGCGCGCGACAACGGCGTCTCGTGGGTCGGCGTGCGCCGCTCGAACCATGCCGGGCCCGCCGGGCTCTATGCCGAGGTGCCGGCCGCGCACGGCATGATCGGGCTCTATGCCGCAGTCGCCAACGCCAACCACATGGCGGTATGGGGCGGCGCGGAGCTTCTGCTCGGTACCAACCCGTTCGCCATCGGTGTGCCGTCGGGCGAAGGGCCGATGATCCTCGACATGGCGACCACAATCGTGTCCTACGGCACGGTGAAGAAATACGCTCTGCAGGGGCTCGACATGCCGGAAGGCTGGTTTGTCAACGCCAAGACCGGCAAGCCGATTACCGATCCGAAGGAAAGCGGCGAGGGGGTGCTGCTGCCGATCGGCGGCTACAAGGGCAGCGGTCTTGCGATCATGCTCGGTCTCCTGGCGGGCGTGCTCAACAACGCTGCGTTCGGCCGCGACGTGGTCGACTTTAACGCCGACGACGCGAGCGAGACCAACACCGGCCATTTCATGGTCGCGATCGACATCGCGCGCTTCACGCCGCTTGCGACCTTCACCGCCGAGGTCGACCGCCATATGCAGGATCTGCGCAAATCGCAGCGCTTGCCCGGCGTCGACGCCATTCGCCTGCCTGGCGAGCGGCGGCGCGAATGCCGGGCGGAGCGTGCGCGCGACGGCGTGCCGCTCGTGCCGGCGCTGGTCGCTCAGCTCGACACGCTGGCGGCAGAACTCGGCGTCAGGCTGCTGATGGCGCGGTAGAGGGGGCGGCCCGTCGGCGCGCGTTGTTCGTGTTGGTCTTGCGCGAACCGCGCTTCGGCTTGGCCAGGCACGCCGCGCATTTGCAGCCAATAGGCTCGAGGAAGATCTTGAAATATCTGCGGCCGTAGTTGTAGGCAATCTCCTCGCCCGGCTTGATGTTCTTTTGGGCATAGATGCAGATCGTGCCCTTGACCGTGCGCGCCTCGGCGTTGGGCCGGCATGAGTGGTTGATGTAGCGGGCGATATTACGCCGATCGGAGCCGTCGATCGTCCAGCGCTCGTTCAGCTCGAACATGTACTTGGTGCCGATCTCGTCGGCGATATCGGCAGGCAGGCGCTTGCCCCAGTACTCGATGATGAAGGTCCCTTTGCGGATCGGGACCTGGGCGAACAGGCCGAGGCCCGATCGCGACCGCCCGACGCGCAGGGCGTCCGGCGGAAGCTTGCTCTTGACGACGACGCCGTTGACCCTGCGGGTACCGTTGGCCGTGTAGGCGCCACTGCCCCTATAGGTCCCGTTGCTCTTGGTGGTGGACGTCTTCCTGGGCACGCCGACCGCTCTTTGCCAGTTGCAGGATGTTTTCTAATACTGCGCGCGATGAAACTCGCAACGGGATCTGAACACTTATCACCAGGCGGCGGTTCCGGTCTAATCACGGCCGCGTTGCTGGACGGCGGGGCTCGTCATGCCTGACTCATACGACGTCGTCATCATCGGCGCCGGGCACAATGGCCACCTGCGCCGCCTACCTCGGCATGGCGGGGCTCAGTGTGAAAGTTGTCGAGCGCCGGCCGGTGGTCGGGGGTGCCGCGGTGACCGCGGAATTCCACCCTGGGTTTCGCAACTCCGTAGCGGCCTACACGGTGAGCCTGCTCAACCCGAAGATCATTCGCGACCTGCGGCTGCACGAGCACGGCCTGCGGATCGTCGAACGCCGGGCGCAGAACTTTCTGCCGGCCAGCGACGGCACCTACCTGCTCGCCGCCGAGGGACAGACCGAGCGTCATATCGCCAAGTTCGCCCCGCGCGATGCGCAGCGCTATGCGGACTTCAATCGCGAGCTGGACGCTGCCGCCGACGTGTTGCGCGACCTGGTGCTGAGGGCGCCCCCCAACCTGACGTCGGGCCTGACGTTCAAGAGCCTGAGCGAATTCATCAAGATTGGCGGCTTGGCTAACCGCCTGCGCCGCACGCCGGCGGAGCAGGTGCGAACACTCTACGACCTCATCACCAAGTCGGCCGGCGACTATCTCGACCGCTGGTTCGAAGGCGACCTGGTGAAGGCATTGTTCGGCTTTGATGCCGTGGTCGGCAACTACGCCAGTCCCTACACGCCGGGTACTGCCTATGTCCTCCTTCACCACGCGTTCGGCGAGGTCAATGGCAAGAAACGCATCTGGGGCCATGCCGTTGGCGGGATGGGTGCGATCACGCAGGCCATGGCGCGATCCGCCGCGGGCGCGGGCGTCGACATCGAGACCGATGCACCGGTGCGCGAAGTCCTGGTGGAACGCGACCGCGCGTGCGGCGTGGCGCTGGAGGACGGACGCGTCGTTCGCAGCCGCGCCGTGGCGGCGAACGTCAATCCCCGGCTGCTTTACACCGGCCTGGTGCCGGGCGCCGCCTTGCCACCGGCATTCCGCACGCGGATCGAGGGCTGGCGCTGCGGCTCGGGCACGTTCCGCATGAATCTCGCGTTGTCGCGGCTGCCGAGCTTCACCGCCTTGCCCGGCAGCGAGCCCGCCGACCACCACACGTCCGGCATCATCATCGCGCCGAGCTTGCACTACATGGAGCGCGCCTACCACGACGCGCGGCAGCAGGAATGGAGCCGCGAGCCGATCATCGAGATGTTGATCCCATCGACCCTCGACGACTCGCTGGCGCCGCCGGGCGCGCATGTCGCCAGCCTGTTCTGCCAGCACGTCGCGCCGCAATTGGCCAACGGACGGTCGTGGCGCGACCATCGCGATGGCGTGGCGGACCTGATGATCGATACCATCGAGCGCCATGCCCCGGGCTTCAAGGCGAGCGTGGTGGGGCGCCAGGTCTTCAGCCCGCTCGATCTCGAAGAGACCTTCGGCCTGACGGGCGGCGACATCTTCCACGGTGCGCTGTCGCTCGACCAGCTGTTCTGGGCGCGGCCGATGATCGGCTATGCCGACTATCGCGGGCCGCTGCGTGGACTCTATCACTGCGGAGCGGGCGCGCACCCGGGCGGCGGCGTCACCGGCGCCCCCGGCCACAACGCCGCTCGCGCGATCATCGCCGACCGGCGGTGGCGCGCGGTGTAGGCGCTCGGTGTCTGAGCCGGCCCGGCCGGCGGGGTCAGTCGACCAGCACAGCCATCCTGCGCTTGCTGGCCCAGGGACGCAGTCTTAAGGTCGTTTTCGTCGCAACAAACGTTGTGCAAGAAGCCGATGAGATCATGACAAAACGATCTGGCGCAGTTTCGATCGTTTACAGCTTCAGCATCGGCCTGTTGGCGCTGACGATCGCCCCTTTTCATTCCTCGGCCCACGCTCAATCGGCCGATCTCGTGCTGTGCGACCGGCTCGCCGCTGACCCCACCGATCCGGACAAGCCGGCGGACATCAAAGGCACTCCCGAGATCGCCCAGTCCGATGTCGCGACAGCGATCAAATTTTGCAGGATTGCGTCGACTGCATCACGCCGGGCGCTTTACGCGCTCGGCCGGGCCTACGCGGCCAATCAACAATTGTCGGAAGCCATCGGCGCCTATCGCAAGGCGGCCGACAGGGGGAGCACGTCGGCCATGGTCGAGCTCGGCGTGTTGTTGGCCACCGGATCAGGCGTTGCCAAGGACCCGGCCCAGGCGCGCAAGCTGTTCGAGCGCGCCGCCGAGGCCGGCAATGCCCGCGCCGTCACCAATCTCGCGGCCCTCTCCGACAGTGGCGGCGTACCGGCGGATCCCGTGAAGGCGAGAGCCCTGCTGGCGAAAGCGGCGGAGACAAATTCAGCAGAAGCGCAGTATCAGCTTGGATTGATGACTGCCGATGGCATCGGCGGGCCGAAGGACGATGTTGCCGCGCGGGCGTTGTTTGAAAAGGCCGCGGCGCAAGGTCATGCCGGAGCCCTTGAGCGCATGGGCGCATTTGCCCAAAGTGGGCGAGGCGGACCGCAGGATTCAAGCGCCGCCAAGGCCTATTACGAGAAGGCCGCAGCGCTCGGCAATGAAGATGCCAAGGCCGCCCTCAAGCGCTCCGAGTGTTCCTACGCGATCAAAGACAAGCGCGGCAACGTCGTGACCACCCTTTGCTTCTAAGCAGGTTTGCTCAGGCTCGCCAACGGATGGACAATGAATGCGCACAATACCAGGCCCCACCGCTGCAATGACGTTGGAGCGGCTCTCGGAATGGGGCCCGATGATCAAGCGTCGAGCCACCGCGACGCACGCCATCGGTGGCAACCCGGCGACGTGCGCCGCATGCGGCCCATAACGCGTTCCGCCGGACTTGTCGGCAAGGCGGAAACGTGATGCGCCAATCGAAGCACGATTTCGGCACGCTCAACATCGATGCCATCATCAGCGCCGGCCTTGCGGCCTTCGAAGGCGCGCGTTCGCAGGCGGAGAAGAGCGAGGCGCTGGCGGCCATCATCATCAACGCATTCGACGACTACTATGGGCGCTCCCGGCGGATCCCGTGGCTGGCCAAGGAGGCATTCGAGACCCGCAACTGGCGGCGGGCGATCGAGCTCAGCCAGGAGCGCATAGCCATTTTCTCGGCGTCGGTGGCAAAGATAGCTCCGCTGCTCAAACAGGTCGCTCATATCGGTGATCGCCCGGAAAACGACGCAAGCGACGTGTGGACTCGGATCGAGCAGACGTTCCGTTTGCGAACGTCTGCTCGCTACGAGGCCGATCTTGCCCTCGCCTATCTCGCGGCCATCCGCCGCTCACTCTACCGGGATCTCTGGGCACCGCCGACGCCGGCCAGTGCGCCGGCTCACGCGCCCGTTGCCGACATCGTCCGCGTGATCCCGGCAACGGCGGTTGTCACGCCGGAGGTGGTTGAGCGCATCCTGGCCGTGCCCGGACTTACGGCGCCGTTCCGCGATGTCGCGGGCGATTCGCAGCGCGTCGCGCGCCGTATCAACGACGAACTGCGGCTGGGCCCCGACCGCAAACTTGAGCGAATCGAGATCATTGATGGGGGCTTCTATCGCAACCGCGGCGCCTATATCGTCGGCGCGATCACGGTGGCGGGCGAGACGGGTCCACTCGCGCTCGCCCTGCTGAACCGGGAACACGGCGTCGAGGTGGATGCTGTCATCCTGCGCCGGTCGACGCTAACCCACGTCTTCTCCTCGACGCTCGCCAACTTTCACGTCACGCTGACGCGCTATCACGAGTTGGTTGATTTTCTTTGCCGACTGATGCCGAGCCGACCGAGGGGCTTGCATTACACCACGGTGGGCTACAACCACGTCGGCAAGCTTGCGGTCATGCGCCAGATCACCGAGGCGCTCGACAGCGACCGGCATCCTCTCGATCACGCGCCCGGTCCGCGTGGCTCGGTAGCGATCGCTTTCACTTCGCCGAAGCTCGCCGTCGTCCTGAAAGTCATCCGAGACCGACCTTCCGCCACCTACAAGTGGGGGCACTACGAGGGCGTAGACGCCGTCGTGGCCAAGTACCATCGCGTGCATGAGCTCAACCGCTCCGGCAGCATGCTCGATAACATCATCTACTCCGACATCGCGCTGCCGCGGAGGATGTTCGGCGACGATCTGGTGGACGAATTGGCGCGGCACGCGACCGGCTCCGTCAGAATCGAGCAGGACCAGGTTCTGCTGCGTCACCTGATCGTGCAGCGCAAGGTGGTGCCGCTGCCGATCTATCTTCAGACCTGCGGGACGGCGGAGGCGGAAATGGTGGTGATCCGTCTCGGCCAGTGCATCCGCAACAACGCCGCGACCAACGTATTCAACCGTGACCTCGACGGGCGCAATTATGGGGTCAGTTCGTTGCGCTTCGTCTATCTGTTCGATTACGACGCGCTAGAGGAGCTGACCCAAGTCAAGGTGCGAACCAACGTGGATCGCGAGCCGGGCGAGGAAGGCGCGCCGGACTGGATCTTCGAGGACGGCGTGATCTTTCTTCCCGAAGAGCTGGAGATCCATCTCAAACTGCCGAGCCCGCGCCTGCGACGACTCTTTCGCGAGGCGCACGGCGAATTGCTGACCGCCGAGTACTGGACGCGGATGCAGAGCTGGCTGCGGGAGGGTCGCGTTCCGCGCGTGCGGACCTATCCTCGCTCGACGCAACTGCGTCTGGAGGCTCACGAGGCAAACCTGATGCTGGTGGCTCCGCGTTGAACCATGGTTGGAACCTTCTGGCTCCTTGATCCAGGGCCCACGTCAGGCCGGTCGCCGCGATGCGTGCTCAGGCGCTGCGCAACGCTACAGCGGCCGGTCGGTCGCAACCGACGAGTTCGGCATAGTCCTCAATCGGGCGCGGCCGGCCGATGAGATAGCCTTGAACTTCGTCGCATGCCTCGCGCGAGAGGAAGGCGAGCTGATCCTCCGTCTCGACGCCTTCGGCGAGCACTGGCAGATCAAGTCCGCGTGCAAGCCCAATGACGGCGCACACGATGGCTGCGGCCTGCGGATTGCTCTTGAGGTTCGATATGAAGGACTGGTCGATCTTGATCTTGTCGAACGGGAACGACTGCAGATAGGACAGGGACGAATATCCCGTGCCGAAATCGTCCATCGCGATGCGCACGCCGAGGTTCTTGAGGCGCCGCAGGATCGACAGCCCGCGGGCAAAATCTTCGATCAGCACGCCCTCGGTGATTTCCAGCTCGAGCCGGCCGGGCGCCAGACCGGTTTCCAGCAGGACCGAGTGAACAAGTCCGGCCAGGTCACCGTGCCGGAACTGGATCGGCGACAGATTGACGGCGATCTGCAGCGGGCGTGGCCACGACGCGGCTTCACGGCAGGCTTCGCGCAGCACCCACTCGCCGATCTGCATGATAAGACCGCTCTCTTCGGCGAGCGGGATAAAGATCGCCGGTGACACAGGGCCGCGATGGGGATTGTGCCAGCGCAGCAAGGCCTCCAAACCGATCACATCGCCGCCAATAATCGCCTGCGGCTGGTAATGCAGCCGGAATTCGCCGCGGGCGACGGCCGTGCTCAATTCGTGTTGCATCGCGCGCCGTTCGCGCAGCAGGTTGTCCATTTCGACTTCGAAGAAACGCGTCTTGCCGCGACCTTCGGCCTTGGCCCGGTAGAGCGCGGCGTCCGCGTTGTTGAGCAGGGTCGTCGCGTCGGCACCGTCGGTGGGGAAGACCGCGACGCCGACGCTGATGCCGATGCGCAGCCGCTGACCTTCGATTTCGAAATCGTCTGTGACGACCGTATGAAGGCGTTCGGCCAGCGCCTCGGCGAGCGCCGGCTGCGGGCCGTTCGCCGTTACCAGCGTGAATTCGTCGCCGCCAATGCGCGCCAGGAAGCCATCGTCTGCCAGCAGTCGAAGGCGTCGGGTGAACGCGCGTAACAGCTCGTCGCCGATCGAATGTCCAAAGACGTCGTTGACCTCCTTGAACCGGTCGAGGTCGAGGCTGAGTACGGCGAAGGACTCTGAGGCCTCTTTTGCGGCCTCGAGCGTCCGAGTCAGATGTTCGGAAAACGCGACGCGGTTGGGCAGGTCGGTCAACGCATCGTGATGCGCCATGTACGCCATGCGCTCCTCAACCAACTTACGCTCGGTGACGTCCTCCGAAAGGCTGAGCAGATATTGTGGTTCACCATTCTCGCCCGGAATGATGAGCTTCTTAGTCGTGAGGACGCGCGTGCCGTTGTGGCGCGTGTGAACGGAGTGCTCGTCGATGACCGTCAAATCGCGCGAACGGAGGACCTCGCGCTCGTGCGCGAACAGAAAGTCAGCCGCGTCCTTCGGAAACAGATCGTGCAGGCGCTTTCCGATCATGTCGTCGCGAGCGACCCCAAATATGCCCTCGGCCGTTCGGTTGAGGAGCACGAAGCGCTGATCGCGCGCGTCCTTGACGGTGACCGACATCGGCATATTTTCGATGATCGTATGGAGAAACGTTCGGGTGCGACCGAGCTCCGCCGCAGCGACATCGCGCTCGGCCATCTGGCGAAAATGGATGCTGGAAATCACGAGGCCGAAGATCGCCAGGGCAAAGAACAGACTAAGGCCCAGACCCGTACTCTGCATGAGGATGGTGTGGAGGAATGGCGCGACCGGCACATCGATCGCGAACGCGCCCATGACATCGTTGAGATGCCACTGCGGCTTGTTCGGTTGCAGCTTGTTGTGGCAGTCGACGCAACTCTGTTCACGCGCGAACGATGGGTAAACCGTCCGAAACATGAGTTGCCCATCGACGTCGAGAAGTTCGGATTCCGGTTTCGGCTCCGGCTTGGCAGCAAAGGCTTCGATTGCCTGCGCCATCTTGTCGTCCGCCGGCGGCGTCGCGATCTCGCGCCCAGCACGGCCGACCCAACGCAGATGAAAGTCGCCATCGGTGCCGCGCTGCTTGTTGAAGGCGTCGATCGAATGGGCGCGAAAGGTGGCCGGAACCGGCGCGGCTGATCCAAATTGCGATCGAACGGCGGAATAGTTGGTGACGAAGGCGTCGATCAGCCGGAGCGCAATGATCTTCTCGTTGCTCTTGTGTTCCTTGAACCAGACGACGCTGGAGTAATAGAACCCATATCCAACCGCCGCAGACAGCACTGCGCAGACGCTCAGATGCAAGAGAAAGCCGCGGCCGGATCGCGACCGCAAGAAGCCCTCGACCTTCAAAGAAATGCTCATCCACAGCCCCGACGCGTGGGCGGATGATCATGCAAACGACTTAAATATCGGTGGGTCAGCGACATGTGCCGGTGATCACGTGGGCTGAACATGCTGCGTTCACGATTTGGAAAGCCTAATTGTCGTCGAAGCGGTCTTTTTGCGGCTCCCATGGCGAGCAGGCATCGCGGCGAAGCGTGTTTCTCTACGGCTTCGCCAAGACAAGCGCGATAACATCAGCGGGCGCGAGTTTGCTGATTTGAAGAAGCTGGCCGCGCAGCATTTGCGCGACACCAACGCGGAGATCGCCAAGGCCTTGAGCGAGAAGGAATTGAAGGGGTTGCCCTGCGATCGGCACCGCTGACGCAAATGCCGCGGTCTGTGCCCGGGGTGTCGTCGCTGCTGGTTGTGTTGATGGTGCCGCAGTCGGGTGTCGTCCCGCTCGCGCTTGCTGTTATGTCATGGTGAACGCAGTGCGTCGCTGCGTGTGAGAGCACACCTTCGCGGTCCGGCGCTTGGTGTGCGCGCGAACATCACAAGACGTCGAATGCCGGCGGCTTGGTCGTGGCCGCGTGTCGAGCAGCAGCCCTCCGCTTGGCGGCGTTGCGTCCGGCCCGCCGTCCGATCAAAGTCGGCCCGACGATCGCGATGTGCTCCTGTCGAGAAAAATGCACAAGAACGTGATCTGTCCCCTCGTTTCATGACAACTTTGGCCGGACTTGCGGTTATTTTTGGCAAAATTATTAAAGTATTTCAGTTATTTATATCGATTTATCGATTCGTTGCGCTTGGATTGGACTTTTTGTTACTAGAGGTTGTTTATTTGTATAAATGTCGGGGCGACGGACCAACAAGGGACAGGACGAGCTTCGCCGAGCGGCGGGGCGGTGGCTCTGCAGGTTGAGGACGAAGCGCGGGCTATCGCAGTTCGCGTTGGCGGCAAGGGTCGGGGCCAAGTACTACACAACCATTTCGCGGATCGAGAACGGACGACTGGGTGTTCCACCGGATCGCTATCTGGCGTGGGCTCAAGCGTTGGCGGTCAATCCTCGTTGGTTTGTTCAAAAGCTTATGTCCTACTACGACCCGGTGACTTACGAAATTCTGTTCGCATCGAAGGAACAGGCCCGCCAGCTATGCGCAGCCACGCGGAGCGTATCCGATCCTGCGGTTGACGTTTCTCGCGGCGGTATGCAGGGGCTCAGCGAACGTCAGGGTGAAGGCGTCCCG
>Ga0307472_100000436_pt1 | contig 14521 bp, 7 predicted proteins | sample atmos_gasesAM5C__2_FD_204582 | JGI IMG/M metagenome (GOLD analysis project Ga0307472, IMG submission 204582) | Hardwood forest soil microbial communities from Morgan-Monroe State Forest, Indiana, United States - atmos_gasesAM5C_05 | ecosystem: Environmental > Terrestrial > Soil > Temperate...
CGACGCAAAAGTGAGCGGGTCAGTTGCACTTACGCCGAAAAGCAGGCTGCTCATAGTTCTTGTCGCGGCCAGGCCAAAAGCTGCACCCAGGCCCGCGCCGATTGCTGCCAGCCGCAATCCCTGCCCTACCACCAGGCGCAGAATGTCGCGCGACTGCGCTCCCAGCGCCATGCGAATTCCGATTTCGCGGAATCGCTGACTGACGCTGTAGGAGAGCACACCATAAATTCCGATGGTCGCGAGCAGCATGCCCAGCACACCGAGCACAGTCGCAAGCGTCGCTGCCATGCGGTTCGCGAATAGTGAAACGTGCACCAGCCCCTCGAGGTCATCGGTCACCAGCGGCTGCACCTTCGCATCCAGCGACTGCGCCGCTGCCCGCACCATACTCAGCACTGCCGCCGTCCGCATCTCCGAACGCACCAAGATATTTGCATCCGTTCGCCCGGCTTGCAGCATAGGCAGGTAGATAAACGGCTGCGGCGCTTCATTCACACGGTGATACTTGATGTCCCGTGCGACGCCAGCCACAGTTCGCCATTTGTCCTGGATTCGCAAACGGTGGCCCGTTGCCTCTTGCCCCGGCCAGAACCGCTTCGCCATGGTCTGATTCACGATCACAACCAGCGGCGCCCCGGCGCGGTCTTGGGATGAAAAGTCGCGACCCGCAACCATGGGGATCTGCACCGTTTGAAAATAGCCGGTGCCAACCACATTCAGATCGATGCCCGCGTCTTCACCAGGCCTCGGCATGTAGCCTTCGACGGTCACGCTGGAGTAGCTGCGGCCTTGAAACCACAGGGGAACGAATTGTTCGAGGCTGGCCGATTCAACCCCCGGGTTCGCACGAATTCGCTCGATCAGCCGGTCGAAGTACACGGCTGCTCGTTCACCTGTGTATCCACTCGTCCGCAGATCAAATGCTGCCAGCGCAACATGATTTGGATTGAACCCCGGGCCGGTTTTTTCCGCATTGTACAGGCTCCGCACTAACAGCCCCGCTCCCACCAGCAAAGCCGTGGCAAGCACCATCTCCGAAATGACCAGCAAATCTCGCAAGTGATGCGCTCGGGCGCCTGCCCCCACCCCGCGACCTCCCTCTTTAAGCGACTGGGTCAAATCTGTGCGCGAACCGCTCCATGCAGGAGCCAGTCCGAAAGCGATTCCGGTGACCGCCGAAAGTATCAGCGTGAATGCCAGCACCGGGCCATCAACCCCCACCGGTACTCCGATCGGCAGATGTGCGGGCGGCAGAAAAAACATCAGCAGGTTCGTTCCCCACAGCGCGAGGAAAATCCCACCGAGGCCGCCAGCTGCAGCCAGCAGCAAGCTCTCGATGAGCATCTGCCGGATCAATCGTGCGCGGGCTGCGCCCAGCGCCGCACGGATGGCAATTTCTCTCTCGCGCGAGGTGGCGCGCGCCAGCAGCAGATTCGCCACGTTCGCGCAGGCAATCAGCAGGACCAGCGCCGCGACAAGCATTAGGAATCCAAGCACGCTGCGTAGGAAATCCTGCACGCCGTAGTGCGCTATCCACACGGGCGCCACAAAAACCCCTACGCCTTTTTCCGCCGTCGGATACTCCTGCTGAAAATTCGCGGCGAGCGTGCTCATCTCCTGCTGCGCCTGCGCGATCGTCACGCCCGGCTTCAGCCGCCCCATGATGTGCACAAACGTGGGCCAGCGCTCCTCCAGATTTTCATGCGGCAGCACTTGCGGCTGCATCATCATGGGAACGAAATACTCGGCGTTGATCCCCACGATCGTTCCGTAAAAATTCCGTGGCATCACTCCGATTACGGTGAATGGGTGCCCGTTTACGTGCACCGTCTGACCCACAACGTTTGGATCGTAACCGAACCGTCTGGCCCACAATCCATAGCCCAGCACAATGTAGGGATCGGAATTGAGCGCCTGATTCGGCTCCTCGTGAAACGTGCGCCCCATGGCTGCGTGGACGCCGAGCTTGTCGAAATAATTTTCCGTCGCGATGATTCCGAACACGCGCTCCGGCGGCGCATCTTCCCGCAGGCTCATTTCCACGCCCACGAGCTCAAATCCAAACAACCCGGAGAACACATGGTTGCGGGCGCGATAATCCTTGAAATCCGGATAGGAGCTGGTGTGATATTCGCCGCTCGGCATCACCGTCTCGACCACGGCCATGTGGCCCGCGTCGGCGATTCCCGGCAGCGGGCTGAGCAGCACCGCGCGAATCCAACTGAACACCGTGGCATTCCCGCCGATGCCCAGCGCGAGCGTCAGCACTGCAATGATTGTGAACCCAGGGCTCTTCGCAAGCATGCGGAACCCGTAGCGCAGATCTTGCAGCAGCGTTCCCATTCGCGCGCCCTCGTTGGATATTTATTCGACAGCGATTACGATTAACGTCGCGTCGTCGTGCCACTGGCCACGGCAAAATTCGCCCGCGGCTGTCAATATTTTCCGCTGCAGTTCCACGGCGCTCGCGCCCCGATTTTCTTCCAGTAAGCGGAGCAGCCGCGATTCTCCGTACTCCACGTTGTCCGAATCACTCGCTTCTGTCACGCCGTCGGTAAAAAGCACCACGCGGTCGCCCGCCTCAAGCTCTCTCGTGCCTGCCGTAAATGTCTGCACTCGAAAGACGCCCAGCACGCCGCCGCCTTCTTGCAGCCGATCGTGCGAGCCGTCACGGTGGATCACCATCGGCGCATTGTGCCCAGCATTCACGTAGCGCAGGCGCCGCTCCGCGCCGTCCAATTGCGCGTAAAAAAATGTGATGAACCGATCGTTGGCGATATTGCGGCATACCAGTGAATTCAGCCGCTCGCACAAAATTTCCGGCGCCAAATCCGGCGACGCCATCCCGCGCACGCCCGCCTGTAGATTCGACATCAACATGGCCGCCGGCATCCCCTTTCCCGCCACGTCTCCAATGCATAATCCGAGCGTCTGCCCGCCGAACGCCAGGAAATCGAAATAATCTCCGCCAACGGTGCGCGCCGGTTGCCAGGTCCCGGCGATTTCGTAGCCCGCGAGCTGCGGAATTTCCTTCGGCAGGAATCCTTCTTGAATGGCGCGAGCCTCGCTGATTTCCCGTTCCTGCTGGTGAAGTTGCTGCGCAATTTCTGTTTGCGCCCGGCTTTCCAGCATTGCGCGGCGGCGTGATTCGCGTCGCGCGCGCCCCACACCAATCTGTTTCTCGAGAATTTCCAGTAGGCGCGCGTTCACCCAGGGCTTCTCTACAAAATCGCCAACGCCATGCTGCATGGCCTCGACGGCCAGGCCAACGGATGCCCACCCAGTCATCACCACGATCGGCGGCGCAGCTTCCAGCTCGTTCAAGTGCGCCAGCAGATCCAGTCCTTCCCGGCCCGACGTGGTGTCCCGCGCATAGTTCAGGTCCATGAGAATCAGATCGAATTCGCGCCGAGCAAGCGCTTCAAGCAGCGCTGCCGGTGACGCCACCGCTTCGGTGGTGTAGCCGTGGCCCTTCAAAAGCAGGCGCAGCGCTTCCAGGACGTCCGGTTGATCGTCCGCAATCAATATGCGCCGCTGCGATGCTTCGGGTTCGTTCGTGATTTCAAGGGACATCGTGGCCATGGTCTGTTGCGTCCGCACCCGCCTCTCGCTCCAGATTCCTTGCGGGCGTCTCCCAAATATGGGCAGGTGGAATTCCAGCCGCGCGTGATTATAACAGCCTCATTTAGAGTGGGTTAGAAGTAATTTAGGGACTTATGAAGGGCTACCCTGCCCAGTTACGGGAATGCTCGTTGCGGATTCGGACAGTGAGTGTTTTGCGCATAAGAATGTCGCTACTCGTATCGCAGCGCCACCATTGGGTCCACGCTCATGGCCCGTCTAGCAGGGATGTAGCAGGCCAGCAGGACCACGCTGAGGAGTAAGAAGACCACCCCGGCATAGGAGACTGGGTCCGCGGGGGTGATGCCAAAGAGCAGGCTCGAAACAAACCGCGTGAAGAATAACGCCGCCACGAGGCCTAACCCGACGCCGACCAGCGCGAGGCGGAGACCCTGCCCGACCACCAGCCGCAACATGTCTCGAGGCTGGCCGCCCAGCGCCATGCGAATCCCTATTTCATGCGTCCGCTGCGCTACCGAGTACGAAATCACGCCGTACAGGCCGACCGCCGTCAACACCAGCGCAAGCCCGGCAAACATCCCGAGCAATAAGGTGTTGAACCGCGGGATGGCGATGGTCCCATTCAGATAATCTTCCACGGTCCTGGCCTGGAATGTGGGGACATCCTTATCCACGGAGAGTACAGCCTCCGCAATGGGTTTCGCCAGACTGTACGGATTATTTGCGGCGCGGGCCACGATGGTCATCGCGCCGAACGGCAGTTGTGGGTACGGGACGTAGGACTCGGGCGTCCATTCAGACTTCAGGTCTCTGTATTTCACGTTGCCAACCACGCCGACAATTTCCCGCATCCGCGAAGGTCTTTCGTCCGTGGAAATCCCCGGCCGGATGCGCTTCCCAATTGGATTCTCACCCGGAAAGAATTGTCGTGCGAGGGCCTCGTTGACGATGACCACAGGCGCCGCGTCGGCGCTGTCCTGCTCCTTGAATTCACGCCCTTGCAGCAGCGGAATCTGCATGGTGCGGAAATAATCTTCCGTGATGATGCGGATGGAGGAAATTTTCTCATCGCTTTTGGCCACGGGACGGCCCTCAATCTCCACCGCCACGCGAAGCTCACTTCCGCTCATCGGCAATGGCTCGATAGCCGCCGCGGTCGCCACACCGGGCAGCGCTTTCAATTGCGGGATCAGGTCGCGCAGGAACTGTATTTTCTTCGCGTTGGGAAATTTCTCGTCGGGCAAATCAATATCCGAAGCTATCACGTTGTGCGGGTTGAATCCAGGGTTCACGGTCTGCAGTGAGACCAAACTGTGAATCAGCAGCCCCGCGCTTACCAGCAATACCAGCGCCAGGGCCATTTCCACGATCACCAGCGAGCTACGCAGACGGTGGCGATGGATTCCGGCGGTCACGCTCAGCGCACTTTCTTTCAACGTATCCACCAGGTTCGCTCGCGTGATTTGTAGCGCAGGCGCAAGTCCGAAGATCATTCCCGTCAGCACGGAGAGAATTGCGGTGAAGGCCAGCACCTGGCCGTCCATGTGAATTTCTCCGACGCGAGGCAGATCTTCCGGGCTGAGCCGCACCAGCACGTCAATACCCCATGCGGCCAAAATTAGCCCCAATGCCCCGGCAAGAAGCGAGAGCAGAAAACTTTCCGTGAGCAATTGACGAACCACGCGCACCCGTCCGGCGCCAAGAGCAGTGCGAATGGCGATTTCGCGCATGCGGGTAGTCGCTCGGGCCAGCAGAAGATTGGCCACATTCACGCAAGCGATCAGCAGCACCACACCCACCGCGATCAATAGCACAAAAAGCGCCGGACGAATCGCGCCGGTGATTTCCTCCTGTTCGGGCACCAGTCGCACGCCAAAATATTTATTCGAGTCCGGATATTGCTTTGCCAGTGAATTCGCGAGGACGTCCATCGCTGATTGGGCCTGTGCCAGCGTAACGCCCGGCTTCAATCGAGCGATCCCAATCAGGAAATGTGCGCCGCGTTGGTGCGTAATGGCGGGCGAGTTGTCCTCCGATTCCTGCAGGGCTGAAAAAGTAGTCCAGATTTCCGCTGGCCGGCGCTGCAATGGAAATGCGAAATTCGCAGGCATTACCCCGACTACCGTGTATCCGCTGTTCTGGAGCGTAATCGTGCGCCCGATGATTTGGGGATCGCCGCCGAAATGCTCCTTCCACAAACGATGGCTCAGGATAGTCACATGGTGATGCGGATCATCTTCTCCGGGCGCGAATAGCCGTCCGAGCTCCGGCGAGGCCCCCAGCAGAGTCATCAATTCCGCCGAGATCGTCTGCCCCTCAAGATGCGCCGACTGCTCGACACCGGTCAGCGTGTAGTTCGCATCGGTGTGCACGCCGATTTGTGCGAACACCTGGTTCTGGGCGCGCCAGTCTGCAAAATCGGGATAGGAAATCGCGCGGCTCTTCTCGCCGGTCTGCGAATTGGTCCCCCAAACGCGCACCAGTTTGCCCGGATCACGGAAGGGAAGCGGGCGGAGCAATTCGGCGTTCACCACCGAGAAAATCGCCGTGTTTGCGCCGATCCCCAGCGCGAGCGTGAGCACTGCAATCGCCGTGAATCCCCCATTCTTCGCGAGCATGCGCACGCCGTAGCGGATGTCCTGAAGCAATGCCCCCATCAATTTCCCCCTATTCGTATCGGAGTGCTTCCATGGGATCCACGCGCATGGCCCGCCGCGCAGGAATGTAGCAGGCAAACAGCGCCACCGCGGTCAACGCCAGCGACACAGTAATGTAAGTCAGTGGATCCGTGGGGCTGACCGCCAGGAAATTTCCCACCACTTTGGCCGCGGCCAGCGCCGCCCCGAGGCCGATCACCAGTCCGACCACAACAATCAACAGCCCCTGCTGGAAAATCATCTTCAGAATCTGCGCTGGCTCAGCCCCCAACGCCATGCGGATTCCGATTTCATGTGTCTTCTGGCTGGCAGCAAACGAAATCACGCCGTACACCCCCACCAGCGCCAGAATCAATCCCAGAATTCCCAGTGCCGCTGCCAGCATGGCTCCGATCTGGTAAACCAGCAGCCCATTGAGTGTGTTCAGCGCCTCCGTCATGGTCTTCACGTCAAACACGGGGAGCTCTGGCGCGAGCGATTCGATCACCCGCTCGACCATGGGGATCATGGATTCGGGCGCCATCGCCGTCCGCACCTGCAATACCTCAAGTGAATTAATGGCGTAGTGCTGCGCAAACGGCATGTAGAAATATGGATTAATCGTTCCCTTCACGCCCTGATAGCGCGAATCCTTGGCCACGCCAACCACGGTAATCGTATGCGCCGGGTCGGAGCCGATCTTGAAATGCCTCCCCATCGGATCCTGGTTGGGCCAATACTGCTTGGCCATAGCTTCATTCACGATACCGACGTACAGCGCTTTCTCGTCGTCCGCGTCCGTAAACACGCGCCCGTGAATCATGCCGATCCGCATTGTCTTGAAATAATCGGACGAAATTACGTTGTAGAACGAAATCGGTGTGGCCTGGCCCTTCGGCAATTCGTAGCCCTCCACTTGAACGGTGTCCCCATTGTTGTAATAGCTCATCGGGAACGAATTTGCGTTGCTGGCCGATTCCACTCCGGGCAGTGCACGCACGCGCTCCAGGAGATTCTTGTAGAACTCGCGCCCTTGCGCTTCGCTGTAGCCGATTTCGTTCGGGTCCATCACGAAGTTCACCACGTTTTTCGGATCGAATCCCAGGTCCGTCTTCTGCGCCTGGCCCAGGCTTCGCGTAAACAGTCCCGCGATGATCAGCAGCATCAGTGAGCCCGCCACTTGCGCCACCACCAGCGCACTGCGCAGCCGGTTGCGCCCGCCGACCATTCCGCGGCCGCCTTCATGCAGAATGTGCGCCAGATTCCCACGCGACGCGCGGACTGCAGGAACCAGACCCACAATAATCCCCGTCAGCAGCGCCGCGCCGAACGCAAATCCGAAAACGCGCCAGTCAAATCCAAAGTCCAGCCGCACCGGAAGATCCGTCGCCAGATTCATCTGCGCCAGAGAGGAGCTTCCCCAGTACCCGAGGACGATTCCTGCGAGCCCGCCGCCCACTGCCAGCAGAACGCTCTCTGTAAGCAACTGCCGGATCAGCCGCCCGCGCCCGGCTCCCAGCGCCGCTCGAATTGCCATCTCGCGTTCACGGATGCTTGCTCGCACCAATAGAATATTCGCCACGTTCACGCACGCGAGCAGCAGCACCAATGCCGCCAGTCCCATGAACAGGCTGGAGATCACCAGCATCGTGTTTTTCGGATCGGGATTCGGACGGGATCGAAGTTCCGGGTACACCTGCAGACTCAACTCCTGGTCATCCTTCGGGTATTCCTGCGCCAGCCTTTGCGAGACCACGTTGAGCGAGGCCTGTGCTTGCCCAATGCTCACTCCAGGCTGTAACCGCGCCATCAAGAAGACAATGCGAAGTCCTCGGTTGCTCATGAAGTCGGGCGGATTGCCTGCGATCGCTGCCATTCCCAGCGGCAGGTATCCCTGGATATCCACCAGCGAAAAGAGGCCGTAGAATCCCTGGGGCGCAATTCCTACAATTGTCACCGGATGTCCATCTACCGAAACTTTTCTGTCAACGATGCTCGGGTCGCCCCCAAAGTGTGTTTTCCAATACGAGTACCCCAGCACCATCACCGGGTTCGCGCCGGGCGTCTCTTCCTCCGAAGGCAAAATGAATCGTCCAAGCGCCGGCTTGATGCCCAGCGTGGTAAAATAATTGCCGGCGACGTACGCGGTCACAATCCGCTCCGCCTTCCCGTCCACCTTCAAACCATCCAGCCCGATCTGGTAGGCAATCACGCTCGTGAACACTTTCCCGGTCTGCTCGCGAATATCGCGCGAGTCGGGAGCAGAAAAAATGTTTAGAAGTGGTCCACTCTTCAACTGATATGCCAGCGTCGTGATTTCGACCGGATCCTTCACCGGAAGAGGCCGCAGGAGGAATGCGTCGACTAAACTGAAGATCGCGGTGTTCGCGCCGATGCCCAGCGCCAGCGTCAGGATAGCGACGGCTGTGAACCCGGGATTCTTCGCCAGCGTGCGCATGCCGTATCGAATGTCCTGGATCAGCGTTCCCATCTTCGTCCTCCATGATTCGCCATCGGCGAATCATGTGCTGTGAATTTCGCTGCGCCTGCTCATCCAAACCACGAACATCGAATCTCTATTTTCCCGCCTCACTCGTACCGCAGCGCCACGATCGGATCCACGCGCATGGCCCGCCGCGCCGGGATATAACAAGCGGCGAGCGCGACGCCGGTCAGAACGGCCGCCACGGCGATAAACGTCGTGGGATCGGCGGCGCTAACTCCGAATAGCAGCTCGACCATCAGGCGCGTGAGTCCGAGTGCCGCGCCGACACCGATGGCCACACCGATCAGCGCCATCTTCATCCCTTCACCCAGCATCAGACGCAGTACGTCGTGGCGTTGCGCCCCGAGCGCTATTCGAATGCCGATCTCGTGGGTGCGCTGCGCTACTACGTAGGAAATCACGCCGTAAATGCCAATGCTCGAGAGCAAAAGTGCGAGTGCCGCAAAAATGCTCAGCAGGACCATCGAGAATCGCCGGTTGGCCAGCGAGTCCGCCACGATTTCTTCGAGCGGCTTGATTTCGTAAATCACGTTTTCGCCGTTCAGCTTTTCAATCGCTTGCCGTATCGCCGGCGCCAGTCCGGCTGGTGTTCCTTTCGTCCGCAGTATCACTTCTGCCTGGGGAGGTCCGGTCCAAAAGCGGTCAGGGATCTGCATCAGATTGAGATATGCTTGGGCGAGGATGGGGTGCCTGGCATCCCCGTCTCGATCCAAACCCCAATGCTTCACGTGCCCGACAATGCCGACAATCTCCGGATCCATGTCCACGATGCCTATGTGAATTCGCTTTCCGATCGGATCTTGCTTTGGAAAATATTGGCGTGCGAAGCTTTCATCTACCACCATCACCTGGTGCGAATGCTCATTATCTTCCGGCGTGAAATTCCGCCCCCGAAGCAATGGAATTTCCATGACGCTCAAGTATCCGGGCTCCCCCATATAGAAGAGGGACTGATTCATTTCGCTTGCGTTCGCCGGCTTCGCCTGGCCATCGAGCCAAAAGGGAAGTTCATTGTCGCCATTCATCGGCAGGGCTCCACCGGTGGAGGAGACAGCTTCCACGCCCGGAATACTTTTCAGTTTTTCACCCATCTCGCGAAGAGCAGACCGGCTGGTAGCAGGATTCACGCCGAGAGAGGGAGATAGCGACACCGCAAACGTCAAAACACCACGAGGATTGAATCCAGGATTTACGCTCCATAGCCCAACAAGACTCCGAACCATCAGTCCGGCCCCGGTGAGAAGTACCAGCGCCATGGCCATCTCGATCACCACAAAGACGCCTTGCGCCCGGTGGCGTGCGCCGCTTCCACCGCGGCCACTTTCCTTCAACGTGGACTGCAGGTCCGGCCGCGAGGTCTTCAGCGCCGGCACCAACCCGAACATCACACCTGCAACCATGGAAGCTGCCAGTGTGAACAGGAGAACGCGACCATCCAGACCGACGTCCTGAGCTCGGGGGAGATTTTCCGGCAACGCCCTTAGTGCCGCTTGAATTCCCCAGGTGGCCAAGCATAGTCCGAGGGCGCCGCCGGCCAGCGCCAGCAGAATACTCTCGGTAAGAAGTTGCCGGATGACGCGGGACTGGCTGGCTCCCAAGGCGGCTCGTATCGCGAATTCGCGCGCCCGCGTTGTCGAGCGGGATAGTTGAAGGTTTGCAACGTTGACGCACGCGATGAGTAAAACAAATCCAACCGCCCCCAGCAAAATCAGCAAGTACGGCTGAACGTCGCCGACAATGTCCTTTTTGAGCGGCACCACGCCGATGCCTGCGCCTTTGTCTGCATCCGGGTAGGCTGCGGCAAGGCTCGTCGCAATACGATCCATATCGGCCTGGGCGGCCGCGACTGTTACACCGGATTTCAAGCGGCCAATTCCGCGCATTCCTGGATGCACGTCGCGGTCGTGAAACAGTGGATCCTTATCTTGTCCGATGGGAACATAAACTTCCTTGATGCGATCGAAATTCGTGGATTCGAGATGAAAATTCGCGGGCACTATGCCAATCACGGTGTAGCCCTCACCATTCATGGTGATTCTCTTCCCCACAATGTCGGACGCGGAGCCGAACTTGCGCTGCCACAGTCCCGCACTGATCAGAGCTACCGGCGTGGTACCGAGGCGGTCTTCTTCCGGTCTAAACAGCCGGCCGCGAACTGGATTTACGCCAAGAATTTCGAAGAAACCAGCGGAGACCATGCCGACACGCACGCGCTCCGCCTCTCCGCTTCCAGTAATACTGAAATCGTTGCTTCGATAAGCTGCCATTGAAGCGAATGTGGAATTGCTCTGCTGCCAATCCAAAAAATTCGGGTAAGAGATTGACGAGCTCTCGAAATTCGTGGACGTTTCTGAAAGCGCGACCAATTGGTTGGGCTGCGGATAGGGGAGCGGTCTGAGGAGCACGCCGTTGACCACAGAAAAAATGGCGGTGTTCGCGCCGATGCCCAGACCCAGCGTAAGAATTGCAATCAGCGCGAACCCTGGGTTTTTTCCCAGCATCCGGATTGCGTAGCGCACATCCTGGATCAGTGTCCCCATTTTCACCCCCCGCGATTCGCAAGCCGTTCCGCTTTTTCTGCGAATCGTGGTGCCACTGCGTTTCCAATAACCAGCTTCAGGCTCCGGACTTCTAGACACACCGATACGCCTGCAGCCGAAATATTTATTTCGCCTGCCACTCGTGAACAATTGTAAGAATCTTTGGCCCGGGCCGGTCTATACGCTCGCGGTGCGCGAGCCCACGGTTTCTTCGACGATGCGCCCGTCGAAGAGATGAATGGTGCGGTCAGCGATGCTGGCGTAACGCGGATCGTGCGTCACCATGCAGATCGTCGCGCCCTCGCGGTGCAATTGCCGCAGCAGATCAATCACCGCTTCGCTGTTCTTCGAGTCCAGGTTTCCAGTGGGTTCGTCCGCCAGCAGGATGGAAGGCTGGCCCACCAGCGCTCGCGCTACGGCCACGCGCTGCTGCTGGCCGCCCGAAAGCTGCGAGGGATAATGCTTCATGCGGTGCGCCATTCCCACGCGCTCCATCACTTCCTGCACGCGCTTCTTGCGCTCCGCCGCCGCCATGCTGCGGTAGGTCAGCGGCAGCTCCACGTTTTCGTACACCGTCAGATCGCCGATCAAATTGAACGCCTGAAAAACGAATCCGATTTCTCGATTGCGGATTCGCGTGCGGTCCGACAGCGAAAGGTTTGCCACGGATTGCTTGTTGATCCAGTACTGGCCGTCGCTCGGTGAGTCGAGCAAACCGAGAATCGAAAGCAGCGTCGATTTGCCGCAGCCCGACGGCCCGGCGATCGAGAGAAATTCACCGCTCTTGATGTCCAGATGCACGCCGCCCAGCGCATGCGTTTCCACCTCATCGGTGTAAAAAACTTTTGTGACGCCTTCAAGCTTGATCAATGATTCTGCGTTGCTGTTCATGCTGGGCTCCTTCTCTGAATCTCATCGCTCTCGCGATGCTATAGATACGTTTCCAGCGCCCCAAAATGTTCCCTACTTCAGTTGGACGCGGTCGAAATTATCCCAGGCAGACATATCCGACAGAATCACCTGGTCGCCGATTTTCAGGCCCTTCACGATTTCCACGGTATTCACAGACGTGCGGCCCAATTCCACCTGCGTGCGCCCCGCTTCTTTTCCGTCGTCAATCAGCTTGAACAATCCTACCGTGCTGTTCGCTTCCCCGTGCACCGGTCGTCCGACGAACAACACATCGGCAAGCCGCTCGATCTCGACGGTGCCCTCGACGCTCAAATCCGGACGTGCGCCCTGCGGCAGCGTTCCTTCCAGCGCCACATCCACTGTGACTGTCCCGTTCACGACCGCGGGATCAATGCGCGCCACGTGTCCTTGAATCACGCCGTTGTGCGTATCCACCGTGGCCTTTTGGCCGATGGTGATGTCCTTGGCCTGCGTTTCCGCAATTTTCAGCGCTGCTTTCAAATGCGTCGGCTGTGCCACGCGCGCCAGCACTGAGCCTTGCAACACCTTCTGCCCGACTTCGACCGAGAGGTCCTGCAGCACACCGTCAATCCCCGGGCGCACATGCAACTGGTCCAGTTGCGACCGTTTCAGGTCGTACATCGCGCGCTTCCCGTTCACGTTGGCCTGCTGCACGGCAATCTGCGCTTCAATCGAATTCGCAAACGTCTCCACCTGTTTTTCCGCGATCTCGTTCTGTTTCTGAAGCTCTTCCGCCTGCACCACGGAAGTCTTCACGATAAAATCCGCCACCAGGCCTAGTGCAAAAAGTTTCTCGTTGTTTTGCTTTTGCAACTCAGCGGTGTGATAGGCCGAACGAATGGCCGCGGCTTGCGCGCGCTTGTCCATCAATTGGTTTTCCATCTGCGCCTTGGTGTTGTTCAATGCCGCTTCGGCCCCGCGCAGTTGAAACTCCGCATCCAGCGCCGCCTGTTGCAGCTCCGGATTGCTCAAATCCAGGATCACTGTGTTTGCTTTGACGGGCACGCCAGGAAGTAGATAGCGTTGTTCCACTCGTCCATCTGTCGCCGCCGGAATCAATCGGATGGTCTCCGGCACCAGAGTTCCGAGGCCGCGAACTTCGCGCAGCATCGGTCCGCGCTTCACCGTGTCGGTCCACACCGTCGCGCGGTCCACGCTCGGCGCCGCCGGCTTCAGCCGCGACAACGCGTATGTGACCAACGGAATCAGTACCACCGCCGCGGCGATGTACGCTACGCGGCGCACTTTCTTTTGTCGCTTGACCTCTGGACGAGCAATATCCACGGCAAGAACCTCTCTTCTTCGGTCATATATATCGCAAATCACCTTCCGGTGTCACACCATCTATAAATCCATCATATTGTGCATGTTATGGGCACGCGCCTGCTCCAACCGAGGCAGTTTTGCCCGCTCGTGGGAATCCTTCGTCCCGCTAACGGACAAGAAACTTTGCTTCGGAGCCTTGAAAATCCCTATTCACCCGCCCTCACAAGCAATTTCAGACCAAATTCTGCAATTTTTACTCAGTTCTAGGAACCCAACCATTCCACAAAAGCTTTGCTGTCAACAAATTACAGACACCCCCTTTGGAACGGGGCGTGCCCCCAAAACCTTGAATTCTTGAGGAGGTTAACTGCTATGAATTTTTCACGCTTGAACAGGTGGATGGCGTCAGCATTGTCGTTACCTCTGCTCTCACTGCTGCTGATTGGTTGCGGGCAAAATCCGCAGGCCAATGAGAAGCCAAATTCTGCCACGGGCGATGAAAAACCCGGTCTGCTAGGCGGAATCTTTGACTCGACAAAACCGATCACCATCCCCGAGGGAACCGATCTGACGGTCGTCCTCAACCAAACCATCTCGACGGCGTCGAATCGCTCGGGCGAGAGTTTCCGCGCAACACTGATTTCTCCAGTTGTGATTGACGGCAAGACGGTGTTGCCGAAAGACGCGCCGGTGACGGGCCATATCGTGGAGTCGGTGCCATCGGGCCGGTTGAAGGGCGTCGCCAAACTGGATCTGACGCTCGATTCGGTTGATGTGCACGGCAAATCGTACGATCTGGCGACCGATGATGAAGGACGCCGAGGTAAGAACCACAACAAGCGCAACGGCGTGCTGATTGGCGGCGGCGCAGGCCTGGGCGCGATCATCGGAGGCATTGCCGGCGGCGGAGTAGGTGCGGTGGTCGGCAGCGCGGTGGGCGCAGGCGCTGGGACGGCAGGTGCTGCGTACACCGGCAAGAAGGACGTCCGCGTGCCGGCGGAAACGACGCTGACATTTCGCCTGACACGGGCGGTGACAATTCCTGTGAAGAGCTGAAC
>Ga0307472_100000437_pt1 | contig 14512 bp, 16 predicted proteins | sample atmos_gasesAM5C__2_FD_204582 | JGI IMG/M metagenome (GOLD analysis project Ga0307472, IMG submission 204582) | Hardwood forest soil microbial communities from Morgan-Monroe State Forest, Indiana, United States - atmos_gasesAM5C_05 | ecosystem: Environmental > Terrestrial > Soil > Temperate...
GCCGCGCCGACGATGACGATGTCGTCCATCATTGCAAAATTCCTTCCATCGGGCCGAACGGCTGGGCTGCCGGAACTTGTCCGCAACACCCGCTCGTCCGGCTTGTTTCAAGCGTCGATTTCGAGCCCGCTGTTCGTTTGTTCGGCATCCTCGACAGCCCGTCCGGCGCTGTCAATTCAATTGCCGAGAGGGGGGCCAAGTTGCGGTCAAATCGCCGCTCGGCCGATCGCCCGTGGCGAGCGCTCCACAAAACGGTGGCTCCCTGCCGTGAAACCACCTATTTTGACATCACATGCACGTGGGCCGGGGGGCGGCCGCGGCGAACCGATGCGATCCACTCATCATGACCAAATCCGACCAGCCGGTCATCATCAAGAAATACGCCAATCGGCGGCTCTACAACACCGGAACCAGCACTTACGTCACGCTCGAGGACCTCGCCGCGATGGTGAAAACCGGCGATGATTTCGTCGTCTATGACGCCAAGACTGGCGACGACATCACCCGCTCGGTGCTGACCCAGATCATCTTCGAGCAGGAGAACAAGGAAGGGCAGAACCTTCTGCCGATCACCTTCCTGCGCCAGTTGATTCGCTTCTACGGCGACAGCATGCAGATGCTGGTGCCACGCTACCTCGAAGTGTCGATCGACTCGCTCACGCGCGAGCAGGAAAAGTTCCGCGCGCAAATGGCGCAGGCATTTGGCGTCGGCGGCTTCGGCGCGCTCGAGGATCAGGTGCGGCGAAACATGGAAATGTTCGAGCGCACCTTCGCCATGTTTGCTCCGTTCGCCCGCCGCGAAAGCCAGGCGGCCGAGGCGGCCAAGGACCAGAAGCCCGGAACCGATCCCGGCAGCGGCGGCGGCGAACTCGACACCCTCAAACGTCAGCTCGAGGAAATGCAGAAGCGCCTCGACCGCATCAGCGATACTGAAAAGAACGAATAGCGCGGCGGCCGGCGCGACGTTGCGCGCCGGTCGTTGGATGATAGGCGTGGAACGAGCCCGGACGCGTCGACTTGGCAATCTCGAGCGCTTCATGGGCGCGCGCGACGATCTCGCCGACGGTGCGGCCATGACGCGGTGCATTGACGCCGCCGATCGTGATGTTCGCCGTCACCGGGCCCGCGGCCCTGGGTGCGACGTCGTCATGCACGCCGCAGAGAAGGCGCTCGGCGGCCGCGGTGATGTCATCGGGCGTGCAGTTCTTGAGGATCACGCCGACTTGGCCGTCGGCGAAACGCCCGAGCGCATCGCCGCCACGCAGCTTGGCCTCGAGGCGCGCGATAGTGGCGGCAATCAGTTCGGCGGCAACCTCGACGCCATGGGCAGCGCGGACCTCGACGAGATTGTCGACCGCGACGAGGAGGAAGCCACACGACGCCCGGTAGCGGACGGCATCATCGACGACCGCGACGAGGACGTTGGTGAGGTCCCATCGATTCATCTCTCCCGCAAAGCCGCCGGATGGCTGGTGTCGGTCGACCGAACTGTCGTCCGAGGCGGCGGCAATCACAGTGGTTCGGTGCACGAAGGGCCCTCATAGTGGATCTCGCGGTGCCGCACGCGGCGGGCCAGACGACCTTAGGAACAAAGCTTAAAAGATTAAGAAAACTCGGCGCGATGTTTTGATTAAGGTCCGTTAGGACTTGTGCCGCGCCGGCCGGCACGGCGCTTGCGAACTCTTGCCTATCGGCGGGCCATGTGTCCCGATATGAGACAGGAGGCGCATGATGTTGGCGATCGGAGGTATCAGGTCCGCGACGACGTTCGGCGCCGCTCCCAATTTGCGGCGCCATGCGTCCTCTCCCGATACGCCCACCGCGCAGGCGAGCCGCGCGCTGATCCCGGTGCGGCCGGTGGAAGACGTTACCGATCCGCCCTCCTCGATGCGCCGCCCGGCAGCGGCTTTCCTCGCCCACCTGATCGCGACCGACCACCGGCTGCCGCAGACCCGCGAACGGCGCCGGGCCGAGCCGGGCGAGGCCGTGAATTGCTATGCTGCTGCCAGCCGTAAGGCGGCGCGGCCGGCCGGCGGTCGTTTCGCCAGGTGTCTGTGACGCACACGCGATCCGGCTCAATAGCCGAGCGCACAACCGTCCTTGCGTTGGTCGGAGCCGCCGATCAGCACGCCGCGCTCCCAGTCGATGCGGATCGCTTGTCCGCCGCCGAGCGGCAAGGGGCGTAGCATTGTGTCGTGGCCGCGCGCGTTGAGGCCTTCGATCGATGCCGCCGGCACGCCGCGCTCGAACACGGTCTTGCCGCCCTCGAAGAACACGCGCGGCGCATCGATCGCGGCCTGCACGTCCATGCCGTAGTCGATCATGTTGGAAACGACATGGGCGTGGCCCATCGCCTGGTAGCCGCCACCCATGACGCCGAAAGCAAGCTCGCAGCACTCCCCGCGCATGCCGAGCGCCGGGATGATGGTGTGCATCGGCCGCTTGCTCGGACCGATCGTGTTGGGATGGTCCGGATCGACCACGAAGCAAGCGCCGCGATTCTGCAGCATCACGCCGGTCCGCTCGGTGGCGACGCCGACGCCGAACGACGAATAGAGCGAGTTGATGATCGTGACCGCGGTGCGGTCGCGATCGACCACGGTGACGAGCACGGTGTCGCTGCCCGGCGTCGGCGCCGGTGGAAAGTCGACACGCCTGCCGCGGTCGATCAGATCGGCGAGGCATCCGGCAAAGCCCTTGTCGAGCAGCGCGGGGACCGACATGCGCATGAATGCGGGATCGGCGACGTGGGTGTCGCGCACGGCATAGGCGAGACGGCCGGCCTCGAGCAGGATATGCAGCCGTTCCGGTCCGTGCGGATCGAGCGGGGCGAAATCGAAACGTTCGAGGATGTTCAGCTGCACGAGCCCAATGACTCCCTGGCCGTTGGGCGGCAGTTCCACCACGTCGAGCCCGCGATAATTGGCGGCGATCGGCTCTGCCGTTTCGCCGTGGTGGCGGGCGAAATCCTCCGCCGCGAGCCATCCGCCGCGCGCGGCAACGGTCGCGACGATATCGGCGGCGATCGCACCCGCGTAGAACGCCTGGGGGCCGCCATCGGCAATGGCCTGCAGCGTCGTCGCGAGCGCCGGAAACGTGATCACGTCGCCGGCGGCCGGCGCGCCGCCATGGCGCAGAAAATGACGCGCGGCACCGGGATCGGCCTTGAGCCGGTCGACCGCCAGCGCCCAGTCATAGGCGACGCGTGCGGACACCGGAAAACCCTCGCCGGCGCGGCGGATTGCCGGGCCGAGCACGCGGCCGAGGTCGAATTGGCCGTGTGCGGCGAGGATGGCAGCCCAGGCTTCGACCGCGCCCGGCACGGTGACGGCGTGAATCGAATTCATGCCGATCGAGCGGATGCCTTGGGCAATCAGCTTATCCGCGCTCGCGGTCGCCGCGGCGCGGCCCGATCCGTTGTATCCCCACAACGGCTGCCCGGGCTTGGCCACGAGGCAGAAGCAGTCGCCGCCAATGCCGGTCATGTGCGGCTCGACCACGCCGAGAAGCGCGACTGCGGCCACCGCCGCATCGGCCGCGGTGCCACCGGCCTTGAGCATGTCGATCGCAGCGAGGCTCGCCAGCGGATGTGAGGTCGCGGCCATCCCCGCGGCGGCGATGGCGGGTGACCGGCCGGGAAGATGGAAGTCGCGCATCATCCGGGACCCGGACGTAGACCACCCACCGGACACGCTGTCCGATCATGCGACTTTGTCGACGGTGTCGATCGCGACATCGCGCTGCGCCGTGCGGATGGTGATCGAGAAGCCGGCGACGACGTCGAGGAAGCCGATCACGAGAAGCAGAAAGAATGTGCCGGTTGCCGCCTGCTTCACCAGCAGGAACTCGATCAGCATGACGATGAACAGCACCATGGACAGGAGGTGATCCATAATGCTTCGCCGGCTCATGCGCGTCGACTTGAGCACCTCGACGAACAGCACGAGCAGCGCGAGCGTCAAAAGGACGTCCCCGGCGGTCAACGTCCACTCGACGCCCGACACCATGGTGACCTTCGTCACCTCGTGGCTCCACAAAACGCCGGGCGTCAGGAACGCGATCATGTTGTAGATGGCAAACGGAATGACGAGCAGGGGGAAGCCGATGAGGAACATGAACGCCCTCTTCACATAATGGTACGACCCAACAACGGCACCAGCATTCTAGCGCGCGCTCCGGCTAAGTTGAATCGGAAACGCGCTCCAGCTTCTTTAGTTGACAGCATTTTCGACGGAAAACTGGTACCCACTTTTCCGGAAAATGCTCCAGCAATTTGACGACGCCGGCGCGATCAGGCCTCGGTCTTCGGCTTGAGGATCTGCCGGCCGCGATACATGCCGGTCTTAAGGTCGACGTGATGCGGACGCCGCAGCTCTCCCGAATCCTTGTCCTCGACATAGGTCGGCCGCTTCAAGGCGTCGGCCGAGCGGCGCATGCCGCGTCGCGACGGGGACGTTTTTCGCTTCGGCACGGCCATGGCGTCGTACTCCTCGATCCTGCTGGGCGCCGGGGCGCCGTAACGGACCTGACGTTGAAAGCCGGGCTTATAGAGGAAGGCGGCCCCAAACGCTACAGCCATTTCCGATCGACTTGAGCCGGATCGGGTTTCGCTCTGATCGGCGAACCGGCGCCGGAGCATGTGCTCGATTCGTTCAGTTGGTTGCATTCCGGAGAAAAACCGGTGCCCCCTTTTGCGGAACATGCTCTGGTGCTGGCGCAATCATGCCATCGCGCTCGCGAGCTGGGCCGAAATTTCAATCACTTCAATCTGTTGCCAAACATCTCAACGCTGCGCAAGCAGGCATCCTGGGTCGGCGACGCGACGGCGCGCGCCTGATAGATGCCAGCGAGCCGCCGCAGGCCGGGACCGGGGCGGCGGGCGTCGCGCTGGACCGGATTCGGCAGCATGGCGGCCATCAACGCCGCCTCGCCGAGCGTGAGCCGAAGCGCCGGCTTGGAGAAGGCGCGGCGGGCGCCCGCCTCGGCGCCGAATTCGCCGTCCGGGCCCCATTCGGCGACGTTGAGATAGACCTCGATGAGCCGGCGCTTGCCCAGGACGAAGTCGAGCCACAGGGCCAGCGGCACCTCGAGCATCTTGCGCAGGTAGCTGCGCCCCGACCACAGAAAGAGGTTCTTTGCCGTCTGCTGCGCGATGGTCGAACCGCCGCGCATGTCCGCCAGGCTGTCAGCCTCCTCGATCGCTTCGTGCAGTTCCTGCAGATCGATCCCGGAATGCATGCAAAAGCGCGCGTCCTCGGCCACGATGACGGCAAGCGGCAGGACCGGGGCCATGCGATCGAGCGGCGTCGCGATACGCTCGACCCGCGCGCCGCTCACCCAGCGCCACAGCATTAGGGTCGAAACCGGGGTGACGAACCGGTAGAGCGGCGCGATCAGATAGGGCAGCAGCAGAACGCCCAGCACAACCAGGACGGCCATACGAGCAAGGCGCGCGAAGCGGCGTGGTGGGCGGAACCGTATCTGTTCTCGACCCATCCATTCTCGACCCATTCCGTCTGGACCCATCCGTTCTCGACCTATGTGATCAGCCGCCATCCCCGTTCCCGCTTTGCCGCGCGCCGGCTGCGGGCTACTCCACGGCAAAGCGGGCGCCCACCCCCGGTCAAGCCCGAGGGCGTGCTTAGCCAGAAAGCGCTATAGTGTTTGCCACGGGATCGACAACGACTAAGAGGAAACGCCATGCCGGCCTTGGTGCTTGCCGCCGTGCTGCTGATCGCCGGGCCGGCCCTCGCCGACGACAAGGCCAAGATCGTCGGCACCTGGAAACTCGTCTCGGTCGTCTACGAGGACCAGCAGACAAAAGACCGCACGCCGATTTACGGCGAGCACCCGCGAGGCTACCAGATCGCCACCCCCGAAGGGCGCTGGCTCGCGCTCGTCACCGCCGAAGGCCGCAAGGTGCCGCAGACCGACGAGGATCGCGCCCAGGCGCTGAAGACGATGATTTCCTATTCCGGCAAGTACCGCGTCGAGGACGGCAAGGTGATCACCAAGGTCGAGGTTGCCTGGAACGAGTCCTGGGTCGGCGGCGAGCAGGTGCGGTTCATCCGCTTCGACGGCGACGATCTGCTGCATATCGAGAGCCCGCCGATGCCGCACCCCAATATCGGCGGCAAGGTGGTGCGCGTCATCGTCACGTGGCAGCGCGACAAGTCGTGATGGCCGATCGCAAAGAGCGCAATGCGAGCACAGCCGACCGCCAGCCGGGGCGCGGCATGGCGCGTCTGCAGCGATTTGCCCGCGCAAGGGTGCGGCTGCTGGCGTCGATCGGCGTCGGGCTTGCTTTGATTTTCGTCCTGCCGGCCCATTTGCGACTCACCACCAAGCTGCTGATCGGCTGGGACGTCGGCGTCGGGCTCTATCTCCTGCTCGCATTGCAGGTTTTCGTCAGCGCCGACATCGACAGGCTACGACGCCACGCCGCGATCGAGGACGAGGGCCGCGGCGCGATCCTGGTCCTGACGGCCGCCGCGGCGCTGGCGAGCCTCGGCGCCATCGTCGCAGAACTGGGCTCGGTGGCCGGCGGCAGCCGCACGCCGGTGCAGCTTTCGCTAGCGGTGGTGACGATTCTGCTGTCGTGGTTCTTCACCCACACGATCTTCGCCGTCCACTACGCCCACGACTTCTATGGCGACCATCGCGGCAAGGCGAGCGGCCTCGCCTTTCCCGGCAAGGACCAGCCGGATTATTGGGACTTCGTCTATTTCTCGTTCGTCATCGGCATGACCGCGCAGGTGTCGGATGTCGCCGTCACGTCGAAAATGATCCGCCGCACGGTAACGGCGCACGGCATCGTCTCGTTCCTGTTCAACGCCGCATTGCTGGCGCTGACTGTGAATATCGCGGCGAATGCGATTTAGGCCCATTCCTAAATGACGTAGACTCTCCAGGTGTCTCGTTGAGACCGAGGAGAGAGAGAGATGCGGACAGTCTTTTTTGCGATGCTTTTCGCCGTGGGGACCGGCCTGGTTGCGGCATCCGCGTCGTCGGCGGCACCCGCCAACGGCGTCGTCATCGGACAGGCGGCCGTCGCCGCGTCGCTGCTGTCGGAGGTCGGCTACGTCCGCCGCCGCGGCCGAGCCTGCTACTCGAAATGCTACAACGAGTTCATCATCGGCCGGCGGGTCTGCCGCACCTACTGCTGAACGCAGGTCGCTTCCCTCTCGCCGCCGAGCGGCGAGAGGGCAACGCCCGCGACAAACGCGTTCATGCCGGTGGAAGCCTACTCCGCCGCCGTGCGGCCGATATTGCTCGTGCCGAAGCGACGCTCGATATAGTCGATCACCATCGTCTTGAAATCGGAGGCGACGGTGGGTCCGCGCAAGGTCGCGGCCTTCTTGCCGTCGATGAAGACCGGCGCGGTCGGCTGCTCGCCGGTGCCGGGAAGCGAAATGCCGATGTCGGCATGCTTGCTCTCGCCTGGCCCATTGACGATGCAACCCATCACCGCGACGTTGAGCGTCTCGACGCCGGGGTAACGTGTCTTCCACTCCGGCATCGAAACGTGGATGAAGTCCTGGATCTCCTTGGCGAGTTCCTGGAACGTCGTCGAGGTGGTGCGCCCACACCCGGGACACGCCGCAACCAGCGGCACAAAGGTACGGAAGCCCATGGTCTGCAACAGCTCCTGCGCCACCTTCACTTCGAGCGTGCGGTCGCCGTTGGGTTCGGGCGTGAGCGAAATGCGGATGGTGTCGCCGATACCTTGCTGCAGGAGGATGCCGAGCGCCGCCGATGACGCGACGATGCCTTTCGAGCCCATGCCGGCCTCGGTGAGACCGAGGTGGATGGCATAGTCGGAGCGCTTGGCAAGCTCGATATAGACGGCGATCAAATCCTGCACCGCCGAGACCTTGGCGGAGAGGATGATCTTTGAGCGCGGCAGTCCGATCTCCTCGGCGCGTTCGGCCGACAGCAACGCCGAGCGCACCATGGCCTCGCGCGTGACCGCGCGCGCATCGATCGGATCGGGCGATCGCGCGTTCTCGTCCATCAGATGGGTCAGCAGTTCCTGGTCGAGCGAACCCCAGTTCGCGCCGATGCGCACCGGCTTGTTGTGGCGGATCGCGGTCTCGACGATGGCGGAGAACTGGCGGTCCTTCTTTTCCTTGAAACCGACATTGCCGGGATTGATGCGGTACTTGTCGAGCGCCTCAGCGCAGGCGGGATGATCGGCGAGGAGCTTGTGGCCGATGTAGTGGAAGTCGCCGACGATCGGCACGTCGATGCCCCCTTTCAGCAGCCGTTCTTTGATGTGCGGCACGGCCGCCGCCGCCGCGTCGCGGTCGACGGTGACGCGCACGATCTCCGAGCCGGCGCGCGCCAGCGCCGCCACCTGCAGCGCCGTTGCCTCGATGTCCGCCGTGTCGGTATTGGTCATCGACTGTACGACCACCGGGCCGCCGCCGCCCACGGTCACCTGGCCGACCATGACAGGCACCGTCCGGCGCCGCTCAAATGGCGCAGCAATGTCGCTCATCGATGTCTCCTCGGCCTTGCCATCTGTTTGGGTCGCACCACCAGCGGTGCCAGACATATATGGCCCCGTCAACGGAGGCGGAAGCCGCCAAATCAAGGCGATTCCGGGCCGTCAGCGCGCGGTTGACCAGCACAAGGCTGGCAACCACCACGACATCGAACGTTCAACCGCTGCGGCAGTGCGAACAGATGCCCGTGATCTCGATCACCGACCTTTGCGGGACGAAGGCCGCACTCTTGGCTGCTGCCGCGATGCTGTCGCCGACGGCGCTCGCCGGCGCCTCGCCCACCGCGCCGCAGCGTTCGCAGATCAGGAAGGCGACGAGGGCGCCGGAATCGTGGTTGTGGATGCAGGCGAGGAACGCGTTGCGGCTGGCCAGCCGATGGACCAGGCCGTTCTCCATCAAGAAGTCGAGCGCACGATAGACCGTGATCGGCGCTGGCCGTGGGCCCGTGCCGGCGAGCCGGTCCATGATGTCGTAGGCGCCGAGCGGCTTGTGGCTCGTGACCAGCACTTCGAGCACCTGCCGGCGCATGGGGGTGAGGCGTTGGCCGCGCTCCGCGCACAGCGCCTCGGCGTGCCCGATGGCGTCCGCCGCGCAGCGCGCGTGGTCATGGTCGGGAGCGGGAAAGATCGCCGGCATCGGTCTTATTTAGCTCTTTGACGGACAGGATCAAACCACGGGGCCCCATTGTGTTCACCGCCGCAGCGCCTAAATACTTGTTGCACTGCAGCAATTCCGGCGCTAAACGGACCGACCTCCCCCGGCCGCAACCATGACTCGGCCGCAACCGCGAGGTGACCATCATGCTCAAAGGAAAGACCGCCGTAGTGACTGGATCGACATCCGGCATCGGCCTGGGCATCGCCCGCGCCATGGCGCAGAACGGCGCCAACGTCGTCATCAATGGCTTCGGCGACAAGGCCGCCATCGACAAGGAGCGCGCCGGCATCGAGAAGGAGTTCGGCGTCAAGGCGCTCTACTCGCCCGCCGACATGACCAAGCCTGCCGAAATCGCCGACATGATCACGACGGCGGAAAAGACCTTCGGCTCGGTCGACGTCCTCGTCAGCAATGCCGGCGTCCAGTACGTCGCACCGATCGAGGAATTCCCGACCGACAAATGGGACATGATCATCGCCATCAACATGTCGGCTGCGTTCCATGCCATCCGGGCGGCGGTGCCTGGCATGAAGGCCCGCAGATGGGGGCGTATTATCAACACCGCCTCGGCGCATTCGTTGGTCGCCTCGCCGTTCAAGGCCGCCTATGTGACGGCCAAGCACGGACTCGTCGGCCTGACCAAGACGGCGGCGCTCGAGCTCGCGTCCTTCGGCGTCACCGCCAACTGCATCAGCCCGGGCTACGTGTGGACGCCACTGGTCGAAAAGCAGATCCCCGACACCATGAAGGCGCGCAACATGACGGCGGAGCAGGTCAAGCGCGACGTGCTGCTAGCCGCCCAGCCGACCAAGGAATTCGTCACGGTCGACCAGGTCGCCTCGCTTGCTGTCTATCTGTGCTCGGACGCCGCCGCCCAGATCACCGGCGCCAACCTCTCGATCGACGGCGGCTGGACCGCCGAGTGATCATGCGCCTCCCGTGGCGGAAGCCATCGCACAAGAAGATCAACCTCGCCCTGCAGGGTGGCGGCGCGCACGGCGCCTTCACCTGGGGCGTGCTCGATCACCTGCTCGAGGACGAGCGGATCGACATCGAGGGCATTTCCGGCACCTCGGCCGGCGCCATCAATGCGGTGATGCTCGCCGACGGTTTCGCGCGTGGCGGGCGCACGGAGGCACAGAAGCGCCTCGGCGATTTCTGGCGCGGCGCGAGCGTCGACGGCAATCTGCCCAAGCTGCAGCGCGCGGTGGTCGACCGCTTGTTCTCGTTCCTGCCGTTCGAAGGTTCGCCGATGCAGGCCTGGTTCGACGGCCTCTCGCGTTTCCTGTCACCCTATGACGTCAATCCGCTCAACATCAATCCGCTGCGCGACCTGATCGAACGCTTCGTCGACTTTGAGGCGCTGCGGGCGGGCAACACCCATCCGTTGTTCGTGTCGGCGACCAACGTCCAAACCGGCCGCCTGCGCATCTTCCCGCGCGACAAGATCACCGCCGACGTGGTGATGGCCTCGGCCTGCCTGCCCTTTCTGTTCCGGGCGGTCGACATCGAGGGCGTGCCCTATTGGGACGGCGGCTACATGGGGAACCCGGCGATCTTCCCGTTCTTTCGCGCCACCGAGACCGAGGACGTGCTGGTGATCCAGATCAATCCAGTCACCCGCCACACCACGCCGACCTCCTCGACCGAGATCATGAACCGGGTCAACGAGATCACATTCAATTCCCCGCTGCTGGCGGAGTATCGCGCGATCGATTTCGTCACCCGCCTGATCGACAACGGCCGTCTGCCGCGCGGCACGGGGCGGGGCGAATATCGCCGCATCAACATCCACCGCATCGCGCTCGACGACGCGTTCAAGAACCTGACGGCCGCGAGCAAGCTCAATTCGGACTACGATTTCTTCGAAGTGCTGCGCAACGGCGGCCGGCGCGCCCTGCGCAACTTCCTCGACGCGCATTTCGACGACATCGGCGTGCGCAGCACGCTCGATCTCAAGGCCGAGGCCCAGGTCGAGTGGGCGTGATGCGGCTTTCCGCAATGACCCCACTCGTGCAGGCTCTGTGATAGGCTGGCGCATGGTCTCCCCGCCCCTCGTTTCCGCCGAAGTCGGCCGGGTACGATTGGACATCGTGGTCGCCGACATCACCACGCTCGCCGTGGACGCCATCGTCAACGCGGCGAACCGCACGCTGCTCGGCGGCGGCGGGGTCGACGGCGCCATCCACCGCGCCGCCGGTCCCGAGTTGCTGGCGGAATGCCATACCCTCGGCGGCTGCGACACCGGCTCCGCCAAGATGACGAACGGCTATCGGCTGAAGGCGCGGCACGTGATCCACGCGGTCGGACCGGTGTGGAACGGCGGCAAGAGGAACGAGGAAGCGTTGCTCGCGTCGTGCTACGCCACGGCGCTCACGCTCGCCGGCGAGCGGGCCCTGGGCTCGATCGCCTTTCCCGCGATCTCGACCGGCATCTACCGTTTCCCGGCCGACCTCGCCGCGCAGATCGCGGTCGGCACCGTGGCGGCGGAGATCGCAGCCGATCCGCGCGTGTTCAGGCAGGTGATATTCTGCTGCTTTTCGCCCGACTCCGCCGCGCATCACCGCAATGCGTTTGCGTCCCTTGATCTCGCCTGAATAGGCCGTCAGCTATGTAGCCAGAACGCACTTTCCGCAAAGGTGTCGCCCTTCCACCAGTCGACTCTACCGGTGCCATATCGGAAATTGACCGCGCCAGCCTGGCTCTGAAGCGGGGCGATCACGTCGCCCGCCGCATTGCGACGCGCCCGCTGGTCGTCGGTTTCAGGGACGACTGCGACGATGTGGCCCGACAGGCCGTCCTGTTTGCGCCGCGCAACGATGAGCCCAATTGCGCCCTGATTGGCCTCCAGCTGCAGCTTGTTGAGACTACCAGTCTGCCGCCATCCGAAGCTGGGACCGAAGTCGCGCAGCCAGCGGAACAGATCATTGGCGCGCTTCTCTTCAATCGTATCGCCGATGAGCGGTTCGACCGTCTTGCCCTGCGTAAGTGCGATAATCGCCGACGGCGTCCACCATACACGCGGCAGATATACCCCCGCGAGGAAGCAATAGTCGTGCGTATAGATGTTGCAGAATGTCATGCCGCTCCGCGGCCGATACCGCTTGTGAGCGACCTTGTCGACGGCGAGGAAGTCGATAATAGCGGCCAGTTCGATGCGCAGTTCGTCGGGCGTCGTGCCTTTGCGCCCCGGCATGTTGGGCTCGTTGAGCGAGTGCGCACCGGCGATTTCGGTTCGCTTGGTCACCGTACCGGGTTTGCGAGGCATGAACACGGCCACGATACCGCTCGTCGGCGGCGTTGCAGCGGGCGTGACGATCGGGATGTCGGCCTCCGCCGGCGCCGGTTTCAGGAACTTGGCCGCCGCGAATCCGCGAAGGTGCGCGCCCGACAGGCTGGTCTCGACCTCCAGAAAGCCCTTCACGGGCTCGCCGGTGATCGCACGGACGACGTGGCCGTCAGGCAGTTGGCCGACCACGTTGGCGGTCGGCTTGGTCTTGCTGACCGTCGGCTCCCGCCGAAGGCGCAACAGGCTCACCTGCGTGTCCACGACGAAGAACGGGCCGGTCGCCGCGACCGGCGTGGGCAGCGCGATCACCGCGTTGCCGGGCAGTGCAGCAGGCATAGGCGCCGGCGCGCCGCCTGGAGTGGCCACCGTTCTCGACAGGCGCAGGAAATCGAACACCGCCTCGCCGTAGAATTTGGTCCCGTCGAAATGTCCCTGCTTGAGGCCCTTGCTCGGCTTGAAACCGCCCGTGTTGTAAGCGATGGCCACGCAGGCCATTTCGAAATCCGTGAGCGACGTCTTGTCGTCGAAGTGAATGCGCTTGATCGCCGCTTGAAGCTCTTCGATACATTTCTTGAGAGTCTCATCGAACGTCGCGTAGCGCTTCTCCAAAAAATAGTCGGGCTCCTGGCGGAAGAACTGCAAGTCTAGTTGGAATATGCCGAATCCGTGGCAGAACTTGTTGGGCTTCGCTGCCACCGACTGGAATCCAGGAACATGTTGAGCCATGTCGATAAGCCCTTGACGAGCAATCGCGAACATCTCCGCCCCGCGCGGTGCGGCGATCAATGCGGCCTTGTTCCGCGGGAATACGCGGCGTCCGCCGGTGTCGTCGAGCGTGTCGCCGACGCATAGCTCCAAAATTTTGTCGACCGAAAGTTGCTTTCGCCGCAGCGTCTGCCAGATGTAGCCGGTCTCCTGGCACGCAATGGCCGTGATCAAGTCCAGATCAAGGGGAGTATGGGCTACAGCCGTTCCGATTTCGGTGTGGAATTCCTTCTTGAAAAAGGCGATGTCCTCAGCGCTTGTCACCGAAACCTCCCCTCAATGCCGGGCGTGGCCGCTCGCCCACTTGCGCGTCATCTTTAACGCTCATCGTCGTCCTGCGCTGTGACCTGGGCCACAGGCAAGCGGCATCTATCCGCCAATACCGCAGTTCCCGCCGATACCGCAGTTCACGGTCTGGACGTCCATGTCGAATCGGAAAAGGCCAACGCTTCAGCCGTTCGGCGCGGCATCGAGCCGCACGATCCAGCCTTCGAGCCCGGGCTTGGCCGCCGGATAACGCGCCAGCACCAAGGGATCGTGGCCTGGCACGATGTGGTCGGGTGACGGGGCGAGCTTTTTCAAGGTCGCATAGCCTTCGAGCACTTCCGCGACGTTGTAGGTGGTCGGGAAGATGCGGCCCTGCTCGATGTGCTGGTAGAGATGCGCCGCGTCGGCTGCGAGCACGACGCGGCCGCGACGTGTTTTCACCACCACACTTTGCAGTCCCTTGGCATGGCCACCGATGTGGTGGACGGTGATACCCGGCGCGATCTCGCCGACGCCGTCATGAAACATGACGCGCCCGGCGAACACCTTGCGCACCATCGCGACGACATTGTCTACTTCGTAAGAGTTGCGCAGCTGGGCATGGCACATGCAGCGGCCGGTGGCGTATTCCATCTCGCAGTCCTGCAGATGGTAGCGCGCCTGGGGAAACAGATCGTCGTTGCCGCTGTGGTCGTAGTGCAGGTGGCTGACGATCACCGTTTCGACGCTGGCGGGATCGATGCCGATTGCCGCAAGACCCTCGCGCACCGGCTTGACTGTCTGGCGCTTTCGCCGCGTGCCGACCACCTGGTCGAAGCCGGTGTCGACGATGATGGTCTGCGATACTCCGACGATCGCCCAGACGTAGTAGTCGAGCGGCTGCAACACGTCGTGCAGATCGCCGCCAATGAAATTCTCCACCGAGCGCCGCGGATGGTGGCCGTAGCGAATCGCGTAGACCTCGTAGGTGTCGTCGGACATGTGCTTGCGTCCCGAATTGCGGACCTCGTCGGGCGCAATAGCCGAG
>Ga0307472_100000439_pt1 | contig 14487 bp, 11 predicted proteins | sample atmos_gasesAM5C__2_FD_204582 | JGI IMG/M metagenome (GOLD analysis project Ga0307472, IMG submission 204582) | Hardwood forest soil microbial communities from Morgan-Monroe State Forest, Indiana, United States - atmos_gasesAM5C_05 | ecosystem: Environmental > Terrestrial > Soil > Temperate...
GGACCCTCCTGAGGACCTGCGGCCGGGATTATCGACGACCGCAAAAATCACCACCGCAACCCGGAGCAACGTGGTCACAATTCCCATCCAGGCTTTAACGATTCGTCGCGAGGAGGACCTGGAAGCCGCGAACGCGGAAAAGGGATCGGTACAGGCAGCGGCTCCGCAGAAGGATGCGTCCAAGAATAAGAAAGAGAGTGAAGTCCAGGGCGTCTTCGTTATTCGTGATAAGAAAGCTCAATTCGTTCCCGTGCAGACCGGCATCACCGGCACCACCGATATTGAGGTGCTGAGCGGTTTGACACAAGGCGATGAAATCGTGACGGGCAGCTACAAAGTCTTGCGCACCGTGAAGCCTGGAACCAGCGTAAAAATCGATAATTCGGCAGCGAAAAAGGAAGAGAGCAACTAGTATCGATACAGCCAGACTTGACGACTAACAAAGGTTGGGGTGGCTCGTCCAATGGGGAGCCGTCCGGATGGAGAAAGTGAAGTGTCCCCAGAGGACCAGGAGAGGAAAATGGCAACCGCCGAAGTAGTGAATTTCGCACAACCTTCAGGGTTGGAGTCTCCGGGTCAGTGCATGATCGCGACCGAGGATCTGTGGAAGACGTACGACATGGGCTCGGAGCAGCAGGTGCACGCCTTGCGCGGAGTCAATCTGCAGATTCGGCGGAACGAATACGTGGCGATCATGGGACCATCCGGTTCTGGAAAATCGACGCTGATGAATCTGATCGGCTGTCTCGATTCTCCGAGCAAGGGCAATTATTGGCTGAACAATCAACTGGTCAGCGAACTGGATGATGACGAACTGGCGCGAATCCGGAACAAGGAAATCGGGTTCGTGTTCCAGACCTTCAACCTGCTGGCCCGGGCCACGGCTTTGCACAATGTCGAACTGCCTTTGATCTACGCCGGCGTTCCGGCGGAGGAACGGATCGCGCGTGCTGAGGGCGCTCTCGCCGCCGTGGGCATGGAAAAGCGCATGACGCACAAGCCCAACGAACTCTCCGGCGGACAACGGCAGCGCGTCGCGATTGCCCGCGCTCTCGTGAATAAGCCTTCGATCATCCTGGCCGACGAACCCACCGGCAACCTCGACTCGCAAACCGGCAACGAGATCATGGCACTGTTCGACCGGCTGCGGGCGGAAGGCAACACCATCGTGCTCGTCACCCACGAACATGACATTGCCGAGTATGCTCATCGCGTCATCTTCATCAAGGACGGAGTCATCGCGGGAGACGAGAAGAAGAGATAACCATTCGCGCTTTGCGGCAAAACGCCCGGCCCATGGCCGGGCGTTTTGTTTCGGGAGGATTCCAAATTGATAAGGCCGGCATTCAGTCGGGCCTGGGCTAATCTCCGCGCCTGAGGCGCCGATAGAACGATCAGGAGAGGTGACAAGGTGAAGATTCTCCTGGTCGAAGACAGCGAAACCCTGCGACTCAGCAACCAACGCGCGCTAGTAGAGGCAGGTCACGACGTGAGTTGTGCGGATGATTGCGACTCCGCTTTGCAAACTGCCAGAGATCAGCGTCCTGACCTGATTCTGCTCGATCTAATAGTGCCCAAAGGCAAAGAGTTGGAAGTGTTAACGCGCCTCAAGCATAGCCGCGCCACGGCCAGGATTCCGGTAATCGCGCTCAGTGCGCTTCCCGGAAAGAAGTGTCACAAGCTGCTCGACGCGGGCATGGAAGGTTATGTGGATAAACGCGCGATTGTCAGCGAGGGGGGTATGAATCGCCTTCCGCAACTGCTGGAGAGACTGATCCACAGAATCAACCGCAAGCGCGGTCATGTACTGTCATCGCTCCTCAAGAAATAAAGGCGTAAGAAACAATTCAAACCCCTCGCCAGGAGGGGTTTGTGTTTCAGAAATTCTGGATTCGTTCCCGGATCAACAACGCTACGGTGTCCTAGTCACCGATTGCACTCCTGCAGTGTCGGTGGGTAGCGCAGGCTTTCCGACGAAGAAGTTGTGGTCGTAGAGATTCCGATACATGCGACCGGCAATTTCCGCCGCTTTAGGACCGAATGTCGGCCGGCCGCCTTGCAAAAACACGACCGTCACGATGCGTCCAACATCGGTATTCGCGTAGGAGGCGAACCATCCATATCGAGTACCGTCGCGCGAGCAGGTTCCGGTCTTGCCGAGCACTTGTTCTTCGGAGAAGTTGTAGCGCACGCTCCGCGCCGTGCCGTACTGGACCGCTCCCGCCATGCCGTCGGAGATCTCGGGAATCAGCGGAGCGATATCGAGGTGCCGCTTGATGCGGGGCTGGAAATTGGCAATGTCGTCAGGCGTGGTCGGATGCTGCATGTAGTAAAGCGTCCCGCCGTTGGCAATCGCCGAAACCATCGCTCCCAGTTGCAGAGGCGTCATGGATACGCCCTCTCCAAAAGAGCACATCTTCCCCACGCCGCCCAGTTTCGAAGAGATTTCCTCCTCGGGATAAATGCCGAGGTGCTCGCCGTCGATGTTGTAACCCGCCAACTCGCCCAATCCAAACTCGTGCGCGTAATAGCTGACCTTGTCAAAGCCGAGTTTGCGTCCCAGCGCCTCGAAATACGCATTGTTCGAGCGCGCCAGAGCGTTGGTGAGATTCATGCGGCTGCGACGGCCAAGCGTGATCGGCGTGTCTTTGTCGATGAGGCCTTCACTCAGAGCTGCGAGCGCGACCGAGACTTTGATGGTCGAACAGGGCTGCGCGCCGCTCGACAGCGCCAGCTTCTGATTCACCATGGCGAGAACGCGGCCACTGGTTGGCTCGATCGCCACCACGGTTCCATTCATGTTGCCCAGCGCATCGATGGCGGCCTGTCGCACGACCGGATCTTCGCCCGTGACGACATCGCCTTCGGTGATGTCTTCCGCGAAAGAACTGGTGTAGAAGCGTTCGTAGTAGCGATGCCGGCGATGGTGTACTGCCGTGCGACGACTCGCGGTCGTTACACTTCGGCTCCGCGCCAGGTGGCTCATTCGTCGTCGCGCACGCTGGCTTTCTGACACTTTTTGTGACTTCGACTTGCCGGTAAGTGCTCGAGCATTGACGTTGGCAGCATCGCCCAGCGCCGTCAATGCGAACAGCACACCCGCTAAGAACAAGAGCCTGAGGAAATTATTGGTGTTCACTGACTTCTAGCCCCTAACCCGTCCACCGAACCTGCCAAATAGAATGCACGCTTGATGCCAGCCTGAGGGCCAGCATTCGCGCGGCATCCATGTTCCCGATAATAAGGGAGTTAGGTTTGTCTCACAATCTAAATTTTCTGCACCTTTGGATCGGGGCTGCGCCTTCTAACCCTGTTTGTAAGAAGGGGTTAATGGAATTGCACCCCTGTTCTGCGGCTTTCGTAATCGATCGGGGCGTAACTTCGTCGATACCCGCCCTTTAAGGAGAAAGATTTTGCACATCGGAGCCGCAGATTTGTGGAACGGCGGACTTTCGAGCGCGCGCAAGCACGGGCTGATGCTGCTCCCGGAGCGAGCATGCTTCAGCAAATCTCAATTTGATTCTCTCTGAGCTAAGTCGTCGAAAGCGGGTTCTGGGTCGTTTGGTCAAACGAAATGGATTGCCAGCGTCTGGTAGAATGCCCGTCAATTGCGTTGGGGAGCCCGTGGAGCGCACTTTGAGGGTGTAGCCGAGCTTTGGGTCACTGTCGTCTCGACAATGCGACCTGAGGCTTCCTGGAAGTTTATGTTATCCAATAGCTAAGCCTTGACCCTACGAGTACAGTCCACCGCAGAGGCGTGGAGAAGTACAAAAAAGATTAACCACGAAGGTCACGAAGATTGCACGAAGGCTTGGCACCTGGCCTTCGTGTGTCCTTCGTGTTCTTCGTGGTTGCTGTTGGTTTTGGCTTGCGCCTGCCGGCTACGATCCGTTCGAACAAACGCTCAGCGACTCGCCCTGGAAACTGAGCCATCCGTTCACACTCGTGCTCGTGGGCGCTCCGAAATAAGGCAAGGTCACCAAATCCTGCAGGTTGTAGGTGAAGTTGTGCAGGACGTAGCGGTAAGCGCCGTAGTTGGGATTATTCTCCAGCGGATCACCGTTCTCGAGGATGCCGCAGGGCGTGTTGTTCCCGTTGAAGTTGACGACCAGGGGATCGTCCGCCCACTCGCCGATTTCATGCGAAAGCGCGGAGACATCCTGAGAGAACGCCCCCACGTGATCGACGTAGCTCGCCTGTGCGTACGATTGCGGCGCACTGATGCTGCCTTCCGAGCTGTGATAGCCACCGATGCAGCACGATCCGTTCTGAGTGAGGTAGACGTCATAGGTCAGGAAAATGGGAAAGGCGTTCGGACCGATACCCAGACTGCTGATGATGCTGGGGAGCTGTGCATCGAACCAGTTGATATCGACAAGCCCTGCCGTAAAACCGAAGACACGGCCCGTGGTGCCATAGCGCGAGGGCGGACTGAGTGTGTGCTCCGCGGTCACGGTCGGGCCGCCGAGGTGAAGATGGGAGTTGGTGTGCGTCTTCACGGTGCCCCAGAAATTTGCGCGTTGAAAGGCATCGACGTACTGCGTGGTGCCAACATCCACGCCGTGCTGGGTGTAGGTTGTTGTGGAGTCGAACAAGGGAGAGTCCACCGTGTTCTGGATCACCGTGTTTCCGTTCGACAGGATGTGGGCAGGATCAAATGTGGTTCGAGTAGTGTTGTGCGTGACCACGATTTTGACGGGAATGATGTAGACGGGGATGGTGGTGTTCGTGTTTGCGGATGGAGCCGTGCCCACCATGTTGTAGTGATAGGTCCTTCCCTGATAGGTGAAGCTGCCATTCCAGGTAGTCAACGGAGCGGAGGATGCGGCAGGGAGCATGACATCCGTGCGCAGCCGCGGAGGCAGTGTGGTGAATCTGGCTTTCGGCGGCTCACTGCTGAGTTGCATTTCCTCATTGGCCTGAGCGACTGCAATGACCGAAATGCATACCAACAGGATGATTTGGGGCAAGTAACGAAGATATCTGAAACAAGGGGTTGGGAGCATGGTGATCGTTCTCCTTGAAGAAGAGCTGTCGTGATTGGGCCCTGAGACGCGCGACCTTTGAATGATGCGGGATTACAACGATTGCTGACATTCTTCAGGGCGCCGCTACGACTGTCAACGCGAAAAGCGCGGGGCCGGATATTCAGAAGGGCATGCTTGGGCGCGAAGGTTTGACACCCTACACAGTCTCTTTGGCAAGCTGGTCGTCAGGCGTCAGTCTTCGGTTAGTCGATGGTCCCAAGATCGATGCAGCGGTGGAATCCCACCCTACGCGCAAAGGACGCGCGCAGGGTGGGGCACCCAGAATCCGGGATTTGGACTCCGCTCTCTTACATCACCTCGCCGCGCTTGCGCAGGAAGGCAGGCACGTCCAGGTCATTCTGCTCGAAGTTCGAGACCATGGCTGTGCGCAAGGCGTCGAGGGACGCGGCGTCCGGTGAAACCTGTTGCAGGCCGGCGGAGGCGGCAGGCTCAACCGCCGGGGTCTCTTCCTTCATGATTCGCTCCGGCTCAGGGTCAGGTTCAAAGGGCGCGGGCTGCGGTTCGGGGAACTCGTTGTGCGAGCTCGCAAACGAGGAATGGATTTCGCGTTGGCGGGCGCGCATGGCCGGCACTTCGCGGAAGCCAGTCGCGATCACGGTGATCTTCACGCTGTCCTTCATTTTTTCGTCGAGGACGGCGCCGAAAATGATGTTGGCGTCATCATGAGCTGCACTTTGAATGATGGTGCAGGCCTGCTGGACCTCCGCCAGTTTCAGGGAGCTTGAGCCGGTGATGTTGATCAGAATGCCGCGCGCGCCATCAATCGCTCCGGCTTCCAGCAACGGCGAAGCGATGGCTTTCTGGGCGGCGTCGGTAGCGCGATGATCACCGCTGGCGGTGGCCGTGCCCATGACCGCGTAGCCCATGGCGGCCATGATGGCCTTCACGTCGGCGAAGTCGCGGTTGATGATGCCGGGGATGGTGATGATGTCGGAAATCCCCTGCACACCTTGACGAAGAATGTCGTCGGCCACGCGGAACGATTCAAAGAAGCCGGCATTCTCCGCGACTGCCAGCAGCTTCTCGTTGGGGATGACGATGGTGGTGTCGACCGATTCCATCAGCTCGTTGATGCCGCGCTCGGCTTGCGACATCCGGCGCTTGCCTTCGAACGCGAACGGCTTGGTAACGACCGCGACGGTGAGCGCTCCCATTTCGCTGGCCAGCGACGCGATAATCGGCGCGGCGCCTGTGCCGGTTCCGCCGCCGAGGCCGGTGGTGACGAACACCATGTCGGCACCTTCGAGCGCTTCGATGATCTTGTCGGAATCCTCGAGGGCCGCCTTGCGTCCGACTTCCGGATTGGCGCCTGCTCCCAGACCATTGGTGAGCTTGACCCCGAGTTGAATCTTGACCGGCGCGTGCGACATGCGCAGAGCCTGCAGATCCGTGTTCGCGACCACGAACTCAATGCCTTCCATGCCGGCATCGATCATGCGATTGACCGCATTGCCGCCGCCGCCACCGACTCCGATCACCTTGATCTTGGCGTCGTTGCGATTGTCTTCGTTGAAACTGATGCGAATGCCGCTTTCGTCTTTTTTCATATCCACCGCCGTAAGGATTTTGTTAGCTCTCGTTCCCGAACAACCGATCTCGTAAAAACCCCACCGTCCTGCTTGCTCAATCCAACAAATCTCATGCGCCTTTGCGAACGAACATCGCTTTCAGGCGCGAACTCCAGCGATCGTCCTGAATTCCGCGCGCCACCCGGGCGCGGTGTCCGTAATAGATCATGCCAAGAGCCGCCGCAAATTCAGGTTCGGCGAGCTCGACCGGCATTTTTGCGAGCGGCACAGGCCAGGCAATGCGCACCGGTTTGCGGAGCACGGATTCGGCAATATCGAGCAGACCCGGCAGGCGCGACCCGCCTCCGCTTAGGACCAGCCCGGCCAGGCAAGCCTCAAACATGCCGCTCTGCCGCATCGATTCGCGCAACATTTCGCAGAGTTCGCGGGCGCGTGGCTCCAAGATCTCGCCGAGTAAACGCTGCGTGAGCAGCCGAGACGGCCGGTCGCCGACCGAGGGCACCTCGACTTCGTTGCCCTCCGGTATCAGGGTCACGATGGCATTTCCGTAAAGCTTCTTGAGTTTTTCCGCCTCGTTCACGGGCGTACAGAGGCCCACAGACAGGTCGCTCGTAAAGTGATCGCCTCCGATGGGAATCACGCCGGTGTAGGCAACCGCTCCCTGGCAAAAAATCACGAGTTCCGTCGAACCTGCGCCGATGTCAGCGAGGCACACTCCCAGATCTCGCTCGTCGGAGCGCAGCACGGCGTCGGCGCATGCCAGTGGCTCGAACACTGTGTCATCGACATGCACACCAGCGCGATTGACGGCGGTCACAACATTCTGCGTGGCGCTCGAAGCGGAGGTCACCATGTGGACGCGGACTTCCAGGCGCGCGGCCATCATGCCCAGCGGATCGTGCACACCCGACTGCTCGTCGAGAATGAATTCCTGCGGCAGGAGATGGAGAATTTCCCGGTCGGCGGGCAGGGAAATGGCGCGCGCTTTGTCGACCGCCATGCGGATTTCTTCGCGGGCGATCTCGCGCGGGCGATTGCCGAACGTGATGCCACCATGCGTGTTGATGCCGCGCACGTGCGAGCCGGCCACACCGACCAGCGCATGCTCCACGGGAGCGCCCGCCCTGTCTTCGGCACTCTCCACTGCTTTTTGGATCGAGGAGACCGCCTTCTCCAGATCCACAATCACACCCTTGCGCGTACCGCGCGACTCGGCAACCCCGTGGCCGCGATAGCGCAAACCGTTCTCCGTGATTTCCGCTACCAGCGCACAGGTTTTTGCGCTCCCCACATCAATGACGTTCAGAAAGTGCCCGTGCTGGTTCGCCATCCTATGGATGATCCTGTTGGTCCTGAATTTTTGCGATCGCCGCACTCGGCTTGTTCCTGGCGGGCGCATGTGGAACGATTGTTGCCCTGCCCGCCGGCTTCGCGGTCGAATTCGCGACCACGTTCGCTATCGGCTGCGGACCGATAGCCTTTGCACCGGGAGAAGGAGCAGGTTTGGGAGGTGCTGTCTTCCTCGCCTTCGGCTTCCACCTGGTTTTCTTGTGTGCAGTTTTCTTGCTCACCGGCTTGGCAACCGGCTTCGGCGCACCTCCGCGGGGGGGGAGTGCAGCCGCCGCATGCGATGGAGTTGGCAGCTTGGCCGGGGTTACGACGTGAATGAGCGCGGCCGGCTTCACACCCGCGGCGATCGCGGCCCGGGCGGCGGCGGGCGTGATTTGCGGCGCTTTGGCCGTCCCCTGCGTGTCGGGATTGAGGATGATCTGGTGCTCGTAACGGAGGTCTACCGACTCCAGCTTCTCGAACTGCTGGCGCCATCCCCGCACGTGGGTCACGTAGATTTTGTAGCGACTCAGAAAATCGGAAGAGCCGAGGTGCACCAGAACGGCGCCCGCGGAGTCGTTGGTGAGCACCTTCACGTCATCCTGATCGGAGATATCCACTTCGCTGAGGTCTTGCGAGTAGTGCGCGCCATCGGAGTCGAGCTCGCGCAGCAGCTGGTTGTAAATCCTCATGCGCGCCGCGCGGGTAGAGAGCGGCTCTCCGGGATTCATGCCGACGATCACCGGGAAGGAATATTTCTGCTTGCCGGCTCCCGGTAATTCCATCAACGTCCCGCCGGCATCGATGAGCCAGATCCTTGAGCCAAGACGGGCAAACGCGATGGGCGTGCGCTCGTGAATTTCAACCTGCAGCCGATTGGGGACGAACCGCATCACGCTGGCCGATTCGACCCAGGGAATTTTTTCGAGCTGCGCTTTGCGTTCGGTGAGAGGGATAAAGAAGATGTTGCGTCCAATATCGCCGCCGAGCACTTCCATCACCTGGGTATGAGGCACGTTATGCGTGCCAATGATTTCGATGTCGTCGCTGGATTCAATGCGGAAGCGCCAATTGCGCTCGCCGTAGTGATACACAGCGGCTCCCGCGACACCTGACATACAGGCAAGAATGAGCGCGATCGCCGACCAGGCCAGCAGGTGGAGAGTCTTTTTCGGGAGGGTGCCGCGCCGGGCGGAGACGCGCTTTTGCCCGCGTAGAAAAGGCGATTCTTCCTCGACGTCGAGATCCACCAGGCGCGCGTTGTCCAGCTCGCGCTCCGGTTCGCCCGGCGGCGGATACAACTCTTCCTGCAGGATGGTGGGACTGCTTTTCCGCGCCATCAGACCAGGTAGTTGTCGAAGAAAATCGCTGAGCGGGAATAACTATAAATCTTTTTTGCGGATTGAAATAGACAAAATGTTGGTTCGATCGACGGAATCTTCAATCCTGCTGCAAGGTTCCGTTCAATACAAACGCGACTGCCAGTGACAGCAGTCGCGCGCAGCAGGAAGCGGAGTCGTATGTTCTAAATTGGGCCGTCCGAACCACTCATGGAATTCTGATCGACTCCGGGCACGCCGGAAAGATCGATGTCCGGCAGATTCGAAAGGTCGATCTTCGGCATGTCTCCCAGGTCGACGACCACCTTGGAGAATCCTGAGCAGTCATGCACGCGATCGATGCCGATCATGCGAACCTTGTCCATTTTCATGTGAACCAGGTCCATCTTTCTTTGCAGTCGGGCTTGGGCGATCTGCTGGCGGGCCTGCGCCATCGCAATCTGGCGTTGCGCCTGAGCGACGCGCTGCGCCACCATCTTACCCTGGAGCTTTTGGAAGCCAGCTTCGGTCCGGCCAAATGCCTCAGGGCTTCGCCCGAGCATCAGCTCGGCCATCGTCACGGCCTGCAGACCGCGCTCGGAAGCCCGCTCGAAGACGGCTGCCGCGCGATCGGCCAGGCAATGCACCCAACCCAGTTGACCATCCTGATAGGCACCGTTCAATCCCAGGGCCAGAACTCCCGCCGCCAGCCAATACCAACCTGTTTGCGACCGCATACGCCGCTCCTCAATCTGTAATGCTGTTTAGACGAAGGGAGTTTCAGTTTGTTAGGGAAAGATACGGGCGGGAGACAAGAAAAGTTCGAAAAATAGGCAGGGTCGTCTCGAATTGAGACCGAGCCCGTGGTTCTTTTGTGATCAGAGACTTAGCGCCTAGATTACGCAACTGGCTGACGAGCCTGTAGTTTTTCGAGGATGGTCGGCCCCAGCTGCGAGATGCTGCCGGCGCCCAGTGTCAGAATCATGTCGCCCTCTTCCGCTTGGCTCGACACTAATTCCGCGGCTTCAGCGAACGAGGGCACGTAGCGGGCATCCTGTCCCGCGGTTTGGCGGATGTTAGCAGCCAAGGCCTCCCCGCTCACTCCCTCAATGGGCTGTTCGCTGGCGGCGTAGATGTCAAGGATGGCGAGCGTGTCGGCATCACGGAAAGCCTCTCCGAATTCTTCCATGAGAGCCTTGGTGCGGGTGTAACGGTGCGGCTGAAAGATGACGTGAACTTTGCCAAAGCCGCACTGCCTGGCGGCGGCAAGCGTCGCTCGGATTTCGGTGGGATGGTGGCCGTAGTCGTCGACCACGCTGACGCCCGCAGCCCTGCCCCGTAATTGAAAGCGGCGATCCACGCCGCGGAAGTTCTCGAGCGCGGCACGAATGCTTTCTACCGGGAGGTCGAGGCCGATTCCTACCGCAACTGCGGCTGTCGCGTTGAGAATGTTGTGGGTACCCGGCACATGCAGCGAAAAGTCGCCTAGATCCTTCCCCTCGAAGCTGACTCGAAAATGACTTAACGGACGATGTTCGCCGGGCAGCTGTTCGATTGTGCCCGGCTTGATAAGAAAATCCGAGCCTCGTCGCGTCCCGTAGGTCACCACTCGCCGTTGCACCTGAGGCAGCAACTTGCGCAGCACCGGGTCATCGTTGCAAGCCACGATCATTCCGTAAAACGGCACCCGATCCATGAATTCCAGGAAGGTTTGCCGGACATCGCGCATGTTGCGGTAGCAGTCCATGTGCTCGCGGTCAATGTTGGTGACGACGGAGAGAATCGGCGACAGCTTCAGGAATGATCGATCGCTTTCGTCCGCTTCCGCGACCAGGTACTGCGATTTGCCGAGACGGGCGTTTGAGCCCATGGCGTCCACACGCCCACCAACGACCACGGTGGGATCGAGTCCCCCGGAGGCGAGCACGGCGGCCACCATCGACGTGGTGGTCGTCTTGCCGTGCATGCCCGCGATCGCGATGCCGTACTTCAGGCGCATTAACTCGGCAAGCATTTCGGCGCGCCCAATCACAGGAATGTGAAGCTCGCGAGCCTTGGCCACTTCGGGGTTCTCGGTGGCGATGGCGGAACTGGTGACCACCACCTCCGCGCCGATCACATTTTCGGCGGCATGGCCCTCAAACGTGGTGGCGCCCAGGCTGGCCAGCCGCTGCGTGACCGCGGAACTCTTCAAGTCCGAGCCAGAGATCTTGTAGCCCAGGTTCAGCAGTACTTCGGCGATGCCGCTCATGCCGATGCCGCCGATGCCTACGAAATGGATGCGCTGGATCTTGGCAAACATGGAATAGCTCTTGGCCTTTAGCTATTGGCTTTTAGCTTTTGCCTCGGCCCGCAATTGTCAGGTGAACGAAAACCGTAGGATAAAGCATTTTGGGGGCATCGACATGGTCGAAAATTCCCCGAGGTGAAGGGCGATTCACTCGGCTACTTTTTGCGCGAGGCTAGCTCTTCCACCATGGCGGCGATCTCTTCGACTGCTTGGGGATGAGCAAGGGATCTGGCGGCGGTCGACATTCCTTTCAGGCGGCCAGGGTCGTTGATCAGAGCGCTGACCGTGTCGACCAGGTATGCGGGATCGAGCTTCGATTCTTCTATCACCACGGCTGCGTTGGCTCGCTCGAGGGCACGGGCGTTCACGTTCTGGTGGTCGTCGGCCGCGCGGGGAAAAGGTACGAAGATGGCCGGCTTTCCGGCAGCCGTGATCTCGGCGACTGTGCTGGCGCCTGAGCGGCAGACCAGCAGATCGGCGCTCGCAAACATTCGCGGCATATCGTCGATGAACTTGTGAACCTCCCCAGGGATGCCCGTCCGCGCATAGGCCGCTCGCACGTTTTCGTAGTCGCGCTCCCCGGTCTGATGAACGATGTACAGCGCTGGGGCTTTTTCGCGCAGGCCCGGTAGAGAGGCGATCATGGCGTCGTTGATGGCGCGGGCGCCCTGGCTCCCGCCGAACACCAATAGTGTGGTGGGCGCTCCGGCAAGTTTCTCGGGAATCTGAAAGAAGGCAGATCGCACCGGAACGCCGGTGACGCGGCAGTTGGGAAAAAATCGGCAGGTTTCCTCGAAATGCACCGCGGCAGCCGAGACCCAGCGCGCGATCACGCGGTTCGCGAAGCCGGGCACGACGTTGGGCTCGAACGCGATGGTAGGAATTCGGCGCAGGATGGCAGCCGCCATCGCTGGCCCGGAAGCGTACCCTCCAACGCCGATCACAACGTCAGGCCGGAATTCGGTAAGCATGCGCAAGGAATTCACAATGGCGCGCGGCAGATCCAAGGATGTCTTCAGGCGGGTCGCCAGGGTGACGTTTTTCAGCGCGCCGACTTGCACCAGGCGCAAGTCGAAGCCGGCGGCCGGGACAAGTCGATTTTCCATTCCACGCGGCGTGCCGATGAACAACAATTCTGCCGCGAATGTCTTCTTCAACTGCTGGGCAATCGCCAGCGCGGGAATTACGTGTCCACCGGTCCCACCGCCTGCCAGCACTACGCGCATGGAGTCATTCTCGGCGATGCCTGGGAATTGCTGAAAGGGTACGAAAGGATGAGTTGAGGGCTACGAGCTGCGAGCTTCGGGCTGCGAGCAAGCATAGTTGGAGGTCTGGTTTCGGAGCTCGTAGCTCGTGGCTCGTAGCTCGTGGCTCACTCCACCTGCTTGGAGATGTTCAGCAGCACTCCTACGCAGCCCAGCATGACGAACAACGACGAGCCGCCGTAGGATACAAACGGCAGCGGGATTCCTTTGGTGGGCATCAGGCCAAGGACCACGCTGATGTTGATGAAGGCCTGCAGGATGATCATGCTAGTGATGCCCACGGCGAGGAATCGGCCGAACAGGTCTTCGGTGCGGAGGGCCACGCGGGTTCCGCGCCATAGGAACACTGCAAAGAGTGCTACCACAAACAAGGCTCCCACCAGCCCGAGTTCTTCTGCCGTGACCGCAAAGATGAAATCAGTGTGCGGCTCGGGAAGATAGAAGAGCTTCTGCTTCCCTTCCATCAGGCCGATTCCAGTCAGGCCGCCGGTACTGACCGCGATCAGCGACTGAATAATGTGAAAGCCGGTGCCGCGCGGGTCGGCATAGGGGTTCAGAAACGCCAGCATGCGGTCGCGCCGCCAACTGACGTGAAACAGAAGGAAATAGAGCGGCAGCATCGAGGCAGCAAATGCGTATGCGAAATAGCGAAGCTGCATGCCCGCCACAAATAGGATTGCGGCGGTAATGCCGGCGCAGGCAATCGCCGTCCCTAGGTCGGGCTGGGCGACGATCAGCAGCAGGAATAATATCGTCGGCACGACCGCCGGCAACAGGGTGTGCTTCCAGTCTTCAATCGCCTTGGTTCGGCCTTCGAGGAAAAATGCGAGAAACAAAATCAGCGCCGGCTTGGCGAGTTCGGAGGGCTCGAACGAGAAACCGCTCCAGTGGATCCAGCGATGGGTATTGTGTGAGCGGTCGAGCAGGAACACGGAGAGCAGCAGCAACGTGGTGACGGCCAGCGACGAAAAAACCACGCCCGGATGCTTGTACCGGCGATAGTCGATCTTCATGGCCAAGGCCATGGCCAACATGCCGCCCAGTGCCCAGAACAATTGCTTCAGGACGAAGTTGTAGGGCGAACCAAAACGTTCCTTGGCCATCACGGCGGAAGCACTGAACACCATGATCAGGCCGACGAACACGAGCAGCATCGTGACCGTGAACAACCATCGATCGACACTGACACGCTTGGCCATGAAAGTTTATTTGACCACGGGGTGGGGAGGCAGGAGAGATTTTAGATTCCGAATTTTTGCTGCGTGATTGGCAAGTTTGGTTCGGCGGGAGGAGATCAGTCGTCGGTCGCCAGTCGCCAGCAATCTTCTGGTCGGTCATCCTGAGCGCAGCGAGGCGGCCGCCGAGCGGAGTCGAAGGAGCCCTCACTTGCTTGCAGTGAGATGAACTCCGAGAGCCTTTCCAGGATGGACCATACAAATTGGACTTAAATCGATGCACGCCTGATTGAGTCCACAATCCGCCGTGGGAGGATTTGGTGGAGGAGTAGGGTTGCAGATGGCATTTCCGGGGCGTCAATTACAGGAAGATAATTTGTGGTGGAAAATTTCCATAGGCCCGTGGTACTGCGCACTTGCGTGGGGTCCTTCGACTACGTTCGGCTGGCGCCTCACTGCGCTTGATTGCATAACGACGTTGGCTCGATCGCGGCGAGTACGATGGTAGCTGCGAAAGAAACCAAGGCTCTCA
>Ga0307472_100000440_pt1 | contig 14479 bp, 18 predicted proteins | sample atmos_gasesAM5C__2_FD_204582 | JGI IMG/M metagenome (GOLD analysis project Ga0307472, IMG submission 204582) | Hardwood forest soil microbial communities from Morgan-Monroe State Forest, Indiana, United States - atmos_gasesAM5C_05 | ecosystem: Environmental > Terrestrial > Soil > Temperate...
TCAATTCAGTCAAGCGTTCGCTTGTGCCAGGACTGGAATGTCCTCTGTGCACCTCCTGCACGTCCACCTTGTTGGCGCGCACGAAGTCGGCGATCTGCTCGCGCGTCACCGGGCCTTTCTGCTGTGACAGCCATTGCGGCAGGCCAATCCACTCCAGCTCCTCCGGCTTGACGCCGGGCGTGTTGCCCAGCACACCGGAATACTTGACCTCGGTGACCGGCGTTTCGATTCCGGTTGTCTTGTCCTTCGCCATGTAGGTCCGCTCGGTGCGCGGCCCCAGCCATTGCTGCGGCGAGGCCTTGGCGGTCTTGGCGGTGTCAACTGCCCGCTCGACTGCAGAATAGAACGGCGGCGCATAAATATCTTGGCGCGCTACGCTGCCTGGCGCTGGCGGCGGGGCTGGCGGAAGCAATGTCAGTTGGGGCGGGGCTGGGGGTGGCGCGGGCGATGGCGGACGCAGATTCAGTGCCGCTACCATCTCCTCAAGTGTGGGCTCTCGTGGCGGAGGCAAAGCCGGTGCCGGCGGCGGCTCGAGGAGCGCAGGCGGCGGCCTGCCCCCAGCCCCGACTGGGGGTGGATGACGCGCCATTTCATCCATAGTGCGCAATGCTTGCTGGAATTGCGCGTCCGGCAGCAGCATGAGTTCCTGCATTGTGGGTGGCAGTGCTGGTAATGCCGGTGATGCAGGTGGCGGTGGCGCATCAAGGCCGCGCCGCCACGCACCCAATCGTTCAGCCCAATCCTGGTAAGGCCGAGGTGCCGCGACCGGGGGTTTCATGAATGGGCGCAGGAAAGGCCGGGCCAGCATGCCGGGGCCGGGAACGAAGTTGGCGCCGAAATTGGTAATGTCGGCGATCGCGCCCATCACGCGCGGATCGCCCTCCACCTGCGGAATCTTGCCTTCAGGGGAGGGTTCGTACGATGGCGGCGGCAGCGGCTGGTAAGTGCTTGGGTTGGCCAGGTGTGGGAAAAACGTCTGCTCCAGCACATTCATGCGCGCCGGATTGCGCGGCGGCGTCACCAGGATGCGGGCAGTCGGCGGCGTGTCCGGCGGCGGGCCTTCGGTGAATAACGGCATGCCGGCAGGCGGCTCGCCATAGCGATCTTGCGCCGCCAGCGCGCCCAGCCTTTCCTCGTCAGGCGTCGGCATTGCCCTGTCCTCGGCCCTGATCGGGGATGCTCACCAGCCGTCCATTGACCACGATGCGGACCTGGCCGCGCGTGATGATTTCCACACTGGCCACATCAGGCGGTGGCTTCGGTGCCGGCGTTGCGGCGCTCCACTGCATGCGCAGGTTCACATCGCTGCCGGCAAAGCTGTTGGTGTCGCAGTCGCCGTTCACACCGGGGCAGCCGTGTGGGCCGGGACCGTTGACTCCGTCGCTGTACTGCCAGAGCCAGTACTTGTCCCATGATTGTTGGCACGTCGGTGACGACGAGTAGTGCGCCAACCAAAGCCGATGCGCGCCCCAGAACTTGTCCTTGCCCTTGATGTATTCCTTGGCGATGTTGCCGGAGTAGATCACGCAGCGGTTCTTGCCGATCTTGTCTTCCAGCCGCTCGACGAACGCACGCGCCTGCAATTGGCTCATGGTCTGGCCGTCCTGGTCAGTCTCCCAGTCGAGCGCATACAGCATCTCATTGCTCATGCCCGCGACCGACAGAAAATGATCAACTTGCTGCTGCACATTATCGATGGTGCCGAAATGGTATGCCCCGAACACAAGCCCATGCTTCACGGCTTCCACTGCGCGCGGCTTGTACTGGTCGTCCACGAACGAGGTGCCCTGCGTGGCTTTGTGAATCACGCCGACGATGCCGGCACCCCTGACGGCGGCAAAGTCCACCGGATCGTTGTGGTGACTCACGTCAATGACTTTCCTGTTCACCGTCTCGCTCATTTACAGCGCTCCGTCAGGAGGAGGACTACCCCCGCCGGGGGGGCGCATTGCTGCTTGTTGCTGGCGGAAGGCTTGCGCGGATTGCCGCTCGCGCTGCCGCATCTGCATATCCTGCTGCTTGGCCGCCGCCTGCGACAGCGCCATCGCCAGCTTCTGCCGGTCCAGTTGCATGTCTGCTTGCTTGCCGGCCATGTCCATCTGATGCGCTTGCCGGTCGTGCATCGCCTTCTGATTGGCGGCGGCTAGCTTGCCCTGATCATCACCGGCCTTGCCTTGCAGCTTGAGCATCTCAATCTGCTGCCGGCTGGCAATCTCCATCTGCGTGTGCTTGTCCTTCAGTTGCAGTTCCTGCGCCTTCAACTGCGCGGTGGAGCGGTCGCGCTCGGTCTCGCGCTGCGCCTTGATCTGCTCGATCTGCAGGGCGGTGCGGTTGGTGGAGACCGTGGGATCTTCCTTACTGCCCGCCGCTGACGCCTGCTGCTTGGCCACCTCCACCAGGTTGTCGATGGAACCGATCAGTTCGCGCCCGGCGCGGAACTCCTTGGTGGCGAACTTCAGCACGTCGCCGCAGAACGGCGCCGCACCCGGCAAGGCGGTGATCATCTGCGCCAGTTGCGGCAACAACTGCGCCAGCCCGGTGACGAACTCGATCACGTCGGCCTTGGCCTGCTGCTCGTCGGCATAGATGGTGGAGTCGGTCTCGATGTCGAGGATGAACGAGCGCGCACGCCGGTCCTTGAACAACGCCAGCACCTGCTCGACGGTCGGCTGTTGTGCAGCGATGGTGATCATCTGCTGCATCGAGGCAATCTGCTGCTGCGCCGAAGCGGCAGCCTGCTGCACCTGGTCGGGATTGCTCTGCCCCATCTGGCGCATCTGCGGCTGCTGCGCCGACTGCATCAATTGCTGCGCCTGCTGATTAAGCTGTTGCGTCAACTGCGCCACGGTCGCACGCTGCATGTCCTGATTGGGCAGCAACGTCTGGCTCATCTCCACGATGGTGGTGTCGGCAAACTTCTGGCAGATGATGTCGGCGGTGATGCACACAAGGTCTCGGGCAACCCTGACAAGCTCGTACTGCTTGTCGCGCACCCGCGTACTGCCGTATTGCGTCTTGAGCTGCTGCGCGCCCATAGTCTCGCGCGGATCGGTCTCCCCGCGCATGATGTCGCTCAGTCCAGTTATTTGATAGATGTCCTGGATGATCTCCTTGCGCAGTTCGACGCAGGTCTGAATGGTGGTGGCGATCTGGTCGATCGGCAGCCAGACGATGGTTTCCTTGCTGCCGCCGAACGCGGCCCAGTTGGAAATCGGCACCAGTATGCGTCCCGGCTCGTGCCGCTTCAGCGCCGCCTGGATGGCATCGGACAGTTCTGCGCCGCCGGCCGGGTAAAAGCCTTTCGCCTCGAGGCTGTCGCTGAGCGCGTGGATGCGGCCAGTCAAGAGATTCAATTCGTCCAATTGATCGCGGTACTGCATGACGTCAGGCACAGGAACGAGAGAGCCTGGCTGGCAGGTGCCGTAGGCCGGCTTCGGGCAGGGAAAGAACCCTTGGATGTCGAGATGCGGCGCGGCCTCGTCGAGGATGTCCTCGCAGCCTTGCGCCACCCAGATCACGCGGCGGCTCTTCTTGTCCCAGATCTCCCAGAATTTTGCCCGCTCGCGCGCGTCGGCGCCGCCCACCTCCTTGGCGTCCTTGTCCACCGCGTACTCGGCCTCCTGGTAGGCCAGGCCAGAGGTGGGGTAGAACCGCTCGCGCGCCTCGGCGCGGGTGAGGTAGGAGGCCGCCGCCACCCAGGTCACTTCGTACCAGCAGCGCGAGACGCTATGTAAGAAGTCACGCCGGTGCTTGAAATCAATGCACACGCGCTCGGTGTCGTAGTACGAACCGTCATTTGACTTGGCTTCATAGCGGCACCAGGGCACACCGCGCCCGCGCAATGCGAGATCATCGCGGATTTGCAGCATCACCTCGTTGATGTAGGCCAGGTCGAAGGCGGCGACGCAGCAGCGCTCCAACACTTCGGCGGCGGCCTCATAGACTGGCCGGCGGTCGTGAAATTTGGTGGTGACAACGGGGACCGGCGCCTTGGCGTAGATGGCAGGGCGGATGACTTCGCTGTTGGCCCAGAACATGGCGAACCGGCGCATGCGCAGCTCGTCGCCCAGCACTTGCAGCGAGGCGAACTGCTTGTCGATCTTGTCGCAATGGTCGTTGTAGTCCTCGAAGGCGGTCTCGCTCTCTTGCAAGAGATTCAGCCACGCCTTGGAGGACTGCGGCTCCAGCGCAGGATTGTATTCTAAATCATCATGCCGGATGTCGTCTTCGGCTGTGGCCAAGGCTGTCCCTTCGCAGCCCTCCCTTCTATTCAGTCTTGGGGCGTCCGTCCCCGTTTGCCGCTTGTAACGTGTCCACGCCTTCGATTAGCTCGATAACCCACAACCGCGGAAGCACAAAGTTGTCCTCGTGGTCGTCCGACCGCCACTGGCGCAGATCGTCCATCAGCGTCAGGAAGCGCTTACTCAGCGGCCGGTGCCGCTTCTTGAATACAGTGGGCGGCCCCTGCACCGGGTTCTGTATGGTCATCCCTGTCCTCGCGAAGGCGGGGAGCCAAGAAATCTCATGATTTGCAGGCGGGCGCAATCCACAGGAGGCCGACATGAAACGCAGGCGGGCGATCGAAATTCACGCGCTGCTGACAGCCATCGAGCAGCACCTGGCCGACTGGGAGGCGGACTCAACCACGCCTGAGAACTTGGCCGCCATCAGGGAACGGCTGGACTCGGACATCGGCTCGCTGCGCGATTGCCTCTGGCACCTCATGCCGCGCGACATCGCCGCCCGCATGGACATCGAGGACGACTTGCCGCTCGACCGGGGAACGCGACTAATCAAAACAACGAAATGCGCCGTTTGATCAGTCGGCTGGCCGTTCTTGATTTACCCCAATCCGCGCCAGCCACTGCTCGCGTCCAGGCCGCAGCCGTTCCAGCCAGCGCACCCGGCGGACGAAAGCAATCATCTGCGCTCGCGTAACCGGCAGATTGCGCTCGGACTTCTCCTCCCCGGTCAGCGCCAGATAGGCCGGAAACCTAAGCCAATCAGCCGTTTCCAGCCGCAGATGCCCGTCCGTCATCTGCTCAGGGGAAAGCCGCCGGGGGGCTTCACTCATTATACTACTCACAGCACCATCCTCCGGTACGCGCGGCCCGCTTCCGGCTCAGACGGAGGCGGAATGAACCAGCCGGACTTGGGCACCTCCTCCCGCTTCACCGGCACAGACTTGCGCCAAGCCATTGACATATATCGGAATGCGTCAGCGGGATGCGAACAATTATGCGTAACAGCCCCGTTGGCGAGCGCAAAGCATTCCGCCTCCGGGACCGTCAGGCACCAGACATCAGCCCGCACGCCGAGCGGCCTCACGCTTGCTACGGCGAGATCCCGCGACTCGGCAATTCGTGGAGCAATAGATTTGCGACTGCCCGCTTTTGCGAACCAATGCGTTGAAACTTTTCCCACAAGTCTTGCAAGCCAATGGCCTGCGCTTCCATTTAAGCCAGCCCTTTTGCCGCTCGGCATGACGCTTGTGCCAAAGCCGTCCCGCCTCCGAACGATGCCAAAGCGCGGCAGCAACTCTCGCCTTTGGCAAAAAAAGCTCCAATGTATCCCCGCGCGCTCGCCGCTTGTGCCACGCTTGCGATCTATGCTCCGGAGCCGGAATACACTCCAAGTTGGCCAAGCTGTTGTTTCTGAGGTCGCCGTCGCGGTGATGAATGTGACACCCGGCAGGAACGGGACCGAATGCGCGTATCCAAGCTTCGCGATGCAGCTTCTTACCGCCGCGCGTATGATATGTCTCACTCGGAAACAGGCGATAAAGACCGCCATCGAAATACTGCGTGAGCGCGTCAAGCACGATTGCATCTGCGTAGTGCTCGTCAGGCACTCGGCGGATGTCCACCCGCTTGCCGTCTTGAATAAATGATCCGGCGTACATCTTACCGTAAGACCGTCGGCGAACAGGACCTCCACAAGTGGGGCACTTCTCCGCGTAATGCGTGGACTGTGATACCGTCTCCATCCGCATGGCGTCAGAACCTCCCCTGTGACAGGAAGGTCCATCATCCGACACGTTCCGTAACGTGTCAACACTGGCGTCTCGCCAGCCAGACACCAGTCATGCACCGCACTCGCCCTGAACGCCTTGCGCTCATCGTCCCACTCGCGCCGGTACTGCTCCAGCGCCGCAATCCCCGTCCCCTCGCAGCGCGGGTGAAACACGCATAACGGCAAGGTGCGCCGCACCGCATTGATCCCATCATTGGCCGCATGGTCCGGCACCAGCATCGGCCGCAACCCAAACTCGCTCATCGTCTCAATCCTGGTGCGCCCGTTGGTCCACTCGCGCACCTTGGCATCGTGCGGCACATAGTCGGTCCCGTCCGCCCACCCATGCTGGCTCCTGCGCCCCGCCACCACGTCGCGGTAATGCTCCAGCGCCAGGCCGGAGGCGGCATAGTGATCGAGCACAAACAACTGGCTGCCGACGCTCTGGAACCACCAGATCGACGTGTCGTCGCGCATGCCGATGTCCCACGCCCGGTGCACCGGCCGCCCAGCCAGCGCCACACACTCCTCGGTGATCCGCCCCTCGCTCCGCACCAGCGCAATCTCATGCCCATAGTACGCCCCCAAGATCGCCGCGTTGAAGCTGCATAGGTATTCTTGTTCAAACTGAGCGCGCCCGACATCCGCACCATAAAGGGCTTCGTATTCTTCTCTCGCTTCTTCCTGCTGCTCACTCGTTAAAGCCTTGGTATCGTCAACCGTCAGCAGTTCGCAAAACCACGACGGGTTAACGCTCGCATAATTATACAAATCATAAAGATGATTCCTGCCGCGCGGGGTGGAGATAAACAACGCCCACCCATCATTCTCCTGCAGCATCGGCCGGTAATACCCCCACGCACTCGGGTTCGCCAAGGCGAATTCGCTAAAGGTAATTCCCACAATCCCCGCCCCAACCGTGCTGTTATACTTGTCGCTCCCCACAATCTGCCAAGTGCTGCCGTTGGTGAACCTGATAAACATCGCATTCTCGGACGTGGTCTCGCGCAACTCCAGCGGAAACGCCTCGTCAATGCGCCGCCGCCCAGTGTGCGGGTTCACCGCCGTCCACAACGCCTTGCGCCCCTGCTCATACTCCGGCAAACAATGCCAGTAGTTCCCCACCCGCTGATGCGCCGCACACGCCGCCCAATGCAACGCCACATCATCCTTGCCAGCCCGCCGATGCCAAATCGCCAGCGCCCGCTTGCCCCCAGCCGTCATGAAATCCCAGAGCTTGATCTGGTAGTCCCGCTCCTCCCAATCGTTGGGAAGCTTGATTTTCCTGATACCTGCTAAGTTCCTGGGCTTCGGTTGTGTCATGGCCGCACCGCTCGTTCGCTGCCGCAGGCTACTTACTAACACAACATTGCTGCGGACAGGAGCGCCGACAGGTGAACCACCTCACCCCACCCGGTCGGGGGCAAGCTACTCTCCCTCCCCGCTCCACCACCACTCGCCGTCGGTGAACCACCGTCCCTCCGCTGGTGTGCGTAGACACCTTGCGACCGGGACTCCGGTGCAAGCATGCTTTTCGGCTCGATGTGGGGTGGGGCTGATCGCTGGCGTTGGGTGAGTGAGGAAGTCGCGTCGGTGCATGCCGGAGATTGTTATCCGGCTTGCTCGCTTGATACTGCGGAGTTATTCGCTGTTATGTTGCGTTGGTGTAGCGGGGAGGGTTTTAGTATCGCGGGCTTTATACACGATCTCAACAGTTACCGGAGTATCTTGCGGGTTATCGGGTATCTTTGGCTTTCCCCATCCCCTATCGAGGAGTATCTGCGCTGCGAGTATTCTCGCCCTATCGTCCTCACTGTGATGCATAATGCCAGCAAGTACTCGGATCGCGCTCTCTGTGTGCTGGCGCGCCATCGAGGCCACTTGCATCTCAGCCGGGCTGCGGACTGCGTTGCGGCCGTTGCGTGGTCGGTAGGCTATTTGGGTTCCGGGTTCAGGCACTTGGGTTCTCGCGCGGCGTCATCGGCGGAACCTAGCCGTGGCTAGCTGTTGCTGTCAATGTGTGGGCTTGCTTGGGGAGAGGCGGACGCAGGACGTAGCCGCGTGCGCGAGCATCGCACGATTGCAGGGTGCTTGTCAAGCAACCGTCGTTTTCTTAGGAGTTAGCAGCAGCTTTTGCGACAGTGGAATAAAATCAGTTTGTAAACGCCGCGGTATTGAGGGAGGTAGAACATGATTGTCGAACATGTTTCATATATTTTAAACTTGGTACTTGACACCATCATGGGAGTATGTCATATGGTGGTTCAGGGCAGCAATGACGCTGTCCTGCAACGCCAACAAAGGTTTCGCTCTATGTCTACACGCCTGCAAATCCCGGCTTACACTGATCGTTGGATGATGGGTGACCGTTTCGGTACCCTGATCAAGATCGGCAAGCCAACTGCCTCGGAAGTCCGCAAGAGCCAGCAGTACCAAGGCACGCTCAGGGCTGACGACGAGATTGCCCATGTCAAGCTCGATAGCGGCAAAGTCGTTCGCGTGCTGCTCGCGGACTGCATCGTCTACTAATCCCGCAACGCCAACAAAGGTTTCGCTCGCATGACTATAGGTGACATCATGACAACGGCATCCTTCCACGATTGCTGCTCTCTTATCCTGCGGCACTGTCCCAATCAGTACGCGAAAGGCTACGCCCGCGCGGGCTTGACCTTGCACGGCAGCGAAGCGCAGCGCGTCCAGTGCCTCTACCTTCTCAACAACATCAAGAACTGGCGCGGTGACGTCGCCAAGGCGGTGCGCGCTGCCCTGAAACATCACGGCAAAGTCTCGTAATCCCCATCCATCGAACCATAGGTGACATCATGACTCAGCTTTCCGACACCGCTCGCACTGCTCTCGCCTCCGCTTACGCCACACGCGGTAAGCATCGCGGCCAGCTATTGGCCCGGTGCCCCCGCTCCAACACTCTCGCCGCGGCCGCCTGGCAAGGGGCAATGATCGTGGTCAACCCGTATCAATGCGGAATTGCGACCATGCTGTTTTTCAGCGCAGAGCAAAAGGCGGTGTTCGAAGAGGTCAAGGCCCACTTCGACGCCCTCCCACGCGACTACCAGATCATGGCGCAGCGTGACCGTGAAGCCCTGGAACGCCTAGGCGCCTGGTAACCACCGGAATAGTGAAACGCCGCTCCGGCGGCGTAGTACGGGAATGGCCGCCCGTACCTGATGATCAGGCCGCAACTCTAACTCTAACCATAGGTTCCAGATGACTACTCCGCACAACGCGCGCAAACGCGCGTACATGGATGGCGACTACGCCGTCTATCTCACAATGAAAAGCAGCAATAGCAAGGTCGGCACAATTCCGGTCGCCACGATCAGCGATGAGACGTGTCCCGACAATTGCGGCCTGAAATACGCCGCAGACGGAATTGGCAAAGGGCCCTGCTACGCTGCCAGCGGCGGGCCTCTCGCCATTCTCTGGAAAGCCCTATCGGCGCACGCTCCCGGCGCGGCTTGGACGAACGGTGTTGGCGGCCGCATGCAGTCGTTGACGTGGAATGACTACTGCGCCGCCGTGGCAACGTTCCCCATCGATCAGGCCCATCGCTACGCACAAGCCGGTGACTTGCCGGGACGCAATAATACGATAGATCGCACTGCGCTCGATCAACTCGTGACCGCCAACGCCGGCAAACGCGGGTGGACCTATACGCACAAACCGATGCATGCATCACGCGACGTGCCTATGGATGTCGCGGCCAGCAACATTGCCGCCGTGGCCGATGCCAATGCACGCGGGTTTACCATCAACCTATCGGCCGACAATCTGGCGCAAGCCGATACGCTGGCCGAACTCGACATCGCACCCGTCGCCGTCGTGCTACCCGACACCGTCCATGGCAACGTGACGTTGAGCACGCCGCAAGGCCGCACCGTCGTGGTTTGCCCTGCCACCTATCGCGACGACGTATCGTGCGGCGGCAGCAAAATCGGCGGAGTCGCGACCAAACCTTGCATGCTCTGCCAAAGGCGTGACCGTAAATGCATCATTGGTTTCCCGGCGCACGGCGCCAGCAAGCGCAAAGCATCGGCCGTCGCCAGCAACGCCCATCGCGTCGTCATAACCCGCAACAATCAACCAGCACTTGTCATCGCGTAAGCAGGGATAGGAGGACATCATGCACGATATTCATGATTATCATCGCACAGTATTCCCCACGCGCACTGAGGCAGACCTGCTCGTCGAAACACTGAATAAAGGTGACGATTGGCATTATCGCGTTGCTCCTTATGGCGCGGGAACGCGGGCCGGTTTCATCATCCTGGTATTCGACGCCGACTACCACTTTCTCGGCACCCTGTAACCCATGAACGAAAGGCTAAACCATGCATGACGCCCTGGACGTTCTGGAAGCTTGTGCTTTCGGACTGTTCGTCGCCGGAATCACCGGCTTGCTGTTACTGCAATTTATCGGAGGCTAATCATGAACGACCACGAACAAAACTACCTTGCCGAAGCAATGCGGCTCGTTAACGGATTACGCGACATCATCGGCAACGAGCGGCTGACGAGAACCGATATTCCCGACGACTGGGAATGGCTAATCGAGCGGCTCGTTACATTGCACGCCTTGCACCTCGAAGTCGAACAGTGTGAAGGAGGACAGCCGATGACTCCCGCCGATGAAAGAGACTTCGAGCGGCGGTTTGCCGGCGACATCATCGAATGGCTGAAAGGCCAGGGATACAGGCCGCAGGATTGCATCATTCCGATGGCATTGGCGTTAACCGCCCTCATCATGGGCCACACCCGCGAAGGTGACTTGGAATCCTGCCAGGAAGGACTGCGGCGCTTGGCTAACCTCATGCAAGAATATGCAAAGGCGGAGTACGAACGCGACGAAAACAACGAACGGCCCCACTAGCCGCTCGCACGTTGCTTTTGCCACCACTCGACCTGGCGTGCGCGCACCCACGCGCGCACTTCCGGGCTCGGCGTCAGCATCGGCGGCCGCGTGCGCGGCGGCCACTTGCCGAACCGCTCCTTGAACTTGTGCGCAATCCATCCGTCCTTGTAGCCGCGCTCGCCCGCAATTGTCGCCAGCATGCCGTGCCACTCGGCCGCCGTGAACAACCCTGTCTCGTGCGCGTGCTTCTTAGCGGCCATGACACTGCCGACGACGCCTTCGTTGCGATCAATGCGGTGCAGTTCGCCGTCCCGCACCTCCACGTATCGCGGCACCGGGGCGGGCAGGTAACCGCACGCCGGACACGGCTGGCCGGCCAATCGCATCGCTTGGCACTTCGGGCACTCACACACCCTGCATTCGCCGCTCGCCGCACGCTTCTTGGCGCTGGCGTTAGTCGCTTCCTCGTCCTCGTCCAACGTCCACGTAATTTCGTCTTCGGGAAAACCCAACCGGAATACGGCACCCGAGTGATCGAGCACGATGGCGTCCGCCTTGCCCTGCGCCGGCCGCAAGACGCGCCCCACCATCTGCCGGTACAAGCCTAACTGCTTGGTTGGCCGCGCCAGCACTAAGCAGCCGATATCAGGCGCGTCCCAGCCCTCGGTCAAAACCATGCAATTGGACACGACCTCGGTTTTACCGCTGGCCAAGCGGCCTAAAACCTCGTCGCGCTCGTCCTTGGGCGTCGTCCCATCGATGTGCTCCGCGCGCACGCCGGAACGGATAAATTCGTCGCGGATATGGACAGAATGACCGACGCTGCACCCGAAAACGACTGTTTTTCTCCTTTCCCCGTAGCGATGCCAGTGCTGCACGATGTCGCCGACCAACTCGGGCTTGTCCATGCGCGTCTCCAATTGATTGCGCACGTAGTCACCGGCCAAGGTTCTGACGCCCGTGAGATTAGGGTTGAACGGCGCGTAAATCCGTGTTGGCACGAGAAATTTCTGCTCGATCAGGGCGGCAATCTGCGGCGACTCGACGATACAGTCGTACAGCGAGCCAAGCCCGCGCCCATCGCCCCGGCACGGCGTAGCGGTGGCACCGAGCACAATTGCTTCCGGGTAGGCCTTGATGACCTTGCTGTAGGTCGTGGCGACGGAATGATGCGCCTCGTCAACCACCAAGAGGTTGCACGGCGGCATCGGCATGACATCGCTGCGCACCGCGCGCGACCACAGCGTGGCAATGCTTGCCACTTGCACCGGGAACAAGGGGCGCGGCTCATAGCCCGCCTGGATGATCCCGTGCCCGATGCCCGCAGCCGCAAGCTTGCCGCTGGTCTGCGCAATGATTTCGCGGCGATGGGCAATGACGAGGACGTTTTTGCGCTGCGCCACAGTCTGGCGAATTATTTCACAAAAAATCACGGTCTTGCCGCTGCCGGTGGGTGCCACCAGGATGGGCGCGCGGCGGCCAGCCGCCAGCACCGCCTGGTAATCGGCAATGGCGCGGTCCTGGTACGGCCTAAGCTCCATAGCAACGTTCCCAGTTAATGGGCCGATTAGTTGAGGACAGACAAAATCATGGCATGCCAGTCATTTAGCGGCGTTTGTTCTTCTTGAGGTGCTTGCGGCGTCCGTTCTTGCTGCGCTTCTTGCGCGGCGGCACCTCTGGCTTCGGCAGCGTCTCCAGCGCCCGCAGCGCCTCCTCGCGGATGCGCGCCTCGTCCAATAACTTGGCGAGGTGGTTAAACTTCTCGGCCAGCACGTCGTACTTTGTGGCAAACTTGTGCTCGACTTGCTTATGCATCTCCACCAACTCGCCGCAGATGCGCGCCAAGTGAGCGTTCAGCTTGCTTAAGCCTGTCGCGGCCAGGTTCAGCGTCTGGTTCAACGCCTCCAGCTCGTGCGCCGCCACCTGAAACCGCTCCAGGCGCGGCGGCGACCAGGGTTCAGCCAAGGGCATCAGGGCCTCCTAGGTTCGTGGCCAGGTTCGCGGATGGGGGCACTGGCTGGGGCATCCGCAGACGGTTAAGCGGACTGCCGGGAAAACACGCTGTTACGGGCTGCGCCGTAACCTAGGCCCCCTCCATTTACGGAAGCGAGGGGTGCCACGATGGTCATCCTCAACTGTCAGCCCCGCCCCCTTGCCGATGGCGTTCACGACAAAGGCCAAGGTGGAGCCACGGTAGCATTCCAGCCGCGTCTGCGGATTGACGCCGGCCGCCACCAGCTTGCGGCACATTTCGAAGACCGGCTCATAGGCCGTCACCGCGAAATCACCTACGGCGCAGGTGTTCGAACCGTGCAAGCTGGCGATGATGATTGGCATTCTCCCTCCTCCCAGATTATCCTCCAAAACGCATCCACGAGCGTCCTGATGGCCTCCTCGGCCTCGATTTCGCCCGCCTCCACCAGCGTGTCGAGCGCCGCAGCCCGCGCCAGCCACACCCGCCGCAGATCGAGCCTCATCGCCAGCGCTTTCTGGTTGGCAACCAAAATGGCTTGGGAGCCTCCGGGGACCGAGGCTTCTCCGGGGGCGGCACCCACGTCGCCACATCGACGTGCCGCACCTCGGAGGCCGCGCCGAACGTGCCCAATTCCCGCCGCCGCCTCTCCCACGTGTTCTGCTTCGCCTCCCAAGCGTCGAACGGTCCCACCTGCTTGAGGAAGTTCTGTAGCGTTGCCGCCCTCCCCTTCCCCGTCCGCTTCCGGCCCTCACCGTCTCCCATCGCTAGCTCCTTCAACCTCAGGTCTGCGCAACCGAATACACGTAACCCTGGATACGCCACAACCGCCGCAGGCAGTACTACTTACTAACAGTTACCTAGTACTCTGAGTTAACCTAGTGCTCTGTGGTAACCTCAGAGTACTCTCTTGAACTCCCTCTTTCTTTTCTCCTCCCCCACCCCCCCTGCCCCCCTCATGGGCTCCCAGGCTCCTAGGACATCTGTCCTAGCAGCTTGGGCTCCCAAAAGGGAGTGGGGGAGTGGCCCCTAGGTCGCCTCTGGCATCCGCCATACCGCATTGGGAACGGCTTTGGGCTTGACGCCAGCAACTGCTGGCCCTCCCGCGCGCTCCCCACCGGCTTTGGGCATGCGCCATCCCGCCGGTGTGACCTAGAGTCCCGAGGTGTTTTTGGAGGTTTGCCTCAGCTCTCCCACTTTGCCGTGGGCGCTCACCCTACCTCCTGCCCCGCTGAGTACGCTCGTCCATTGAAGCCGGTACGAGACCACGCACTCAGTCCACAATCGCCTTAGATCGCGGGGCCGTCTTGGTCCGTCTCGGAATGGCAAGGAAGCCACTTGCGTCGGACCACCGATGGGGGTAGAAGAGGGGTGCTCACCATGCTGGTACCGATGCTTCAACCCCATCGGTTACCCCCATCGGAACTAATAGCGGGCCGCGGCACCAACCGTGGCCCTCTTCTTTTAGGCTACCTCTGACTCGGGTTGATCGTCACGGCTTGGTGCTTCCGCGGCGGGCCACACCGACACGGCAGCGAGGTCGCCGTCGAAGCCGGTGGACGAAATCTTGGCGCTGACACAGTATCGGTCATCGGCCGTCAAGCTCAACTTGCGCAGCAAATCTA
>Ga0307472_100000441_pt1 | contig 14475 bp, 8 predicted proteins | sample atmos_gasesAM5C__2_FD_204582 | JGI IMG/M metagenome (GOLD analysis project Ga0307472, IMG submission 204582) | Hardwood forest soil microbial communities from Morgan-Monroe State Forest, Indiana, United States - atmos_gasesAM5C_05 | ecosystem: Environmental > Terrestrial > Soil > Temperate...
GATTGATCGTAGGTGAGGGACTGGATCTCGAGGCCGAGGTTCTTCGTCTTGTTTTGATTTTCGGTCTCCGTGATCAATCCGATGCCGTAATCGGTCGTCACCGCGATGATCGAGACTTTTTTGTAGTTCATCTTCTTGATCCAACCGAGCCAGGTCTCGGCGCGCAGCGGATCGATGGCATGGGTGCGGAACGCCACGTCGTAATGCTTGGCCGTGATGTCGGCGGCGCCGCTTTGGCTGCCGATGGTGGGGACGCCGAGCTCCTTGGCCACTTCGTTGACCGCGATGTTCTCGGAGCTGTAGGCGAAGCCGGTGACCGCGACCGCCTTCTCCTCCGTGACCAGGCGGCGATAGGCCGCGACCCCGGCTTCGTTCTTGGCCTGGGTGTCCTGCACGGAGATCTGGACCTTGCGGCCGAGGACGCCACCCATCGTGGCGTTCACATACTCGACGCCGAGCTCTGCGCCGCGCCGGCAGAGCTGGCCCAAGCCCGGATCGGCAGGCGGAGAAAGTCCCAGCTCCAGCCCGATGGTGATCGGCGGCTCGTCCGCTGCAACGGGTGCGCTTGTTGGACCCGCAACCGCCGCCAGCGCCAAGCTCGCCGTCAACCACGCCGAGATTTTCATGGTTTGCCCCCAGGGTTCGTTCTTGGCGGAATCTTGCCCGAGCCGGCAACGGCCCTCAAGCGCACCGGCATTCAGAGGTCCCAATGGGGGATGCCGAGGGCCGGGCCCGCCTATGACCAAGTGAGCGGGTCGGTCGCCTTTCGCTCGTCCCAGAAGTGTTCCTTGGCGGCTTAAAGGCTTCTACTATATGGCATGGAGAAGCGGCCGATCCGTCGCATCGGGAGGCACCGCGGGGCGCGCCGAGAGGCTGATAAATTTCCAGTTATGATCTCATTCGGACTCGATGTTCTGTTGCCGCGGGCGCGGCCGCCCGCGCGTCCGCGCCCTAGGACTGCGCCACCTCCATGAATGATCTGAGACCCGAGCCGGACGCGCGAGAGGCGCAACGGGTCAGGCCGCGGCCTGCGGCCCCGGTTCGGATGCCGCTCTGGCGCCGCGCGCTCTGGCTCATGGTGATCGTGCTGGTGATCGCAGGCGTCGCATGGTGGGTCCACACGCGCCCGGCGCCCCAAGCCCCCGGCGGCCGGCCGGGTGCGGGCGCCCCCATGCCCGTGGTCGCCGCCACCGCGGAAAAGGGCGACATCAACGTCCAGCTGAACGGGCTTGGCACGGTGACGCCGCTCGCGACCGTGACCGTGCGCACGCAGATCAGCGGTTATCTGATGCGCGTCGACTTCCAAGAAGGCCAGATGGTGAAGCAAGGCGATCTCCTCGCCGAGATCGATTCCCGTCCCTACGAGCAGCAGCTGGCGAACGCACAGGGAGTGCTGGCCCGCGATCAGGCGCTGCTTGCCAATGCGCGCCTCGATCTTCAGCGCTACCGCGTGCTGGTGGCGCAGGATTCGATCCCCAAGCAGCAGCTCGACACGCAGGACTCCCTTGTGCACCAGCTCGAAGGGACCGTTATCTCCGACCAGGCGCAAGTCGATACCGCCAAGCTCAACATCACCTACTGTCACGTCATCGCTCCCGTCAGCGGCCGCGTCGGCCTGCGCCAGGTGGATGCGGGTAATTACGTGCAGGCGAACGACGCCAATGGCATCGTCGTGCTGACCCAGCTGCAGCCGATCACAGTGGTCTTCACGCTGCCGGAGGACAGCGTGCCGGCCGTGATGAAGCAGCTCAACGCGGGCGCCACTCTGCAGGCCGTGGCCTACGACCGCAGCCAGACCACCAAGCTCGCCACCGGCAAGCTTGCGACCGTGGACAACCAGATCGACACGACCACGGGCACGCTGAAGTTGAAGGCGCAATTCGACAACGCCGACAGCGCCCTGTTCCCCAACCAGTTCGTCAACGTCCAGCTCCGGGTCGAGACGCTCCACGATGAGACGGTGATTCCGACCGCCGCCGTGCAGAGAGGCGCGCCCGGCACCTTCGTCTATCTGGTCAAGCCAGACGATACGGTGACGGTGCAGCCGATCAAGCTGGGCCCCCCCGAAGGCGAGAAGGTCTCGGTGCGCTCCGGCCTCTCGGTCGGCGACCGCGTCGTCGTCGATGGCGCCGACAAGCTCAAAGATGGCGCCAAGATCGCGCTGCGCGAGGCCTCGAGCGGCGCCGCCGCAACGCCCACGGCCGCGCCAGGAGGTGCCACGCCGGCGCAGCCGAGCACGCCCGCCCAGCAGCGGGGATCTCGCGGTGGCCGCGGGACTGGCGCGGGTGGCTCCGGCGGGAACAGGCAATGACGAAGCCGCGACGTCGTCGCCGATGAGCGGGCATTTGTCGTGAGCCCCTCCCGTCCGTTCGTCCTGCGGCCGGTCGCCACCACGCTGCTGATGGTGGCGATCCTGCTGGTGGGCGGGCTCGCCTTCCGCTTCCTGCCGCTCTCGGCCCTCCCCGAGGTGGACTACCCCACCATCCAGGTGCAGACCTTCTATCCGGGCGCCAGCCCCGACGTGATGACGACGTCGGTGACGGCTCCGCTCGAGGTCCAGTTCGGCCAGATGCCGAGCCTGAACCAAATGTCCTCGAGCAGCTCCGCCGGCGCCTCGGTGATCACGCTGCAGTTCAGCCTGGCCATCAGCCTCGACGTCGCCGAGCAGGAAGTTCAAGCCGCGATCAACGCAGCCGGCAACCTGCTGCCGTCCGATCTGCCGGCGCCGCCGATTTACGCCAAGGTGAACCCGGCGGACGCGCCGATCCTGACCCTCGCGCTCACGTCCAAGACCATGCCACTGCCACAGATCGAGGACGTCGCCGACACTCGTCTCGCGCAGAAGATATCCCAGCTTCCGGGCGTCGGGCTCGTCAGCATCAGCGGCGGCCAGCGCCCCGCGGTGCGCATCCAGGCTAATCCCCTGGCGCTCGCCGCCTACGGCCTCAACATCGACGATCTCCGCACCACCGTCGCCAATGCCAATGTCAACACGCCCAAGGGCAATTTCGACGGACCCTCGCGCGCCTACACCATCAACGCCAACGACCAGCTGCACAACGCCGAGGATTACCGAGGTCTCGTGGTCGCCTACAAGAACGGCGCTCCCGTGCATCTCTCGGACGTGGCGGACGTTGTGGACGGCTCGCAGAATTCGCGCCTTGCCGCCTGGAGCGACCTGGTCCCCGCGGTGATCCTCAATATCCAGCGGCAGCCCGGCGCGAACGTCATCGGCGTCGTCGACGGCATCAAGGCTCTGCTTCCGCAGTTGCAGGGCTCGCTCCCCTCGGCGATCGACGTGGCCGTGCTCACCGACCGGACCACGACGATCCGCGCGTCGGTGGCGGACGTGGAGTTCGAGCTGGCGCTTGCTGTCGCGCTTGTGGTGCTCGTGATCTTCATGTTCCTGCGCAATCTGCGGGCGACTATCATTCCGAGCCTGTCGGTGCCGCTGTCGCTCATCGGCACCTTCGGCGCCATGTACCTGTTGGGCTTCAGCATCAACAATCTCTCGCTGATGGCGCTCACCATCGCCACCGGCTTCGTGGTCGATGACGCCATCGTGATGATCGAGAACATCGCCCGCTATCTGGAGGAAGGCGACCCACCGCTGAAAGCGGCGCTCAAGGGCTCGGAGCAGATCGGTTTCACGATCGTCTCGCTGACGATCTCGCTGATCGCGGTGCTGATCCCGCTGCTGTTCATGGGCGACGTCGTCGGCCGCCTGTTCCGCGAGTTCGCCATCACTCTCTCGGTCACCATCCTGATCTCGGCCGTGGTGTCGCTGACCTTGGTGCCGATGGCGTGCGCAAAGCTGCTGCGCCGGCATGACGAGGCCAAGGAGACCATGTTCGAGCGCAAGAACCGCGAGTGGTTCGATGCGCTGGTCCGCGCCTACGATCGCGCGCTCAACTGGGTTTTGGACCACCAGCCGCTGACGCTCTCGGTGGCGGTGGCCACCTTGGCGCTCACCGTCATTCTCTATATCGCGATACCCAAGGGATTCTTCCCGGTTCAGGATACCGGCCTGATCCAGGGCATCTCCGAGGCGGCGCAGTCGATCTCCTATGCCAAGATGGCGGATCGCCAGCAGGCGCTCGCCGCCGCGATTCTCAAGGATCCCGACGTCGTCAGCCTGTCGTCCTTCATCGGCGTCGACGGCACCAACACGACTCTCAACAGCGGCCGGTTCCTGATCAACTTGAAGCCGCACGACGAGCGCCGGCTCAGCGCCAGCGACATCATCCGCCGGCTGCAGCAGGAGACCGCGGACGTCAACGGCATCTCGCTTTACATGCAGCCCGTGCAGGACCTCACCATCGACACGACGGTGAGCCGGACGCAGTACCAGTTCGTGCTGGAGAGCGCCAATCCCGACGAGCTCGCGACCTGGGCGCCGAAGCTGGTGGATCGGCTGAGCCAGCTTCCGGCTTTCGAGAACGTCGCGAGCGACCAGGAGGAGCAGGGCCTCTCCGCCTACCTGACGATCGATCGCGACACGGCCGCGCGCTTCGGCATAACGCCGGCGACCATTGACAATGCGCTCTACGACGCCTTCGGCCAGCGCATCATCTCGACGATCTTCACGCAGTCGAACCAGTACCGCGTGATCCTGGAAGCGACCCCGGACATGCAGTCCTCGCTGAGCGCGCTCGGGTCGATCTATCTGCCCTCCGCCACGGCCACGGGCGGCCAGGTGCCGCTCTCAACGATCGTCAAGCTGAGCGAGCAGACGGCGCCGCTCAAGATCAATCACCTCGGGCAGTTTCCGGCCACCAACGTCTCGTTCAATCTGGCGCCGGGCGCCTCGCTGGGCGAGGCCGTGCCGGCGGTGAAGCAGGCTGAGCAGGATATCGGCATGCCGCTCAGCGTGATCACCGTGTTCCAAGGCGCGGCGCTCGCCTTCCAGGCCGCCCTCGGCAACGAGCTGTTCCTGATCCTGGCCGCGATCGTGACGGTCTACATCGTGCTGGGCGTGCTCTACGAGAGCTTCGTCCATCCCGTCACCATCCTGTCGACGCTGCCCTCCGCCGGAATCGGTGCGCTGCTGGCGCTGATCGTCGCCGGCAGCGACCTCAGCATCATCGCCATCATCGGCATCGTCCTGCTGATCGGCATCGTCAAGAAGAACGCGATCATGATGATCGACTTCGCGCTCGACGCCGAGCGCGAGGAGGGCAAGTCGCCGCGCGAGGCCATCCACCAGGCTTGCCTGCTGCGGCTGCGCCCGATCCTGATGACGACGATGGCGGCGCTGCTGGGCGCGCTCCCCTTGATGGTCGGCAGCGGCACCGGTTCGGAGCTCCGCCATCCGCTTGGCATCAGCATCGTCGGCGGTCTCATCGTGAGCCAGATGCTGACGCTCTTCACCACGCCGGTGATCTATCTCGCTTTCGATCGGCTGGGCCAGCGGCTCGCTCGGCATTTCCCGCTAGAACCCGAAGCCGGCGAGGAGAAGCCGTCGTCATGAACCCGTCGGAAGTCTTCATCCGGCGCATGGTGGCGACCACCCTGCTGACGTGCGGCGTGGCGCTTGCCGGCATCATTGCGTTCTTCCAGCTGCCGGTCTCGCCGTTGCCGCAGGTCGATTTCCCCACCATCTCGGTCCAGGCGCAGCTTCCGGGCGCCAGCCCGGAGGTGGTGTCGACCAGCGTCGCGACGCCGCTGGAGCGGCATCTCGGGGTCATCGCCGACGTCACGGAGATGACCTCGCAGAGCACGGTCGGACAAGCGCGCGTCACGCTGCAGTTCGGCCTCAACCGCGACATCGACGGCGCCGCGCGCGACGTCCAGGCGGCGATCAACGCCGCTCGAGCCGATCTCCCGGCGAGCCTGCGCAGCAATCCGACCTATCGCAAGGTCAATCCGGCGGATGCGCCGATCATGATCATCACGCTGACCTCGCCGACCCTTGGCCGCGGGCAGATCTACGACGCGGCCTCCTCAGTGATGCAGCAGAAGTTCTCGCAGCTCGCCGGCATCGGCCAGGTCACCATCGGCGGGGCCGCGCTGCCGGCGGTGCGGGTGGAGCTCAACCCGCATGTGCTCTTCAAGTACGGCATCGGCCTCGAGGACGTGCGGGCGGCGCTCGCCTCCGCCAACGCCCACGCCCCCAAGGGCGCGATCGAGGAGGGCGATCTCCACTATCAGATCTACGACAACGACCAGGCCTCGAAGGCTTCGCAATACCGATCGCTGGTGGTGGCCTACCGCAACGGCGCGGCGGTGCGCCTCTCGGACCTCGGCGAGATCGTCGATTCCGTCGAGAACATCCGCAACGACGGTCTCGCCAACGGCAAGCCCGCGGTGCTGGTGATCCTCTACCGTCAGCCCGGCGCTAATGTGATCGAGACCGTCGACCGCGCGAGGGCGCTGCTGCCGGAGCTGCAGGCGTCGATCCCGAGCGACATCGAGATGACTGTGGCGTTGGACCAGTCGACCACCATCCGGTCCTCGCTCAAGGAAGTCGAGCGCGCCCTGATGATCTCGATCGCGCTGGTGATCATGGTGGTGTTCCTGTTCCTCCGGAACGGCCGGGCGACGCTGGTGCCGAGCGTCGCGGTGCCGGTATCGCTGCTCGGCACGCTCGGCGGCATGTACCTCTTGGGCTACAGCCTCGACAACCTTTCGCTGATGGCGCTCACGATCTCGACCGGCTTCGTGGTCGACGATGCGATCGTGGTGATGGAGAACATCTCGCGCCACGTCGAGGCCGGAATGCCGAGGTTCCAGGCTGCCATACGGGGCGCCCGCGAGGTGGGCTTCACCGTGCTCTCCATGAGCCTCTCGCTGATCGCGGTGTTCCTGCCGATCCTGCTGATGGGCGGCATCGTCGGTCGCTACTTCCGCGAGTTCGCCGTCACCCTCTCGCTCGCGATCACGGTCTCGCTGGCGGTTTCCTTGACCACGACGCCGATGATGTGCGCGCGCCTTCTCGTGCCGCCGGCAGAGCGTAAGCCGGGACGTTTCTCGCGCGCGGCCGAGCGCGGCTTCGACCTGCTGCTGCGCACCTACGACCGCACGCTGCAGCGCGCGTTCGCGCATCCCATCTTCGTCATGCTGATCCTGCTGGCGATGGTCTGCTTCAACGTCTACTTGTTCTTCGCGGTCCCGAAGGGCTTTTTCCCGCAGGAGGACACGGGTCGCGTGATCGGCGGTATCCAGGCCGACCAGAGCATCTCCTTCCAGCTGATGCGCCAGAAGCTCGCGCAGTTTATCTCCATCGTGCAGAAGGACGATGCGGTCGCCAACGTGGTCGGTTTCACCGGCGGCGGCCAGACCAACGGCGGCTTCGTCTTCATATCGCTGAAGCCGCTGGCGCAGCGAAGTGTTCCCGCCAACGAGGTGATCACCCGGCTGCGCCGCCAGCTCTCCCAGGTGCCCGGTGCCTCGCTCTTCCTGCAGGCGGCGCAGGATATCCGCGTGGGCGGCCGGCAAAGCAACGCGCTCTACCAGTTCACCCTGCAAGGCGACAACCTCGCCGATGTCTACACCTGGGGCCCGAAGATCACCGAGGCCTTGCAGTCGGTGCCGGAGCTGACCGACGTCAACTCCGACCAGCAGCAAAACGGCCTCGAAACCGACCTGGTCATCGACCGCGCGACGGCGGCGCGCTTTCACATCACCGTGAGCCAGGTCTCGACGATCTACAACGCCATCAACCAGTATCACGTGGTGATGGAGGTCGCGCCCGAGTTCTGGCAGAGCCCGACGACGCTCGACGACCTTTACGTGAGCACCGCCGGCGGATCCGTGGGTGGCGTCCAGCAGAGCAATGCGGTGGCGGGCACCGTGGTCGGGCCCAAACAGTCCTCCTCCGCCGCTGCCATCGCGCAGGACACGGCGCGCAACCTCGCCAACAACCAGCTGGCGGCCGTCGGGCACGGCAGCGTCTCCACCGGCGCGGCCGTGAGCTCGTCCAGCGAGACCATGGTGCCGCTCTCCGCCTTCGTACACTATGAGCCCGGCAAGACGCCGCTCGCCGTCAGCCATCAGGGCCTGTTCGTCGCCAGCACGATCTCCTTCAATCTGGCGCCGGGCAAGTCGCTAAGCGACGCCGTCGCCGCGATCAACGCGGCGATGACGCGGATCGGCGTCCCCAGCAGCATCCACGGCACGTTCCAGGGCACCGCGCGCGCGTTTCAGCAGTCGCTCGCCAACGAGCCATACTTGGTCGTCGCTGCGATCGCGGCGGTGTACATCGTGCTGGGCATCCTCTACGAGAGCTACGTGCACCCCCTCACGATCCTGTCGACGCTGCCGTCGGCGGGCGTCGGCGCCATCCTGGCGCTGATGGCGTTCAACTCGGAGTTCGACATCATCGCGCTGATCGGCGTCATCCTGCTGATCGGCATCGTCAAGAAAAACGCCATCATGATGATCGACTTCGCCATCGACGCCGAGCGCACCCGGAACCTGACGTCGCGCGAAGCGATCTATCAAGCCTGTCTGCTGCGCTTCCGCCCGATCATGATGACCACCATGGCGGCGCTGCTGGGCGCGGTGCCGCTGGCGATCGGCGCCGGCGAGGGCGGCGAGCTCCGCCGTCCCCTCGGCATCTCGATCGTCGGCGGCCTGCTGGTGAGCCAGGTCCTGACGCTTTACACGACCCCCGTGATCTACCTCTACCTCGACCGGTTCCGGCTCTGGTGCCAGGGGCTCTGGCGCCGCAGCGCTCCGGACGTCGCGGCGCCGATGCAAGGCGGCGAATGATGGACGCGCGGCTGCGGTGGATAGCGCCCGCGCTGGCGCTGGGCTCGCTCGCGGCCTGCGAGGTGGGGCCCGACTACGTGCGGCCGACGGCGCCCACGCCCGCGGCCTACAAGGAAATCGATGGCTGGAAACCGAGCGAGCCTCGGGAAGCCGCCAGCGGCACTGCCTGGTGGACGATCTACGAAGATCCGCTGCTCGATGATCTCGAGACGCAGATCGACATATCCAACCAGACCCTCAAGGCATCCGAAGCGGCGTTCCGGCAGGCGAGCGCGCTGGTCCAAGAAGCCCGCTCGGCGTTCTTCCCGACCGTCGCCGTCGACGCCTCGGCCACGCGGTCCGGCGCCGGCAGCGGCCGCAGCCCAGCCGGCCGCTCCGCCATCACGAGCCAGTTCACTGCCACCGGCAACCTGAGCTGGGAAATCGACGTCTGGGGCCGGATCCGGCGCTCGGTCGAGGCGAGCTATGCGAGCGCCGAGGCTAGCGCCGCCGATCTTGCGGCCGCCCGGCTCTCCGCGCAATCGGCGCTCGCAGCCGACTATCTCGCCCTCAGGATCAGCGACGAGCTGAAGCGCCTGCTCGACGCCACCGTAGACGCCGACACGAAGGCGCTGCAGATCACTCGCAACCGGTATAACCAGGGCACCGCCGCGCGCTCGGACGTGGCGCAGGCGGAAGCCCAAGTCGAGGGGGTGAAGGCGCAGGCGATTAATGTCGGCGTGCAGCGGGCTCAGCTCGAGCACGCCATCGCCGTACTGATCGGCAAGCCGCCTGCCGATTTCTCGATCGCGCCGACGCCGCTGGAGCTTGACGTGCCTGTGGTCCCGCCGGGCGTCCCCTCGACGCTGCTGGAGCGCCGGCCCGATATCGCCGCGGCCGAGCGCTCGGCCGCGTCGGCCAATGCGCAGATCGGCGTCGCGGTCGCGGCCTATTACCCCGCGATCACGCTCTCCGCCTCTTACGGTTTCGTGGGCTCCGCGATAGAGACCCTGTTCCGCGCCTCGAACGCGGTGTGGTCGGTTGGCCCGCAGCTCGCAGAGACCGTGTTCGACGCGGGCTTGCGCTCGGCGCAGGTCGCGGCGGCGCGCGCGTTCTATGACCAGACGATCGCCAATTATCGCCAGACCGTGCTGGCGGCATTCCAGCAGGTGGAGGACGAGCTCGCGGCGCTGCGCATCCTCGAGCAGCAAGCCGAGGTGCAGGATCGCGCGGTGAAGGCGGCGGAAGAAGCGGAGCGCCTGATTCTCAATCAGTACATCGCGGGAACCGTCGCCTACACCAACGTGGTCACCGCCCAGACCGTCTCGCTCGGCAACAAGCAGACCGCGCTCGCCATCCTTCAGAGCCGGCTCGCGGCCAGCGTCGTCCTGATCGAGGCCCTGGGCGGCGGCTGGACGGCGGCCGATCTTCCGAGCCATGATCAGATCCGCGAGAGCGCGTCTCCGGCCGAGACCGCCCCGCCGAGCCCCTAGCCTCCGCTAAGAGAGAGAAGAGACATGCGACACCTCCGCCGCACGCTTGGGCTCGCTGCCGGGTTTGGCGCCATGCTTCTGCTCATCGGCGAGGGCGATGCCCAGTCGGTCCTGACCTTCCACAACGACGCGACCCGCGGCGGCCTTTACGTGATGCCCCGCCTCACCTGGGAGCGCGCGGCCGGCATGCACCTCGATCCCGACTTCGACGGCCGGGTCGAAGGGCACATCTACGCGCAGCCCCTGTTCTGGCATTTCCGGCAGACCAACCGGAAGCTGGTGATCGTCGCGACCGAGGACAACGCCGTCTACGCGCTCGATGCCCGCAACGGCAAGGTCGCGTGGAGGAAATCCTTGGGCGCGCCGGTGCCGCGCGCCGTCCTGCCGTGCGGAAACATCAGCCCGCTCGGCATCACGGGAACGCCGGCGATCGATCCCATCAAGGACGCGATCTATCTCGATGCCATGGTCTCGGCGCAAGATGGCTCCGCGCAACATCTGATCTTCGGCTTGTCCGTGGGCGACGGCACGATCCTGCCCGGCTTTCCCGTGAACGTCGCGGAGGCGCTGCGGGCGAGCGGGCTCGCGTTCGCGCCGCGCTTCCAGAATCAGCGCGGCGCGTTGCTGATCGCCGAGAACAAGCTTTATGTCCCCTACGGCGGACACTTCGGCGATTGCGGGCAATATCATGGCTGGGTCGTCGGCATCGATCTCAACGATCCCCGCTCCGTCTTTGCCTGGAGGACTCGCGGCTTCGGCGGCGGTGTCTGGGCGCCGGGCGGCATCAGCTATGACGGGCGCGCGCTCTTCGTTGCCACCGGAAATACCGAAGGCGCCTCCGAATGGGCGGATGGCGAGGCCGTCATCCGTCTCGGTCTCGATCTCAAGACGTCGCAGGATCCGCGCGATTTCTTCGCGCCGAGTGATTGGAAGGCGCTCGACAGTGCCGACGCCGATCTCGGCGGCGTCGGCCCGCTGCCGCTCGATGTCAGGGATCCCGACGGCAGGACCGCGCTCCTGCTGGCAATCGGCAAGGACGGCAAGGCCTATCTTCTGGATCGCACGAATTTGGGCGGGATCGGCGGCGCCCGCGATGTCCAGCGCGTTGCGCGCAACTATCCGCGCACCGCGCCCGCGGTGTTGCCGACGCAGAACGGGTCCTATGTGGCCTTCGAAGGTATCGGCGCCGGGTGTCCCAACGGCGTCTCGAACGGAAGCCTTACGGTGCTCAAGGTCGACGCGCATCCCGCGCCCAAGGTCTCGACCGCGTGGTGCGGCGCCGTCAGCGGGCGGGGCTCTCCGATCGTCACCACGGACGACGACAACTCGAATCCCAGCTTCTGGATGGTCGGAGCCGAGGGCGACAACCGGCTGCATGGGTTCCGCGCCGACACTGGTGCTCCCGTATTCACCGGTGGGGGCCCTGCCGACGCCATGACCGGGCTGAGGCATTTCGTGACCATCCTGGCCACTGATGGTCGTCTCTTTATTGCCGCCGACAGCCGGGTCTATGCCTTCAAGCCATAGATATATTTAGCTGACTGACCACAAGACTTTGGTTTTTGCGGGGCCGAACCACGAAATTGCCACAAACGGCCGAAAAAAAGCAGCCAATGGCCTTTGACATTTACCATTTCGTCGCACTTTAATGCCCACAGACGCTCGGACCAAAGCTTGCTCCCGTGGGTGCCGAGCATTGTGCGAAGAATAGGATTGGGGAGGCATGATGGACCAGCTGGATTCGCTCCGCGCTGAGGACAAGCAATCCCTTGAGGACAGCAGCGTCATCGATCACCTGATCTACACATTCGGCACGATAGAAACCGGGGCACCCACTGAGGTGCCCATCACCATAGAGCGTGTCGAGCCCGTCCAGGTTTACGATCAGATCCGGCGCACGTTCACCCAGCATTGGGAATACGACCACCGGATCTTCCTGAAGGTCGACTGACGAGAGTCCCTCGTTTCGACGGCGCGAGCGGCCATGCGGCCGCTCGACGCGTTATGGCGTCTTCGGCTTCCGCCGTTCAGTCCACTTTCCAGGCGCCGCCCTCCTCGACAAGCTCGGCGACTTCGCCGCCCTGAAGCACGACCGAGGCCGTTGTCCCGCGGACCACCAGGCGCTTGATGGCCTTCGTCACCGACGCGCCGTCCGGCGCCTGCTTCAGCGCCTCCTGAAACGCCGCCTCTCCGGCTCTGGCACGGAAGGCGCTGATCTCCTTCTGGCGAGCGGCGGTCGCATACTTGACGACCCCCGCCAGGTCGCCCTTTCTGAGCGCCTCCCGGAAAGCGATGAGGGCCTGGACCGGCCCGCTGCCGAGGGCGGCTTTGCCCTTGAGATCGGTCGTGACGGGGTCGGCGGTGAGGGGCGTATCGAACTTGGCCTTGAGCTCCACCGGCGCGTCGTCGATCGAGATCGAGCCCGAGGCCCGGCTCGCCGTTACCTTGAGCGCAGTGACGGCGTTGGTGCTGGTGACCGATGCGAAGCTGCCGGGCTGCATGCCGGGCCCGTTGAGCAGCGAGGCCTCGGCACCGCCCGACTTTCCCGCGGGGTCGGCGAGGATCACCACGCCGTTGATGCCGGCTTCGCGTGCATAGCTCTTGGCCCGCAAGACGCCGGCAGCACCGGCAACGGCGAGCGGTATGTCGCCGTCCGAGAGAAAGATCCGGAGCCGCGGCCCGTCCTCCAGCCCCTCCTCATTGCCGTTCTGGAGCACCAAAATCTTCGTGAGCTTGAGCGCGGCGCCGTTGAAGCGCAGCGTCGCCTCCACTTGCGGAGCGTCTTGAGCAGCCGCACCGCCCGTCCAAACTGCGCAACCGATCGCCGCGGCGATCACGATCTGACGAGACTTCATGCGGGAAAGCTCCCCCTTGGTCGGGCTTCGTGTGGAGGCATCGAGCCGGCCCGCTCACGCTAGCGGAAAGTGGCATCGCGCGACATGGCCGGGTGCGACCTCTCGTGCGGCGGGCGCTTCCGCCCGGCAGCGCGGCTCGGCATGGGGGCAGCGCGTGTGGAACTCGCAGCCTGGCGGGCGGTGGAGCAGGCTCGGGACCTCGCCGGCGATCGCACGCACCCGCTGGCGCGTCGGATCGGCAACCGGGATCGCCGCGAGGAGTGCCGCCGTATAAGGATGCGCCGGCCCGCGAAACACGGTCGCCGTGGGGCCGGTCTCGACCAGCCGGCCCATATACATGACGCCGAGCCGCTCGGCGCTGAGCCGGACCGCGGCCAGATTGTGCGTGATCAGCAAAAGCGCGATGCCGAGCTCCTGGCGGAGCCGCGCGAGCAGGTTCAAGACCTCGCCTTGCACGGAGACGTCGAGCCCGGCTGTGGGCTCGTCGGCGATCAAGAGCCGCGGATCGAGTGCCAGCGCGCGCGCGATGCCGACGCGGCGAGCCTGCCCGCCGCTGAGCTCGTGCGGATAGCGGTCGAGGAAATCCTCAGAGAGGCTGACCAGCGAGACGAGCCGGCGCGCCTCGGCTCCGAGCTCCCGACGGGCCATGCCGTGAATGCGGAACGGCTCCGCGATGAGCGCGCGCACCGTGAGGCGCGGGCTCAGCGAGCCCGTCGGGTCCTGGAACGTCATGCCGATCTGGCGGCGCCAAGCCTTGAGCGCTCGTCCGCGCCGCGGGAACGCGGCACCGGAGAGGCGGATCTCGCCGCTTGCAACCGGCACCAGCCCCATGATCGCTCGGCCGAGCGTGGTCTTTCCCGACCCGCTCTCGCCCACCAGCCCGAAGGCGCCGCCCTCGGCGATGCTCAAGGAAACGTCGGCCACGGCATCGATCATGGGGTCGCGAATGCCGGCGAGCCAAGCGTTGAGCGGCTTGACCGCGCGGAAGCGAACGCGCAGTCGCTCGACTTCCAGAAGCTCAGCCACCGAGAAGATGACAGCTGGCGCGATGACCGGGCGCCACCATGGTCATCGCGGGTGCCTCCGCCCGGCAGCGCTCGAAGGCGAGCGGACAGCGCGCGGCGAATATGCACTGCGTGCGCGGCGCGCCGAGATCCGGCAGCCGGCCCGGAATGGTCGGGAAGCTCGGCGCATCCGCCGGCAGCCTGCCGGGGTCGCAGTCGAGGAGCGCGCGCGTATAGGGGTGGCGCGGGTTGGCGAACAGCTCGCGGACCGGCGCCTGCTCGACCAGCTCGCCGGCATAGAGCACCACCACCTCGTCGCAGATCTCCGCCACCACGCCGAGGTGGTGCGAGACCAGCAGGATCGCGCCGTCGAAGTCCCGGCGGAGGTCGCGCAGGAGGTCGAGGATCTGCGCCTCGAGCGTCACGTCGAGC